>PPCM01000272.1_pt1 | contig 62087 bp, 50 predicted proteins | sample 1555541 | NCBI WGS metagenome assembly PPCM01 (sample SAMN05284479, study PRJNA326546) | Marine sediment metagenome, whole genome shotgun sequencing project. | isolation source: marine sediment | place: Germany: Wadden Sea | collected 2012-09-05 | reverse complement strand
ACGCTAATGTAAGCGTAATCAACTGTTACGTTACCACCATCGCTCTCACCCCAACGATCGTTGTCCATCTCAAAACGAGCGGCAGCGAATGCGCCAGAAGCGGTTGTTCCCTTCATTCTAAGACGTACACGTGAACGCCAAGAATCAGCATCATCACTATCATCGAGGGCAATGTTATCAAGCATGTAGTAACGGGTGTAAGCATCACCATTGAAGGCGACCTCTGCAGCAGCTGTGGAAACCATAGCACCGGTCAACATAAGAGCTGAAGCAGCAACGATTAACTTTTTCATCTTTTCTTCTCCTTGAAAAGCTGGTTTTCCTTTCATTATTGAAAGGTTTTTCCCACGCCACTATGGTCGTGGGACTCTCTATCTGTTTTATCTTTTTATAGCGAAACAACACCAATGTCAACTTTTTTTGACTAAAAGGTAAAAATTTTTGTACTTTCTAGCAAGACATCGACCAAACCTAGCTATTCGTCTGTTTTCGAGTCAGTGTTTTTATAGTTAAATTCATACATGTATAATTTTGATTCTTCACCGAAGTTAAAAAAGAGAAATCCATTATTGGGTATTTGAGAGACAAATAGTTTTACGCCATTGCGCTTGTTACCATCTTCATCGATCACCACAGAGGTTCTGTAACTATAATCAGACAAATATCCAGGTATCATGTTGGTTCGCCAAACTTCACTTAACTTTCCACCATCATAGCTAAGGCAGGCAACTGTACCGCCATTATAAGTTCTCGTATTAACAAAAAGAGATAAAAGATTCTTACTGAGTGATGAGTCATCATCATTACTTTTTCTTCTTTCAGATTTTATTAGGTTATCTCTCTGGTTAGCACCAACTATAATTTCGTTTTTACCATCACCGTTAAAGTCATCGATAATCAAACGGGTTGGCATCCAGTTCCATTCTTCAAGATCATCAAGTGGTGCATCACTTCCTTCAAAAACTTTGCCAGACCCCTTAGCAAGTACAGTTCCGATAAAATTTGTACTTCCACCGTAGTTTTTCTCACTTACATGGATAAGCTGGTTATTGACATTATAAATTACTAAACGCTCTCTTCTATCAATTGCAACTGTTTCGATGAGACCATCACCTGTAACATCAGCCCAAGAGAAGTCAAATAAATTCATACTACGAGGTAAGGCAATTTCTTCTCCCTGAGAGAAACTGGAAAAATTACTGGCTACGTTGAGATTGAAAATACCAGGCACTACAAAGCCTTCTTTACGTTCTCTTGACCCACGCTGACCAGCCATAACAATTTCACCATCAGGCAGTTCAATTGGACGCAGGTACCACTGCTTCATTTCCATCAGTGTTTTAAACCCACGCCCTTTATCCCACGACATCACATATGATCGTGCATCATTTTTATAGTTTGTACTTAAGTAAATTTCCTTTTTACCATCTCCATTATGATCTGCAATGTTGAGTGCATGAATTTTAACATTCTTATTTACATAGTGTTCGTCCAGCGGTTCAAATCTGCTTTCCTTCTCTCTATATACAAATAGAGATGTGCGTGAGGCATAAATAATTTCATCTATTCCATCACCAGTTAAATCACCCACGGCCATGGAAACGATATCAACCGGTAATTCCGGGCTTCTTCGAACACCTTTAACATCTGCAATTGCACTGAGGTCGCCACTATACAATGAGCCTGAACCAAGAATACCTTTTTTATACTCTCGCTCTGGGTGAGCTGTTTTAAAACCTGCTATACCACCACCAAAAGCCGAGGTATCTGCCATTTCCACCTTTTCATACTCAAAAATCTTTTCAGCGATATCAGAGGCTACTTCATCGACGGCGTCAAATATTTCAGCTTCCTTCTCCGCAACTGCCGAGAAGTTCTTTACACTCTTGTTGCCATTTACAGGTAGCACCTTTACCTGTATAGACATACCATTTACCAACCCATAAATTGAGCCACGAACGATATAATCTATATCCAACTCAGCGTTATTTGTACCACTTGCAATCAAAGCCTCTATCTCTTTCTTTTTTAATGAATAGTCTACAGGCTTTATCCGGTCTTTTGTAGCTAACTGGCTAGCTAGCATATTACTTATTCCATCAACAAGTGGAGCATACTTGCCTGCACTGTCCCCACCCTCAAGAGGAATAAAGAGCACCTTCGATACTTTATTTTCCTCAGCCGTAAGAGCAAAAGGGATTATCAGACATATTAAAACAGAAGCTAAAACCAGTATACGAGACATAAGTTCTCCTTAAGTCACTGTGTTAAAATGATGCAAAAATATAATTTTAAAATAGATGTTCAATATCAGAACGCTTTTTATATCGTAATTTCATCACTCTTACAATAAAAGCTTCTTTAAAAAGGGTGAAAAAACTCTTTTTTGAGAATAGCTACCATGTACTCACTTGACTTTCATCCTCTCAAAACTGATACTAAATATAGGTATAGTTTTTTGTACAAGTTAACTTGCACACCAAAACGACTCTATGCGAATATTTACTAAAATATCTTTATTATTTTGCATAATCATATTAGTGCTATGTCACGCTATGCACGTTACTGCAGAGGAATGGCTTGATCACAGTGCATACACAATCACCACATACAGTATAGATTCTCTTCCAACTGGAAGTAGCCACTCTTTTCTTAACGAAAAACCACTACTCCTCATTACAGGATTCCATAGTGATGTTTTGAGTGGAGAATATATCCCTGGTACAGACTCAGATTTTTTTGCTAAAACCACCGAGTCATCAAAAAGCTTTATTATCTCAGGTAAAATTGATGCGACTTCCCGACTTACTATTACTGGGGCTTTGGGTCTTATTCAAAATCAGTGGGACTCTAATTTTCTCGATAACGAAAAAGAAAGCTGGGAGGCTAACCTGGGTGTAATTTACAAATTATATGACAATCTTAGTTATGGAGTACATTTTGGGTACATGGATACAGGGGATACTTTTCAAAAGCGTTCTTACGATTCAACAGATTCAATCATGATGATTAGCAACCAAATTAGTCTCAGTTTCTAATCCCATTTAAAAAATATCAATTTTCTCTTTTCTACCCTTTCCTATATAAAAATGGATGGACTTTTTTCTCTGATAAAGGTTTAGTAGCTTAAAATTCTATTTCTTTTTCAGGAAATAAGACTATCTAAATATATGCTATCAGTGATCTAGGGCAACAGTAACAAATTGCTGTTGAATTGGTTAGCACTGTTAGTGAAAATTAAAATAGTTTTTTAACAAAAATAGCCTTATGAGCGAACCAGATACTTATAACATACTTATGTACTCCCATGACACTTATGGTCTTGGACACATTCGTAGAACAATGGCGATAGCAAACCACCTTCGTGACGCTAACACCAATGTGTTAATTTTGACTGGTTCTCCCATCGCCGGACGTTTTTCATTCTCAGAACAGGTTGATTTTGTTCGTATCCCCGGCATGATAAAAAAAACCAATGACGAATATCAGTCATTATCCATTCGAATTGGTCAAGAACAGGCATTGGCTATTCGGACAAGCATTATTCAAGCAACAGCAAAGACTTTTCGCCCTGATCTGTTCATAGTTGATAAGGAACCACTGGGACTCAAAGGTGAAGTACTACCAACTCTTCAATGGCTAAAAGAAAACAGCCCAACGACCACAGCTGTTCTTGGGCTCCGTGATATTCTTGATGAATCAGATGTTATTAAACGAGATTGGCAGAAACGAGGCATCTATGATTCCATAAATGACCTGTATGATGAACTTTGGGTGTACGGTAACAAGGATATCTACAATCCGCTGACCGAATATGATCTTCCCCATGAATTAGATTCTAAAACACTTTTTACTGGATATATTCCTAGAAAGGCAATAAACGGCAACACACGTGAATCTATCCGTAGAACCTATCGCATGATGGAGGATGACAAGCTTGTTTTAGTTACAGCTGGCGGTGGTGGTGACGGTTCTAGGATGCTTGAAAATTATATTGCTATGCATGAATATTTTCCAACATCGTTGCCGTTTAAATCGATTATAATCACTGGCCCTTTTATGCCAAAGGAAAAAAGACAGGAGCTTAAGAAAAATGCTAAAAGGTATGGAATCAAAACAATCCCATTTCATCCACAACTAGAAGATTTAATCCATGCCTCTGATCTTGTCGTCTCCATGGGTGGCTACAACACAATTTGTGAAATCCTGACACAGCAGACACCAGCATTAATTATTCCCAGAGAAACCCCAAGAAAAGAACAGCTTATCCGTGCACAACATCTACACCGCCGTGGATTGCTAGATTACATCCCTTGGTCCGAAGTCAACCCTCAACTCCTGCGTGAAAAAATTGTTTCACTTCTTGCTCAGAGCAAGACATACAGTAAAACTATTCAATCATTTGAACTTACCGGCCTAGACGTCATACGTCAGCATTTGGAAGATTTGAAAGCACAACGCGCTATACCAACTGATACCAGCACCACACAATCAGCAACTCAAACAATCGATCTTACTCCAGAAATGGTTCTTTAAGGAAGAAGTGTGAAAGACAAAGCAACCCTTGGCTACATATTAAAAGGCTATCCCAGAATCTCCGAAACATTTATTTCAAACGAAATTCTCATTCTCGAGCAGCTTGGCTTCAAGATGCATCTTTTTTCCATGCGACATCCTCGAGAAAAGTTCTGCCATCCTTCTGTGGAAAAAATACAGGCTGAAGTAACCTACCTGCCAAAAGAACTGTTAAAAGAACTACACCGGCTTTTGCCACCAAACATTATTCTTGCCTGCACAAGCCCTCGTAACTACTTCAAAGCTTTTAGCTATGCCGCTGGCCAGTTTTTAAAGAAAAGAAAATCTGCCACAATAAAGCACTTTCTACAAGCTGGTTTTCTTGTAAATGTAATACGAAAAAAACAACTAAATATCGCACACCTTCACGGCCATTTTGCACATTCTCCTACATCGGTCACACTTTTTGCATCACTTATATCAGGCACCCCTTTCAGCTTTACTGCGCATGCCAAGGATATTTACACATCATCACCACAAGCACTAAGAAATAAGATGCAAAAAGCTGAGTTTGTTGCCACCTGCACAGGTTATAACAAAATCTACTTAGAAGACTTAAAGCAAGATGTAAAATGTCCAATTTATAACGTGTACCACGGCATTGATTTAAAATTATTTAACGGATCACCTAAGGAAACGCCAACATCACCGTTTAAAATCCTCACCGTAGCAAGACTCACCGAAAAAAAGGGCCTTCCTACACTTTTTGCAGCCCTCAAGCAATTAAAAGACCAAGGAATAAACTTTGAACATACATTAATTGGTGATGGTGACGACAAAGAACAAATTTTACAGCTCATTGAGGATCTTGGCTTAAGTGAACAATGCAATTGGCTAGGCACCAAAACCCATATAGAAGTACTACAAGAGTTTGAGAAAAGTGATCTTTTTGCATTAAGTTGCAAAATTGCAGACAACGGTGACAGAGATGGTATCCCTAATGTATTGGTCGAAAGCCTTGCCATGGGTGTCCCAGCTATCTCGACCAGTGTTTCAGCAATCCCTGAACTCATTAAACATGAAACAACTGGCTATATTGTACCTCCATCATCACCTGATGAACTAGCAACAGGTATACTGAGAATGCTCACAGATCAAACTCTTAGAGAAACAGTTATATCCGGTGGCCGCAGTTTTGTTGAAGAGTATTTTGATAATCAGGTGCAGACCAAACGATTGAAAAAGATTTTTGATCAGCAAGCTTCCGACTTAAACCAAGGATAACAAATAATGGATTACACCTTATTTGGTCTTCTACGCCATGGCAAAACTGAATGGAACGAGGAGGGACGAATACAGGGATCCGGAGACTCTCCACTCACCACTGAAGGAGTTGAGGAAATTGAGCAATGGGGACAATTTCTTTTAAACTTCAAATGGGATCGTATCATAAGTAGTCCTCTTGGCAGAACCAGGCAAACGTCTGAGATAATAAATAACCATCTGAATATCCCATTAGAATTTCATAATGGCTTGCGTGAGCAACACTGGGGCGACTGGGAAGGTGTAACAAAGAAGATCATCCACGATGAACACACAGTCGAACTAAACAGGCAAGTCTCTTTAGGGTGGAATTTCAGACCACCAAATGGTGAGTCAAGAAAAGAAGTTTTATCTCGTGTACAGGAATCTCTATTAACTATTGCAAAAAAGTACCCTACCGAAAAGATTTTGATAATATGTCACCAAGGTGTTATTCGATCAACAGTTTACCATCTGAGTGACAGACAGTTCCTTCCAGAGGAACCAAAAATTCTTTCAAAGAGAACTCTCCACTTAATCGCTGCAAACAAAGGAACATTGACAATCGACAAGCTTAATATCTCCAAAAATGAAATATCCTAAAAGATAGAACCATTATGAAAATCGCATTTTACTGTCAACATGTTTTAGGAATAGGTCATTTTAAACGCAGTCTCGCTATGTGTAGTGAGCTTGTCAAAAAAGGCCACCAACTCACATTGATTTTAGGAGGGCCACCTGTTGAAATCACTGATGATCGTATTGAGATTTTCCAACTCCCCGGCTTAGAAATGGATGCTGACTTTAGTAGCCTTATTCCATGCGATAAAAACATTACCCTTGATGAAGTAAAAGCCAAAAGGCAGCAAATGTTATACCGCTGGTTTGAAGACAATAAACCGGAGGTTTTTATCACTGAACTCTACCCTCTTGGTAGAAAAGGTTTTCGTTTTGAGCTGGACCCGGTTCTAAAGGGTATTAAAGAAGGTGATCTTGCACCTGCCTTTTGTTGCTCTAGTGTCAGGGATATTCTCGTTGAGAAAAAAGAAGGTAGAGAAAAATTCGAAAACCGTGCTGTCAAAACACTCAATAGCTACTTTCAAGGTCTTCTCATTCACTCAGACAGCAAGGTTATCACCTTGAGTGAAACATTCAACAAGTTCGACAACATAAACATTCCATATGATTACAGCGGATTTATTACACCTTCATTTACGATTTCTAAGAATAAAAACAAACAGCAAGCTCAACCCCTTGTTATTGCTTCAATAGGTGGTGGCAATGTAGGAAGCGAACTACTCGAAGCCACAATGAATGCTGCGATTATAGCAGATGGCAAATATCAACTTAAAATTTTCTGTGGAAAATACTCCAGTAACAAGCTATATAAAAACCTTAAAGACAAAGAGTGCAAAGATATATCAGTTTGCAGATTTACAGATAATTTCCCAGCAGAACTAGCAAAAGCGCAACTTTCAATTTCCATGGCAGGTTACAACACCTGCATGAACGTAGTGCAGATCGGTATCCCTGCTCTTTTCTATCCTTTCGCCCAAAACAAAGAACAGCAACTTCGTGTTGAAAAATTTAGTAAACACGCTAATATAAAGACAATTTCTAAAAATCAGTTAAATAACGAAAAACTCAATTCGTTAATTTTAGAACAACTAGAACACCAACCATACACAAGCAAAATTGATTTAAACGGTGCAGAAAAAAGCTGCACTATACTGGAAAAATGGTTTAAGGAGTTTAAACAAGGTGGCTAAAACATCTGTACTCTATACAGATCCTGTTTATTTCAGTTATTCACAAATTCAACGAGCTATTGCCCGCGGATGTCGTGATTCAATTAGTCCTTTTGTCTTTTTTAGAGCTGATGACATCGGAGTTCCCTCAGACAACTTCACCAGACTCATTGAGCTTTTTCAAAAATACTCTCTTCCTCTTTGTCTTGCAGCAGTTCCAGCATGGTTTTCAGAAACACGAGCTGAAGTACTACTCAAAACAACTGGTGATTCACAGCAGTGGTGCTGGCATCAACACGGCAGAATGCATAGAAATTTTGAACCTGAGGGTAAAAAACAGGAATTTGGCCCTGCTCGTTCAGCGCAAGTGCTAGGTGAACAAATCAAACTAGGCAACGACAGGCTAAAAGATCTACTAGGCGATAAGCTACAACCTTTTTTTACACCTCCTTGGAACAGATGTTCTGAAGGAGCTTTGAACGCTTTGGCACGTCAAGGATTTAAAGCAGTATCAAGAAGCAAGGGCGCCAAACCTCAAACACCACCAAACTTACCTGATATTTCTATCAATGTAGATCTACATACAAGAAAAGAGATAAATGGAGAGCTTGCCTTCAACGCCTTTCTCATTGAACTTGAAACATCTCTCGCATCAGGCTGTTGTGGCATTATGATCCATCATCAATGCATGAACGACAAAGCTTTTACTCTACTAGAAACACTCTTCGATCTAATTAAAGAAAACAATAATATTCGCCCTGTAACTTTCACCGAAATATTAAGAGAAATCTAATTTTTCTTTAATTATTTTAACGCCAGATTAGAACCAGATCTTTATCATTTCCAAAGCTTTAGCTATTGACTTAATTGTCTAGTTTTCATAATCTTCTAGAATAAGATTTTTCTTTTAAAAGATAGTCTCAACTATATAATAACAGTTTATGAAACGTCTGATAGTTCTCCCTCTATCAAAGTCTATTCAATTAGCCTACCAATCTCTACGAGCCAGGTTTTTTCGCTCAGTCGTGACAACAATGAGCCTTGTTCTAGCGGTTGCCTTTCTTGCTTACACACAGGTCGGCAACGATCTGGCAAGCCAACTACTTGGTTCTGGCGACAATACGATTATCCAAAAGCTCAGAACCGTAGGTTATGACGTTGATTCAGGTGTTGAGCTCGGCTCCTCACCAAAACAGAGATGGATCGTTTTTCTGTCCCTACTTGTTTGTGTTGTTGGAATTATTAACGCTCAACTCATGTCGGTGACTGAAAGATTTCGAGAAATTGGCACCCTTAAATGTCTTGGTGCCCTTGATAGTTTCGTTGTTCGTATCTTTGTACTTGAAGCCGCAATGCAGGGTGTTGCAGGCTCACTCATCGGTGCAACAGCTGGAGCCGCAGCAGCACTACTGACAGCCATTGGCAGGTTCGGCTTTACAAGCTTTTCGTATATCGAAGCTAATCAGATATTTTTATCAATTTGTATATCTATTGCAACAGGAACAGTACTCAGTTTAATTGGCGCACTTTATCCTGCAATCATAGCCGCTCGCATGCAACCTGTTGAAGCGATGCGAGCAGAACAATAGTCATTGCTTATGAATGAAATTAAAAACATAGTTCGTGTAGATAGCGTCACCAAAGATTTTGACCTAGGCAAAATGGTCGTTAATGTCCTTAAAGGAATTGATCTTGAAATTGAAGCTGGCAAGTACGTATCTATTATGGGCCCATCAGGTTCCGGTAAATCAACTCTTTTTAACATGATAGGTGGCCTAGATAAACCAACCACAGGCAAGGTCTATATTGACGAAGTCGATATAGCCCAGTTAGATGCATATGAACTCGCCTGGCTACGCTGCAGAAAGATTGGTTATATTTTTCAGACTTTTAACCTGATTCCTGTTATGACCGCTCTAGAAAATGTTACAATTCCAATGACCTTTGCTGGAATGGTTGCAGATGATGCGACAGAAAGAGGAATGCACCTTTTAAAACAAGTCGGCCTTGACGGGCGCCATGGTCATCGTCCATCAGAACTGTCAGGTGGACAACAGCAACGTGTCGCTATTGCCCGCGCTCTTGCCAATCGACCATCTATTATTTTAGCTGACGAACCAACAGGAAATCTTGATCTAACAACTGGCGAAGATGTTATTTCTCTTCTTCAGGAACTGAGTTTAGAAGAAGGTGTAACAGTCATTTCCGCAACCCATGATTATAAAATGCTCAATGTTTCTGATCAGGTAATCTGGATCAGAGACGGTCGCGTTGATAAGATTCAAGAAAGAGACGAACTGAATATAACCACAGGCGGATTGGAATAGCTTATGAGACAGTTCGTGGCCATATTCAAAAGATTGCAGGTTTTAACTCTTGTTTTAACTCTACTCTCTCTCATCCCATCCACAGTCTTAGCAGAGAGTGGCGACCTACAACAAATTGTCACAGAACTGAGCAGCTACAAAACAAGAAGTACTGGTAGCCCAGAGAGTGAAATAGCAGCAGAGTTCATAAAAGAGAGATTTAACCAACTTGGCCTTGAAGCGCAGGAATACTTATATCAAGTTCCCACCAGAAATGTTCTTCATAGCTCAATCAAACTTGGCTCAAAAACCTACCCAATCAAGCCACTTCTATATAACGCAATAACTCCTGGTTCTACAGGCGGTGAGATCATTGCACCGGTAATTTATGTAGGTAAGGGAAAGCTAGCTGAGCTTAACTCACTACAAATAAAAGATTCGATAATTCTTCTCGATTTTGATTCAGCAAGAAACTGGCAAACCATTGCTTCATTTGGTGCAAAAGCCATAATCTATATAGGCAAAGAAGATCAGCAAAGTCGTTTTTTTCTTGAGGAAAAAGAAGAACTAACACCTCTGCAATTACCATGTTACTGGATGCCATTTAATGATGCCGAGCGCTTTTTTGATTCATCACTCAAAACAGTAGGTAAAGTCAGTAACAAGGTTGCTCTCTTCACAGATATCAAATGGCAAAATAATACAGCCAAAAACATCTATGCTTTTCTTCCTGGAACGAGTGAAGACCTCAATGAGGAACTTTTGATTGTTGAAGCTTTTTATGACAGCAGGGAATTTATCGGTGATCTATCACCTGGTGCTGATGCGGCACTTTCAATTGCCACTCTGATTGATACAGCAAAACAGTTTACAGACTCCCCACCAGCACGTTCCACTCTTTTTGTTGCAACAACTGGACATAGCCAGGCACTTGCTGGAATGCGTGATATAATCTGGAGCATTAACACTCGTTCAAAAGAACTACGTCAAGAGAAAAAGAGACTGAAGAATACCATTTCAGAAAAAAAGAAAACTCTGGCTCTTTTAGAAGGTATCAACTTTCCACTTAATGACGATGAAGAACGTGACAGAGCTTTGCAAAAGGCTCTCAGCCAAACTATTTCACATAATATTGATCGTGTTTCACGAAAGGTCATGCAGCTTCGAATGACCCAACAGGATATTGAGCACAGTAAAGCGATCAAACAGTTTGCGGCAAGACGCCTTGCTCTGAAACAATTGAGCTGGACGACAAGATTCAATGTTCTTCCTCTGGCCCAACAGGATACGCTTCAAAAACTTCTTCCTGAAGCAGTCAAAAGGTACAAGGAAGCCGTAAGTGATTTGGAAGAACAGCAGCGTGCATTCAAATCAGCCAACAGTTTCAGAAGTCAGGTAAAAAACTATGACATTGCCGCTGTGATTAGTTTACATCTCTCAGGGCATGGTAGCGGAATTGGCGCCTTCCACAGGGGTTTTCTCTACCCTCTAAAACCTTCCATTAACCGTACAGGCATCTATTCCAACATTGCAGATATTCTTGAAAGAGCAGGAGAAAAATTTCAAGGCAGTGCAAAATACGTGGACACACTTCGACCAAGCCATTTAAGAGGTTGGGACTCCTGGTTTCTAGATAAACCCGGTTTAGGTGGAGAGATAAGCTCCCTTGCAGGTCTTCTTGGTATAAGTCTTGTAACCACAGAAGACTCCCGATCACTTTGGGGAACTCCAAGAGATACTGTTGAAAAAATTAACTGGCAATATGCGACATCGCAAAATGAACTGGTAAAAACTCTCCTCACAGAATTAGGTTCAGCACAAAAGATACAGAGTAACAATCTACCAAGAGATGGTTTTGCCCAGGTTACAGCACGCAGCAACTTACTCTTACAAGGTGAGCTTTTTGCTAGTTACCCTGCTGCCGGAACCACAATTCTTGCCTATCAAGGACTGAACAAATATTATGCCATTGTGGATAATGAGGGTTATTTTCGCATCCGTGGCTTTGCAGACAAAAAGAACGTATTAGACAAACTCATTATTGAAGGTTATCGCTTTGATGATAATGGTCAACCAATCTGGGCAATAGATAAAAATGATACGGGTAAAGCAAATTATCGATTGAAGATTTTGCGTAAGTCCATGAAGACAGATCTGATTATGTTCACCTGTCAGCAAACAACAATTTTCAATCTACTTGAACCTCGTAACTTCAATTACATGACAAAAATCCAGTTATTTGATGGCAGAAGAGACTCGCTGCCTCGACACTACTGGTATAGCCGCATTGACACCAGAACATCATCTCTTTGCTCTATATTCACTGAGCCAGGTACTCCATTAAAACTTACCTTGTCGGATACCGTACTCACAACTAAGATGATTCTGACTAACTCAACAGAAGAAAAAGCTGGAGGCACGGGCTATATAACAGATGAAAACCCAACAATTTCATACACAACTCTTCATGCGGCAAAAGATGCTTGGTCCTTACTTGAACCGCGCATCAATAACCTCGAATCCCATGGCATTTTTGACACCAGAATTTCAGATCTTAAAAAAAGAGGTTTAGATGCTTTAAACCTAGCTGAAGATAGCAGAGAAAGCCTACAATACTCCACTGCACAGGAAGCATCGGCCAGATCTCTAGCCCTTGCCGCTCGTGTTTATACTGAGATAGAAAAGACTCAAAAGGATGTACTTTTTGGCGTGCTCTTTTATATTGCGCTCTTCGTTCCGTTTGCTTTTGTTATGGAACGTTTTCTCTTTAATTTTGTAAACATCTATAAACGGATAGTCGCATTTATAGTGATCCTGGTAGCCTTAATTACGGTTATCTACAATGTGCACCCAGCATTTGATCTTGCCTACAGTCCACTCATTATTATTCTGGCTTTTTTCATCATAGGTCTGTCATTTATCGTCACTCTTATCATCTTTTTCAGGTTCGAACAGGAGATGACACGCCTGCAAAGCCATGCCAACCATTTACAGACAGAAGAAATTAGTCCGTGGAAAGCCTTTATGGCAGCATTTTTCCTTGGTGTTTCCAATCTTCGACGAAGAAAACTTCGAACCCTGCTCACCTGCTCGACACTGGTTATTCTCACCTTTACTATCATGAGCTTTACAACCATCAAGTCGAGCCAAAAGCATATGAAACTCCCCTTTCAAAAAGATGCTCCTTACCAAGGTATTCTTCTCAAAAGGCTTGATATGCAAAGTTTGCCTGTACAGGCAAAAGATATACTGGTTAGCTCAATGAGTTCTATGAGCGAGCCTGCGCCAAGGGTTTGGTTAGAAGATACCAACCCGACTCGCCCTGTTCATGTACCGCTCACAAAAGATAATGTAACAATAGACGTTAATGGTCTCATCGGCCTCAGCCCTGAGGAAGAGAAAGTAACAGGTTTACCTAAACTACTTTCCACCGGACGCTGGTTTACCGATAATGACAGGCTGTCTGTCATTATTGAGAAAAACATGGCCAAGCAACTTGGAGTCTCCGCCAACAGTAATGACACAGTGAAAATATGGGGGGTACCATTTACAGTAATAGCCACCTTCGAGGCAGAAACGTTTAACAATGCTCTTGATCTTGATGGCGAGCCATTAAGCCCTATTATCTTTCCTGAAGAAGAAAATCGTGAGATAAGTGAAGCCGAGCAGGAAGCTTTGGAATCTGGTGATAATATTCAATCATTTCAGTCAAGATACAGGCATATTCCATTTGAACAAACTATTATTATCCCAGCAGATACACTCCTTGCTATTGGTGGTAAATTAAAGAACATAGCGCTACGTCCTGAAAAAGCAACAAGTGCTGACTCCGCTGACACAGACACCTTAGATGATATAGCAGCCAAATTAATTGACAGGTTCAGCCTAGCCATTTTCACCGGTGATGACGATGGAGTATGGCTATATAACTCTAGTGATACAATCAGCTACGCTGGCGTACCAAATATCATTATCCCTCTTTTAATTTCAATTTTTATTGTCCTCAACACCATGATCAGCTCAGTCTATGAAAGAAAAGGAGAAATAGCTGTCTACACCTCTGTTGGGCTTGCTCCAACTCATGTTGCCTTTCTCTTTGTCGCAGAGGCGCTTGCCATTGCGGTTATTTCGGTGGTGACGGGTTATCTTGTAGCACAAATATCTGCATCACTCTTTTCGACCACTGCTTTATGGGATGGCATAACAGTAAACTATTCTTCACTTGCTGGTGTTGCAGCAATGTTCCTTGTCATCCTTGTGGTTTTGATTTCAGTTATCTACCCAGCTAAGGTGGCTGCGAAAATTGCCATTCCTGATGTCAACAGAACCTTTAGTCTGCCTGAGCCCATAAACAATACTATTTCAACCACCCTGCCATTTCTTTTAAAAGAAGCTGAATACCTCAGTGCTGGTGGATTTTTATACAGCTATTTTGAAGCACACAGAGAAGTTTCACACGGTCTATTCTCAACTGGCAATGTTCACCTAATGCCAGAAAACCCAGAGACAGACTCTAGGTGTACAATCGGCAGTAAGGTCTGGCTTGCTCCATTTGACCTCGGTATTATGCAGGATATAGAAATTGAGTTAACTCCTACAGGAAAGATCAATGATCACTTCCTGGAAATCAGAATCCATATCCATAGACAATCAGGTGAAGTCGGAGTCTGGAAGAGAATTAATACAGCCTTCCTCCATGAGTTACGTAAGCAATTACTCATATGGCGTTCGCTGGATATTAATGTCCATAAAGAGCATAGCCATTTCCTAGCTGATAAAATCAGACAAAATGCGGAGGAGCAATCATGAGCCAGACCATTACTCAGCCGGCTAGCCGCATTCGATTTAGAGCGCCGCTTCTAGGACTAATTTTTGCTATCCTCATATGTGTGCTGACGCCATACAATAATATTTATTTACAGGCAACGCCTCTTGGTGGCGGCCATTTTCCACTGGCTCCTTTTTTCATCTTTCTCATTCTGACTATTTTATCAGTATCCATAGGCAAAATACCCAAGCTTTCATCACCATTTACTGGCGCGGAACTACTGATTATCTGGATACAGGCTATAATCGGTTCAGGCATCGCATACACGGGATTTGCCAGAACATTTCTTATCAACCTTACAGCTCCAATTCATTTCGCCTCCGTTGGCAGTCGCTGGGATGAAGTCCTCCATCCACTCATTCCGGAAGGGCTTGTGCCAACAAGCAAAGAAGCCATTGCATTGCTCTACAACGGTCTCGCCCAAGGTAGAGAGATGGGCTGGTTGTGGGTGTTAAAAAACATCCCATGGGAATCTTGGGTTGCACCACTTACCATGTGGATGATCTATGTGCTCCTTGGTTATCTGGTAATGATCTTTTTGATCAATATTATTTCACGACAGTGGATTCATTATGAAAGGATGAACTTCCCACTGCTGAAAGTACCACAGATGATCGGCGAAGCTGTTAACAAAGGAGAAAGTGGCTCCTTTTTTAGCAACAAGTTTTTATTGATTGGTTTATCAGTCCCAATTTTCCTTCACCTGATTAACGGCTTAAATCTTTACTATCCTTCTGTTCCTCAAATACCAACCCTTGTACTCGCAGGGCCATATTTTGATAAAACGGGTATATTTACAGGTTTTGCTAAGCTTAAACTCTACTTTTATCCAGCCTTCATAGGCTTTGCATTCCTCACATCTCGACAGATATCGTTCTCCTTTTGGTTTTTCTTTCTTGCTGGTGGCTTGTTATACGGTTTTCTCAATCTTGCCGGATATTCAATCCCGGCTTCAGAGCTAGGCGTCACATTTGGCCCAACCCTCAGCCGGCCTGAAGAAATGCAGATGATTGGAGCTTACGGGATATTTTTTATCTTTCTCGTCTGGCTTGCTAGACACCACCTGCTTGACGTAACCAGACAATCCCTTTTCATTGATAGAGGTGTTGAGAGAGGGCCGGAATGGATTGATGTGCGCCTCAGTTTCTGGGGTGCTGTTATCTGTATTGGCCTACTTATCTGCTGGTATGTATTTTATGGTATGTCGCTACTTACAGCCTGCCTGTTGGTACTAGCATTTTTCATGATAATGCTTGTGGCAACTAGAATCATCTGTCAGGGTGGCCTTGCTTATTTTACACTAACAGCAGCGCCAATGGATGGTATTACTGCTATCTTTGGTAGTAAAATGTTTTCCGGAGTGAGCGGTTTACTTGCAGGTGTTGGCCAAAAAGTTCTGTTTGTTGATCTACGCGAATCACTTATGCCTTCACTCTTACACGGCAAATCAATTCACCAGGGTAAGAGTCCATTTAAACTTATATTTTCAGCACTACTCTTTACTATTATTGCATCTCTTATAGCGTCAACCATCAGCATGCTGACACTCTGTTATCGTTTCGGCATTCGCGAGTTGCAATTTGATTGGGCAACCCAGACAAGTCTAACAGTTTATGAAAATATATTTAAACTCGTCACAGTACCGCCAGAGACAGGTGGATGGGTATTCACCTTCGCCATCGCAGGTGCAATCATTATGCTTCTATTAGTTACCTGTTATCATAGGCTTTACTGGTGGCCAATTCACCCAATCGGCTATCTTACCGCCTATAGCTCAGCAATGCGCATCCTCTGGGTTAGTTTTTTTATCGGCTGGGCCTGTAATGCTCTCTGTATGCGTTATGGCGGTGTGCGACTTTTCAAAAAACTACAATTCTTTTTTATTGGACTAATCATAGGTGATTTTTTCATGGGTGGAAGCTGGGCTATAATTGGCCTATTTACAGATGTGAGTTATCAGGTATTACCTAATTAAAAGGTAAAATATAGTATGTATGATGATAAGGAATTAAAAGAATATAGGGACCTGCTGCCACCACCGAAAAAGTTTGAAGAAGGCTTTGACTGGAAAACCATAATTGGTGCAGTCTTCATCGGCTTTTTAATGATGCCCGGTTCAATGTATCTCCAGTTAGTTATTGGTCAAGGTATTGGCCCTGCTGCCCGTTGGGTAACTATCATACTTTTTGCTGAAATTGCAAAACGTGCACACTCCGATCTCAAACAGCAGGAAATTTTTCTTCTTTACTATATGGCTGGCGCCGCTTTAGCCTCTCCCTTCTCAGGGCTTCTTTGGAGCCAATATCTGGTTCAATCTGACGCAGCACGTATGCTTGGAGTAACTGAATTTATACCGACATGGGTTGCTCCAGGCCCCGACTCCGAGTCAATGCTTGAACGAACGTTTTTACACCGAGACTGGCTCATTCCAATCTTACTACTTGTTGGTTCTCAAATAATTCAACGAATTGATCACTTCGGCCTAGGCTATGCTCTTTATAGAATAACATCAGATGTTGAAAAGCTACCATTTCCAATGGCACCTGTAGCTGCTCTTGGAACTATGGCTCTTGCTGAATCAGCAGAAGAAAAAAAGTCAAAAGACAGTTGGAAGTGGCGTGTATTCTCTATCGGTGGTGTTATTGGCCTTGTCTTTGGTGCAGTTTATGTAGTTTTACCTATTGTTTCAGGACTCATTTTTACAGAACAGATCCGCCTCATCCCCATTCCATGGATTGAATATACCAGATACACCGAGGATATACTTCCTGCTGTTGCCACAGGCCTACAGTTTGATCTTGGCCTTGTCTTTGTTGGCATGGTACTGCCTTTCTGGGCTGTAATAGGTGGCCTTATAGGGCTTTTAATCACATTTATACTTAATCCTGTCCTATATCATGTTGGCATTCTCAACAGATGGCATCCTGGCATGGGAACCGTTGACACTGTCTTTGCGAATAATTTTGACTTTTACATGAGCTTTGGTATTGGACTTGGCCTTGCTATTGGGGCAATTGGTATCTGGTCTGTAGTAAGATCTTTTAGAGGCGACAAGGAACACCGTGGAAATCTTCATGACCTTTTCAACCCACCTGAAGGACGTGGTGATTTTAATTTCTGGATATCTATTGGTATCTATGTTTTTTCTACCCTTGCTTATGTGGGTGCCTGCGTCTGGCTCGTTCCCAATTTCCCATGGATATTTTTTCTTGGTTACGGTTTTATCTACACCCCAATTATTTCCTATATTACTGCTCGCATGGAGGGTATCGCCGGACAGTTTGTCAGCCTACCGCTGGTACGAGAGGCAAGTTTTATAGCCGGAGCCAAATTCTTTGGTTATCAGGGTATCGAGATATGGTATGCGCCTATTCCTATTCATAATTATGGAGAGGCAACCGTTCAATTCAGACAGATTGAGCTCACAGGAACCTCTATCAGAGGTATAATTAAGGCTGAATTTTTAGTATTACCCATAGTGCTCACAGCCAGTCTACTCTTTTCTCAGTTTATCTGGCGCCTCGCTCCCATACCCTCATCAAGTTACCCTTATGCTCAAGAGCTATGGCACCTGCAGGCCTTGAATACTTTGCTTATGCAAACATCTACCCTTGAGGGTAATTCGATCTTTTATCAAGCACTCAATGGAACGACAGTATTTTCAGGACTTGGTTTTGGGTTATTGATGTACATGGTACTCTCTTTTTTCGGGCTCCCAATACTACTTATTTATGGGGTTGTCCGTGGCCTTGGACAATCAACTCCTCACGGCCTAATCCTAGAAGTTGTCGGTGCTCTTGTCGGACGATACTTTTTCCTTAAAAAATATGGGCCTATGTGGAGACAGTATGCACCTGTTCTGCTTGCAGGGTTTTCCTGTGGCATGGGCCTTTCAGGTATGTTTGCTATGGGTTTTGCTCTTATTATGAAATCACTCAATCATATGGCGTTTTAGCGAAGGTTTCTTATCAATTCGACCTTTACAGACAGAACACACTGACTATACTTAAAAAGAACTACTAATTATGTCCGATACAAGATACTTAGCGGAGTAAATCATGACCAAAATTTTCATCACATTTTGTACAACCATTCTTATATTTTTGTTTCCCGCTTTTCTTGCGGCCGAGACTGCACCAAAGACAATTGGTGGCATCTCGATTGGTCAACCAATAAGTACATGTGAACGGCCTACTTATGATCACTACCTAGAAGAAAAAAACATCGATATGGACAATGGGTTCCGCAAAGCTACGATATCCTACGGCACTTGTGCATACCAAGATGAAATCCTTAAGATTAAAATGAAGTATACCGACAAAAGCGAAATGTTTTTTAAAGATATCTACAAAGAACTCATAGAAAAATATGGAAAACCAGACGCATGGAATGGTGATTCTTTTGGTGTTCTTACTATATGGAAATGGCATTTCACCGACACAAACGACAATATGGTTAGTTTGAGTATTGAATACAATAAGAAAGACCCAGAGTTGAGCATGGGTACAGTCATTAAACTTTCTTATCCTGCAAAAATTGAACAAGAAAGAAAATGTGTTAACAGCAAACGTAGTCACATTACTGACAACTTATCCAATCAAAAAACTACAGCTGATTGGGATGACCTGCTCCCTCAATAATTTTAATACATGAACACCATTAACACTACAAGACTTATTGGTTGGAATGGTGTTCGTTTTACCACGCCTATAAACTGGGAAACTACCGTTCAGGCACCACATCATCTTATCTGCGAAAGAAATTTACAACCACTCTTTGAGATTCGTTGGCAACCGGACTGTAAGGTCGAACCAGATTACAATAAAGAGTGTGCTAGATTCGGATGCACTTTAAGAGTTGATAATATCTCTGAAGAGCTGGCAACCCTAAAAACCAGCTATAAACTCACTCCATACGGAGTTAAAGGGCAAAAAAAGCTGGCTGGCCTATTTTGCTACTGCTCGGTTTGCTCGACACTGATTCACATACACATAGGTTGTAAGAAAAGTGATTTTCTCAAAGATATTTTACAGTGTATCTCAAGTCTACAATGTCATACAGCCGATGAGCAAGGTGGTCTACTTTCAATACAAGATTTTTCTCTCGATCTGCCTGACCCAAAAGCCAGTATGCAAAGTTATAAATTTCAAGCAGGACTGAGCAGAATTCACCTCACTTCAGGGGACAACAATATACATATTTGCCGACTAGCTTCAGCCGAAAAACGTTTACAAAGTCAATCTCTGCAAAAACTCTTGCAAACACTTTGTGGTATTGAGGACCTATTAATTGAAGGTGATGGAGAGCTTTACTATACCCAACGAACACCTTCAATTTGGCAACAGATTGTTCTTCGGATGAAGCGAAAAAAACCTTTCGTCAAGGCGGCCATTCGACATATAAAAAACAAAGATCGCCTACTGACCTTGTTGATGGAGAGTAAAAAACCGATCGACCAGCAAGAATTTGATCACATTTGGAACAGTTATGATATTCTCCCGTAAACAAGATAACCAACCTCCGACTATCACAAGAGATGAAGCGTTAAACGGCATCCCCGTAATCAACCCAGTGATAACAGTTATCGAACAAGACGATTCAACCCTTGTTCTTGAGTATCCTCTTGCTTTCAAACCTCTGTTTTCGCAACTCCTAAAGAGATTCTCTCAACAGGAAGAGCAGGAAGTAATAAAAAAATTAGAGTTAGATGAGATGGGCAGTGAAGTCTTTACACTTATAGATGGCACGCAGAATGTGCGAGAAATCATTTTAGAGTTTGCAAAAAATAAAAATATCACCCTGCAAGAAGCTGAAACTGCAATCACCACTTACCTACGCGAATTAGGCAAAAGAAAAATCATTGCTATTAAATAATCAAGCGATAACTATACAAACCTTATCACACACCAAAGAACTCAGACAATTTCATACCCCAGACTGCTAAAAACTGACATATACACAAGAAAACTGCTGCCGACCCTAGATCTTTTGCTCGGCCGGACAACTCATTAAACTCCACCCCCACTCTATCAACCACCGCCTCTATTGCACTATTAAGCAATTCAACTATAGGTATTAAACACCATGTAACTAACAGTATACTCTTTTCAAGGAACCCATCACCTAATAGAAAAGCGGCTGGAATTATAAAGATTGAAAAAAATGCTTCAAATTGAAAAGCTCGTTCACTTTTGAGAGCATATCGAAGCCCTAAAAGAGAATAACCGCCAGCCTTAACTACACCTTTTATGTGATATACAATAAGTTTCAACAATTTAATTTCCTCAAAAATATTTATAAAACCCCTTCTAACGCTCCATACCCAGTCTTTGAGAAACTTTTTGTAAATCTTCCCATGCAGGCCATCGCATTTCTTTATTTTTCAATAAATAGGTCGGGTGATATGTGGCTAAGACAGGAATACTCAACTCTTTTGAGATTTCAATCTGATAAAACTTTCCACGTAACTGAGAAAGAGATAAATCTTTTTTCAAAAGTGTTCTAGCTGCGGAAGTGCCCATTACACAGATTATATCAGGACGAAGGCTCTCAATCTGATAATATAGATATTTCACACATTTGCTAATTTCATGTTTTTGAGGTTTGACACCATCCGGTAGTGCACATTTTACAACATTGGTGATAAAAACATTTTCTTCCGGTAGTTGCATTTTATTAAACATCCGGGCGAGCATTAAGTCCTGCTCTGCACCAAATACAGTCGATTTACTGTCAGCTCTGGCAGAGCTGGTTAACCAATCCCCCACCACCATCAACTTAATGTTTTCGCCGCCTTTACCCGCAATAAAATCGAGCTTTTTAGCCTTGAGCTGACAACCGGAACAGAGTTCTTTTTCCAATGTTACATCTTTAATCGTCTTAGCTTCATTCTGATTATCAACTTCTCTAACTGATACGGAAATCTGGTCACCAGAAGGTGGAATCTGATTCTCAGCTTGGCTGGGTTGTGGTGCCTCTAATTCTTCTATGTTTGAATCTGGCTTATAGCATAGAAATTTCTGCAACTCACCTGAATCAGGATACTCAATCCCCAGCTCCTTGTGATATTGCAAAACCTGTCGCAGATTATGTATAAACTCGCTCTTTTCCACCAGTACCTCGAAATTTTTTCTCTTACCAAATTGAAACTATTGCCAGAAATAGTTTACGACATATAGTAGCAACATAACTCCTATGGCTCAATCATTAATTATGCTAAAAAAACATGAATTCCGTTAATTTAATCTTTTGTTTTTGCTGTAGGTAGCCGAACATTCTACTAACTTTAAGTCTAAGGAGATTTTATGCCTATTTATGAATATAAATGCAAAAAGTGTGACAATAAATTTGAACAGATTCTAAGTGCTAGCGAAGCAAAGAAAGTCATCGAATGTGACAAATGCAAATCTACCAACGTTGAGAAGGTAATTTCAGCACCTGCTGGTTTATCTATGGCTGGCGGATCTTCAGAAAGCAGCTGCCCGCCAAACTCAATGTTCTCCTGAGCGAGTTAAAAATTACTCCAGGTTGGAGTAAAAGAATAGAACCTTTTACGAGAAATATTAGTTAAATCATTTAGAAGATTTCTCTGAAAAATCGTAGACTTTCTCATGTTTTTTCATGAGTCCCTGCTTACGAGCAAGTTCTTCAAGGTAGGCTGGATCATTTTGTAAGCGATCCAGTTCATCTTTGAGTTGTTTATTATCTGCTTCTAGTTGCACTGTTTTCTGCTGTAAACGCTCTAACTTGTTTTTCTGTTTCAGCAAACCATACAGACCAGTAGTTGGAGAAAATATAATCCACAGCAAGGCAATTATTACTAAAATAGCTGTAATTTTAAAAACCTTCACCTGCTGTTCAGGAGTTGCTTTCGTGCGTGTCTTTCTTTTTTTCATCTTGATATGAAAAACCGTTTAAGGTTTAGTTGCAAGTCTGAAGTTATTTTTATGATTTTCTAGCATTTATTTACAACCAGAAATTAAATTACTATATCCAAAATGAACAAACAACAACCTGTTTATATTGTTAGTGCCTGCCTGCTCGGTTTATGCACCCGTTATGATGGTGAAATAAAGACATCACAAGAATGTCTCGAAAGAACAGCTGACGGTATTCGTGTTCCTGTTTGCCCTGAACAATTAGGTGGCATGCCAACACCACGAGAGGCTGCAGACGTTATTGGTGGAACCGGACTAGATGTGCTCAAAGGGAAGGCCAAAGTACTTACAAAAAGCGGTGATGATGTAACAGAACCGTTTATAAAAGGTGCTGAACAGGTACTTCAAGTTGTAAAAATGCAAGAAGTCGCAGGGATATTTTTAAAAGCACGCAGTCCTTCCTGCGGAGTAGTAGAAAAACTAGGAGTCACGGCGGCTCTACTCAAACAGCACGGTTATAAACTAGAAGAGTTTTAAGTAAAGTGTCAAAAACTTCTTTATTTTATACGTAGCAAAATAAGTGCGATGATACCAGACTCATAGAGAAGATAAAGCGGACCACCCATCAGTGCCATATTGACAACATCCGGGGTGGGGGTCAGCACAGCTGAGACACAGGCAATGGCAAGAACTGCGTAGCGTCGATATTTTTCAAAAAACTTTCTGGTAACAACCTTCACTTTACAAAGAAAAACCATAAAAATCGGTAACTCAAAAATAACACCAAAAGCCAAAATAAAAATTGTAATAAAGTTTACAAACTTTCCTACCGAGATCACCGGACGCAACTCTTCAGAACCAAAACCGAGTAAAAATTTAATACCAAAAGGTAGTGTAATAAAATAACAGAATAGAGATCCTGCATAAAACAAGATACAGGTTGCAATTATAAAAACAGCTAGCACTCCACCACCGACACCAAAAGGCTTACCAATTGCTTTCCAAAAAACAGTCATCAGATAGGGCATCAAGAGAAACAAAGCACCAAAGAGTGCCAGCTTTACATGAGCTAGAAAAGGACCTGCCACTGAAAAGAAATACAATTTATCGGCTAGATGCCCTTGAACAAACAATAGTAACTCTGGGCTTAGAAAGAAAATTCCGGTAGTAAACAGAGCAATGGTCACACCTAAATAAACAACGGACTTTCTGAGTTCTTGTAGGAAAACTATAAGAGTTTTGTGTACAGCCATATTCTCAACATGTAGTGGGTTAATCTGGTCAGCTTATACCTGCTAACTTCTTTGACAGACAAAATAACAAAGACCAGATCATACTGCAATTCAATAGAACTTGCAGTAGGTAGTCAGGCGTATTAGTATTAAGTACTTCAATTTTGAATAACAAACCCATATAAACCATAAATACAATATAAGAAAGCGAGAAAGAACATGCTTGAGTTACGATTTATCCGTGAAAACATCTCTTTAGTAAGAGAAAAATGTAATCGCCGTGGAATGGATGATGAACTGGTCAACCAGTTTACTGCAATTGACGAAAAGCGACTAGCCATACTGGGCGAAGTTGAGAACCTTAAGAACAAGAGGAATGTAGCCTCAAAGGAAATTGCCAAACTCAAGCAGGGTAGTGACGAAGACAAGGCCGCAGCTGAGCCAAAAATTCTTGAGATGCGTGAGATTGGCGCTAAGATCAAGGAGCTAGATGGTGATCTTGCTAAAGTACATGAAGACCTTGAAAAGGTAGTTATGGCCATTCCAAACCTCTGCCAGGATGATGTCCCTACAGGAACCACAGAAGAGGACAACATCGAGATAAAGATGTGGGGTGAAAAACCAGAGTTCACTTTTGAACCTAAACCACATTGGGAGCTTGGTGAGGAAAGTGGAACAATAGACTTTGAACGTGCTGCAAAAGTGTCTGGTGCCCGGTTTGCAATCTTAAAAGACTTTGGGGCAAGACTTGATCGTGCACTCACTCAATTGATGCTCGATCTTCAAACCCAGAAAAACGGTTACACTGAAATGACCCCACCGGTGCTTGTTAACAGTGCATCTATGACTGCAACAGGGCAACTACCAAAGTTTAAAGAAGATCTGTTTGCCATCGAAGACTGGGATCTCTACCTCATCCCTACAGCTGAGGTACCGCTGACAAATATTCATCGTGATGAAACCATTTCAGAATCTGACCTACCAATAAAATATACTGCAGTCACTCCATGTTTTCGATCTGAGGCAGGTTCTCATGGCCGTGACACCCGTGGACTTATTCGCCAGCACCAGTTTAACAAAGTTGAGCTTGTTAAGTTCTGTACTCCAGAGCAATCAACTAATGAACTTGAAAGCCTGCTAGAAAATGCAGAGGAAGTGTTACAACTTCTGGGGCTGCATTATAGGGTTGTCAATCTTTGTACAGGTGATCTCGGTTTTTCTTCTTCTAAAACCTACGATATTGAGGTTTGGCTTCCGGGACAACAGAAATATAGAGAGATTTCATCTTGCTCCAACTTTCTGGATTTCCAGGCCCGTCGTGGTGGCATTCGCTATCGTCCAAATGGTGAGAAAAAGAGTAAACTTGTTCACACCCTCAACGGTTCTGGCCTTGCAGTTGGTCGCACACTGCTTGCTGTTATGGAAAACTACCAGCAGGAAGACGGAACCATTGCTGTTCCTGAAATTTTAAAACCATACTTTGAGAACAGATTCTAATCTAGTTTAAGTGAACTCTGCCTAGCACCTCATAGACAGAGACTAGGACTCTTAATCAGATGTATTTTCTGCAAAAGAAAATACATCTAAAAGTTTCTTAATTAAGGTGACATAAATGAGAATTGGTCAAGCAAAGCACCTAGTGATACTGCTGAGTATTCTTTTCAGTCTTGTTTTCAGCACACAAAATATTTTTGCTGAAGAGAAGACTGCTGACACGCCTGCTGCAAACTCCACAGCCAATGTAGAGCAAGTGATGGCTGGTTTAAGCGATGAGCAGGTAAGACAAATGCTCATTGAAGAGCTGAAAAAGGATGCAACCGAAGAAACCAGTAGTCTAGGAATGAGTGATGAAAACAAGCAACCTGGGCCAGCGCGTTTTTTCAGTGGCCTACTCTCATCTCTTGAAGATGCCAGCCAAGGCTCAGAAGACCGTTATAGCAGGCTGTATAATGCTATCCCTGAAGTTATCCCCGGCACTCTCAATGCATTCCTTCAACTTTGTCCTATAGGTACAGGGCATGGCGCTATAGTTAATTTGTTATGGATACTGCTCTTTATTGGTATTGGTATATTAACAGAATTTCTCTTTCTCAAGTGGATTATTAAACGTCATTTTAATGTACAGATCACAGTTGCAGAATCACCAACATTTATGGACAAACTTGGTGCTGGAATCATCAATCAACTCCCAGGAATAATGGGAATTTTTGTTTTCGTGTTTGCAGCTTTTGTTGCAAACAATCTCCTTCTTGGCACCACATTACCGTTTATTCAGCTTGTATTTTTAAGCTTTCTCATTTTTGCGGTATGGGTCAGATTAACTTACCTTACTTCACAGGTAATCTTTGCACCTACAACTGCTATATTACGTTTAGTTCCACTCGACGATGAGACCGCAAAAACCATTCACCGCATGTTTGTTGCAGTCTCAGCCTACTTAGTCGGCTGGATTATGTTTGCTATTGTTGTAATGCGCCTCAGCGGTGAAAAGAAAACAGCTGTACTGTTGATGTTTATTGCTGCAACCCTGCTTCTTATCTTCACAGGACTTGCAATTCTACTTAATAAAAACAGAGTACAAAACTCTATTCTTAACGCTACACCAGAAGGTGAAGAAGTGAGTTGGGGTAGAAAGCGATTTGCCTCAATATGGCATTTACTCGGTATCCTTTACCTAATGATTCTATGGTTTCTTCTTGTTAATAATCTTGGTGATCCGTCACATAACAACGGAGCTGTATTCATACTCAGTTTCTTCGCTGTGCCAATATGGTTTGTGCTCGATAAGATTGGCCAGTGGGTTGTTAATCACGGTCTTAGTATTCTCTTTATCTGTGAAGATTCAATTCCAGAAGGTGAACTTACTGAAGAAGATTTAAGAAAGAAGGCTAGTGAAGAAAAAACAAAACAGCGTATCCATAACTTTGTCCGGTTTTCAATTCTCCTGGCAGTAGGCACATGGATCGCAACCCTTTGGAACATTGAGCTTCCAATTCTCGCCTTCCTTTCGAACACACTTGTAGATGCTATTATTATTTGTGCACTTGCTCTACTCTTCTGGAAGTTTATTAGTGACTGGATTCAACGCAAAATTGATGAAGATGCTCCTGAAGAAAGTGATAAGGAAGAAGAAGATGATGAATGGGGTGGAGCTGCAAAACGAGGCAGATCCTATACATTATTACCAATGCTACGCAAATTTGTTGGCACCGTACTGTTAGTGATGGTTGTTATGACTCTACTCTCCGAGATGGGTGTCAATATTGGTCCTCTACTCGCTGGCGCTGGTGTTGTTGGTTTGGCCGTTGGCTTTGGTGCTCAAAAACTAGTATCTGATGTTTTTTCCGGTTTTTTCTATTTGTTGGATGACGCCTTTCGTGTTGGTGAATATCTTGAGGCTGGTAGCGTTACAGGTACCGTTGAAAATATATCTCTAAGAAATATCTTCCTCCGTCACCACCGAGGGATGCTACAAATTGTTCCACATAGTGAGTTAGGTGCCATTACCAACTATATGCGAGGTGGCATGGTTATGAAATTTAACCTCGACTTCCCATACGATGCTGAAATTGATAAAATTCGAAAGATCATCAAAAAAGTTGGCATTGCCATGCTTGAAGACCCTTTAGTGAGCGACGGTTTTATTCAACCAGTAAAATCTCAGGGTGTACGGGAAATCACCAACTCTGTTATGACTATCCGTGTTAAGTTTACAGCTCATCCTGGTAAACAATTTCTTATTAGACGAGAAGCATACAAACGTATTACTGAGGCACTAAATGCCAAAGGAATTTACTATGCTCACCGCAAAGTTATTGTTGATCTACCCGATCTGCCCAAAAACATTGGTGAAGAAGAACAAAAAAAGGTAGTTGAAGCAGCTGGCGCAGCCGCACAACAAACTCTCCAAGCCGAAGAAGAAGCTCAACAAGGCGGCACAAAAAAAGACGACGGTACAATTTAGTACAACAACTCCTAACAAAGGCATCATATATCAAACAGATAAGGTGCCTTTGTTTTTGTAATATTTTTCTCTCCCAAGAGCACCTCCTCCTTTACATTTATCTCCTGCTTTTATAACATTTAACAGATATTAGTAATTTTACGTTAAATCTTCATTAAGCGGAGCACTCAAATGTTAAATCGATTCTCTATCAAAGGAAGAATGTATTTGGTGATAGCCACCATCTTTATTCTTTTTGCAGTTATGCTTTTTTTCACCTACACCACAGCCAATAAGGTACGTGATTTAGGCTTGAGTCAAACTGGTGATGTAATGCTCCTTGACCAGAAAACAAAGATTCAGGTTGCGACTCATACAGTGGCGCTTGCTGCAGGACATGCAATTGAAGATGTAACTGAACTCGACCAACGCATTGAGATTATACGAAAACTCATAGATGACATTCGGTTTGAAGAAGATAAATCTGGATATTTCTTTGTTTACAACAACACTACGAATGTAGCACTCCCACCGAAAAAAGAACTTCAAGGTAAAGATCTCAGTGGTCTCAAGGATAAAAATGGCGTCTTCTTAGTTCGCGATCTGCATGATAAAGCTCGTAAGGGTGGTGGCTTTGTAGAATATATCTGGCCCAAACCAGGTGCAGGTGATATATTAAAACTTAGTTACGCTGAAATGATCCCAGGTACAGATATGTGGATAGGCACAGGAGTATATGTTGACAATATAGATGCATATAAGAACTCCATGGCAGAGAACCTTAATGGTCAGGTTTCAAAAAGTCTTTTCTCCATGTTTATCATTTCGGGAATTATTTTTGTTGGAATTATCTCTCTCTGTCTTTTCATAATTCTTGGCATAGTTGGTGGTCTCAAGCAAATTTTACACAATTTTAAAGACATTGCCGAAGGTGAAGGTGACCTCACCCAACGCATTGAAATTAAATCGAAAGATGAAATTGGTGAACTTGCTAGTTTATTCAACACTTTTATAGAAAAGCTACACGGAATTATCTCTGCAATTTCTAGCAACACGACACATCTTGGTGGTGAGGCTAGCAATTTGTCTGATATTGCACATGGCTTATCCAACAACGCAGAAGATACATCTACCAGATCTAATAATGTGTCTACTGCCGCTGAAGAGATGAGTGCAAACCTTACAAACGTTGCTGCAGCAATGGAAGAATCTACAATTAACACCAATATGGTTGCCAGTGCAGCAGAGGAGATGACTGCTACTATTGGAGAGATTGCACAGAACTCAAGCCAGGCCAATGAAATATCAGGCAAAGCTGTAATCCAGGCACAAGAGACATCCGAGCGCATTTCACAACTCGGCGCATCTGCAGATGCTATTAGCAAAGTTACCGAGACCATTACTGAGATTTCCGAACAAACAAATCTACTGGCACTCAATGCTACAATTGAAGCTGCACGTGCCGGGGAAGCTGGTAAAGGTTTTGCTGTTGTAGCAAACGAGATTAAAGAACTGGCAAAACAAACAGCTGAAGCAACACTTGATATTAAGACCAAGATTGATGATGTACAATCTACAACAACTAACACTGTAAGTGATATTGAAGAGATTACTGCTGTCATTAATCAGGTGAATGAGATTGTAGCAACAATTACAGCTGCAGTTGGAGAACAATCTGATGCAACTGCAGAAATTGCTCAAAATATTACCCAAGCAGCCGATGGACTTGGTGAGGTAAATGAGAATGTCAGTCAGATTTCTATGGTAGCTTCAACAATTACCGACGAGATTACTCAGGTTAATCATGCATCAGGTGAAGTTTCAAACGGTAGTTCACAGGTAAACACTAGTAGTGGAGATTTAAAACAACTTGCAGAAGATCTTCAAAAAGCAGTAAACAGCTTTAAAATCTAAATAGTTCAATGGCAGTTTGGATTAAATCCAATCCAAACTGCCATTTATATACTTTATAAGAGTAGAATTAACCGTTCTTATTCATCAACAAGAACACCTTTTTGTAACCACTTATGTAAAAAGGCGATTGCTAACAAGCTAATCCCAAGCCCCATAAAACTTGCAACACGATACAACCCTTCAAGTTCAGCCATATCGATAAAGAAAATCTTTGCCACAACCACAAGAATGGTAACCATACCAGCCTGATAACAGGTCTTCAGTTGCTGACGTGATCCTATTAATATTGCGGCCACAGCTATTAGAAGCCAGACAAATGAATACGTGTATATTTCAGCAGACTGAGCACCAAATCCTATATACAGCTCAGGTGTGAAAAAATGACGAATCTCTATGGATACAAAAAAGAAAATACTCAAACCAGTTATAAGAGCCAGTTCTGTCTGTCGTTTTACTACCTTAATTACCCCTGCAATTATCATTGGGATTATTGGCAATCCATAAGCCAGTAATAAAATATTAAACAAGAATGATTCAGAAACATCCTGCCTGCTAAAAAGCGGATTATAAACAAAAAGACTAAAGACAAGATGATTGGCCGCCGCCAAAACAAACAGTAGCCTACTCACTATCTTATAAAAGTGAGTCATAAATGATTCACTCAGTTCAGCACGTTTATGATAAACAAATGCGGCACCAACCCAGAGAATAGTATTAATGGCTGCTTCGAGGCTACTGTATTCATGTTTGAAAATGTAACCGTCATACAGTTGATATCGCAACTCACTTGCCACAAACAATAAAACTAGATGTAAGGCAGCACCTTCAAGCCAACATCGAATTTTCTCACCATTTGGCAGTAAACGACAGCCAATTATCGCACAAACTGCCGCCCCACCATATGTCCATAACGACCAATGTATTTCAGGACTATATTGAAGCAAAAACGGGTTGCAGGTCAAACGAACCACGACAACACCAACCATAAGCTTGAGTAGCCAATCCAGTTCAGGCGCATCAAAAGCTTTTCTCATTATCGCAAGTAAAACAAACTCAGTACTCAAGGCAAGAGTTAGTGATGCTTCATTAAAAACATAAACAACCGCCAGTGCATAGGCCAAGTGTGCAGAAACAAGAAGCGATAAGAGTGTTGCTTTATCAAGTGTTGCAAGTGGAAGTTTGAAGGCCATGAAAAAGAGTAACACCCCAATCAACAAACAAAGAGCAACCAACACGAGTTCACTGCGCATGGTTGGCAACAGTGTATAAATCAGAGCGAGCATCACAACAGGGGTTGCAGCCGCAAGAGAAACCGCAAACCCTTTATATTTACTGCCCTTCACATTAATGAGGCCAAAAACAGAATAGATTACAACTAGCCCACCAAAGAGAACCAACATCACATTTTGCTGCATTTGATCTGGTGGCAAGATAGAGATTTGTCGATCAAATAAGATAAAGTGAGACAGTAAAGGAATTATACAACCAATAAACGAAAGCCAACCCAAAGCTGCAAAATCATTTTTTTTGTGAATTGAAAGCAGAATAAACACTGGTAAGAGTGGCACAAGATAGAGCCAACTATCACCAAACGGTGTGTTAACTAGATTAAGGACCTGTAAAATCAACAAACCAATAAAAACAAAAAACAGTTCGTCCGCTTCATCTTTTAACAGCAGGAGCCTTCTAATTGGATGCTTTTCCGGGCAGTCGTTTATCGCAGACATCCTCAATAACCAATCTCCATGTGGAACTGCCATAAGCATATAACCAAGAGCAACGATGTATAGAGTAATACTTAATGGGTCATGTGTTGGGCCAGTTATGCCAAGAAAAGCCCAGAGAAAAGAGAGTACAACAATGGATTTCCATAACCAGCTACTAAAGACATAACGGGTTAAGATCAAACCACTTGCAGTAATGATGCTCGCATAAAGAAGTGCACCGGCAATATTTCCAGAACCCGTGTTAACAAGTAATGGTAAACTATATGCTGCAAGTATGCCAAGTATTGCAAGCACTGGCCCATGGATTATTGCAAGGAACATCGTGACAAGACTTACAAACGCAAGTGCCACAAAAACCACGACAACCGGAAACAAATCATATAGATGATGTCCCGCTAAAAGAGCTGCAAAAAGGGTAATGCTTGCACCGCCACAAAGAGCGGCAAGGGCTGGATGCCCGCCCTTTTTCCGACGTAAATACTCAGCAAGTAAATGTAAAAACACACCAGTTATTATCGAAACACAGACTCTGGCAATGGGGCTTAAAAAACCTTGCTCAATTGAGTACTTCACCATAAATATACCGGCAAGACCCACTGAAACACCTCCCAGCCATACCATCCAATTATCTGTAATGTTGGATACAACAGAAGGCCCTGACTTGGTTTTCTTAACGGTAGACACTGTTGAGCTACGACTGAGGTATTTAGATCTTTTGACTGGCGTTTGGTCTACTTCTTCTTGAACATCTGTCGGGGTGGGTACATGAAGTGATTGTTGAGAGGAAGTGCTCGCTCTTTCCGTTGTTTGCTTTACGTCAGTGACTGTCACTTTTTCTGAAATAGAAGCAGTTTCAGTTTTACTGTTTTTGAGCTTTCGCACTTCTTGTTGTAAATGAAACAGTGTTTCTTGAAGCTCAAAGATCTTTCTACGATTACTAATACTGGTGACAAAGGCGTACAGGCAACAACCGACAAACAATACAACTAGTAATAAAATTGTAACAACCACGTCATCCATATGATTTCCTCATTATTGAACTGGCTAATTACATCTTTTTAACTTTAATAGATAATTCTATTTCCTCAATATCATCTACCAACTTTAAACTGTTAACATAACCGTGGATTGTACCTGCAAGAGATTGCTGAATAAAATTCTTCACAACAACTTTATTGCCGTTTACTAAAAGCGAAAGAATTTCTTTACGTTTTGCGTCATCTGAAATAAATCGTTTTTCTATAAATTGTGCTATTTCATAGCTCTCATTAAGGCGAAAAATGTAATCACCGGAAACATCTTCTATATTTGTGGCAACCGCAATTACTCCACTCACCTCTTTTCTAATTTTATGATCAACATCACGTGCAACTTCAATTTTCGATATTTTTCTAGCTCTCTTGAACCCTTCAGCTATTACAATATCAGCATCAGGAAAAAACCTGTGTACCATCGTTTGTAAAGAGTGATCTGTGTGAGTGGATTGCAAAACTATCTGATCTGGTGCAACAAGAAGTACACTATCTGCACCAGCTACCTTATGTTTATGGGTATCAGTCCCTGGTGTATCGCATTCAATCTTTTCTTCAGAACTGGACTTCATAACAGCGACATTATAGCCCATCGCTTTCAAGTGAGAGACAACTTCAACAGCAAGAGTCGTTTTGCCACTATCATGCCAACCTATAAAACTAACAATTGCCGCCATATGATTTTCCTTTCTATTCTTAATGTTATAATATCTAATTCATTATACTAGCAAAGTTGTCAAACAATTAGCCATAAAAAAAGGCGTGAACTCCGTTAGGAGCAACGCCCTTATAAATAGGTAGCACCAATATAAGAAAACCTATCTATATTATTAAAAACGTCTTGAACTCACCGAAAAGAAACTCATGAATCCAGTTTATTCAGTGAGGCTATAATATCCTCTAGAGCTGGCCTTTTATTAATATCGTTTACTGTGATATCACGAATTACCCCATCACGATCAATAAAAATGAGAGCTCGCTCAGCTGTACCATCACCTCGTAAGAGTCCATATTTATCAGCTACCTGTCCATGTGGCCAGAAATCTGATAGGACATCAAACCAGAGTGTTCCCATCTGATTGATCCAGGCATGTAAGGTCGGAATATTGTCTACAGTAATACCTAGAAGAGTAGCCCCATGCTCCTGAAACAATGTTTTACTAATGTTATAACCTGGCCATTGGTCTGAGCAGACTGGAGTCCAAGCGGCAGGGACAAAAGAAAGGACTACCCCGCTCTTTCCTTTATAACTGCTGAGCTGAATATCTTTACCGGAAACCGCTCTAAGGCTAAAGTCTGGTGCAACTTGACCTACCTTTACCTTTAGAGTTGAATCAATAGGCTTCAACAAGCCAGGATTATAAATGTAATGCTGGTGAGTAGCCTCCTTTGCTCCACTGGCCTGTACCCAAATTAAACAAAGGAGAGCTACAAAAAGTATACGTATCATGGTTCCTCCCCATAATTGTGTTATATGAAAAGGTTGATAACTCAAGAATAGGTTAACTATCCACCATATGATTAAGTCATTAAACTGAATCTAGTTAGTAACCACCTTTGGTAATTAACTCGTTCATAAACTCTGCTGCTGAATCAAAACCACCAGAGTTACGCAATACGATTAAAGATTCACCTGCTGGCTTCAGGACACAACCAATAAATTCCGGAGTCCCTCCTCCTTTAAACTTATCGTACATAGATAGATCTTTATCGGGGAACATTGGAAACTTAACCTGGTAGGTTTTTTTGAAATGTTCAACTTCATAAGCAGAATTTGAAGCACCAAGACCAATCATTCGCACAACAATACCTCTGTGCTCCTCCAGCTCCTGTAGCCTTTCATAAAGCTCATTGACCCGAGGGGCCTCTTCCTGGCAAAACGGGCAATACATCGAAAATAGTTCTACTACCAGAATATCAGCCTTGATATCGGCCAGCGTGAATTTTTCCCCTGATGCACCAGTGAGACCAAGATATTCACGATCTACTTGCTGCTCGGGTACAATCAACTCGATGTCAGGTAACTGTTCTGCTGCAATTGAGTTAGAAACAACTGTTCCAAGCAGCATAACTGCGCATAATAGTTTTAGAAATGATGAAGCTATACTGATTTTCATTGAACCATCCTCTATGAATAAAAAATAGTATAGATAAAGCTGCCTAGGTTAACTAACTGAGACATCATTGAATTAACATAAGACAGGTTAATGTATTGTACAGATAAAAAAAGGAGCAATCGCCTAACCTACTCTGGCAATTGCTCCTCAAAAGGCTACACCTTAGTCAAAAGAAAAAAACCTTTTTTAGTGATGACTAGCAGGTCTGACATCTGATTCCTTGTACTTATGTAAGGAATGAAGATTATGAACTTCATGCTCTGGTTTATACCCTGTTTTCATAGACTCAAGAGAACCTGCAATCGCAAAGACTGTCATGTAACAGTGAGTCAAAAAGAAGGCAACTAGGATCATTCCAAAAACGTTATGTACAATTGTTGCCACAGTAATAACGTCAAGGCTTCCAGCAAAACCCCAGATAATAAAACCGGTCGCTAGCATAAGAATGCCACCTGGTACTGCGCACCAGTAATACATTTTCTGACCTGCATTATACTTTCCTGCAGGTACTGGCTGAATTTTCTTGGAAAGATAGCCACCAGCCATGAAAATCCATTTAATATCGTGCAGTGCAGGAAGCATATCCTTTGTCCAGATAATCAGCATTCCGAAAATTGCAGGAACCGCAAGAATGGCACCGGCAATATGCACATATCTGGCAAGGCGTATAAAACCACCTCCACCAAAAAACTGTCCGGAAACAATAAGCAGTCCAGAAATCACCAGCATGGAAAAGGACAGAGCACCTATAAAGTGAAGAATCCTTGCCAATTTTGGAAAAAAGAGTATCTGGTTTCCACCATGATCAAAATGTTTCGCTCCTACTATCAGCAAATGGAGTGCAAAGACCGCCGGAACAGCAGTTATGATAAGGATAAATCCCCACATAAACAATTCCTTGCCCTGCAGGAAGATGAACACCTCACCTACCCTTTGCCAATCACCTGTAATCACTCCTATAAGGTCACGCCAATAGTCCGACACTGTGTACATCTCAGGAGACATCGCAAATGCCGTACCTAGACCGAGAGTGGTTACTAATGCTATTACACTTGACCAAAGCAGTAATACAGACTTTAAATCTCTCTGCATAACTAACTCCTTCTATCTGCCCGCCTAGATTCGACGGGCAGAGTTTTTTTGTTGCTGACTCTTTTAGTCTTTCTTATACGCCTTATTCCAACCCCAAGCATTAACACCTGAGCCACGTTGGAAAACACGCTCACGATAGACATCTGCCACAACATCAGCATCACCAGCAAGTAGTGATTTAGTAGCACACATACCAGAGCAAAGAGGTACCTTGCCTTCTGCTATACGATTTTGACCATAGAGTTTCTTCTCGTCTTTAGAGAAATTCTCTTCAGGACCACCGGCACAGAAGGTGCACTTATCCATAGCACCACGAGCGCCCATTACATTCCCCTTAGGGAATTGAGGAGCACCAAATGGACATGCCATGAAACAGTAACCACAACCGATACATGTTTTCTTATCTACCAAAACAATACCATCATCACGCTGATACAATGCATCTACAGGACAAACTGCGATACAAGGAGCATCAGAACAGTGCATACATGAAACAGATATTGATTTTTCACCAGGCCTACCTTCATCAAGAGTAACCACACGACGGCGATTAATTCCGACAGGAACGTGATGACCTTCTTTACAAGCGACTACACAGCCGCCACAGTCAATGCAACGATCTACGTCACATAAAAATTTCATCCTTGCCATTATTCAATTCCTCCTGATTAGGCTAAGCTGACTTTACACAGACCATCTTTAGTAGCCTGAATCTGAGTAATGATGTCATAACCATAGTTGGTAATAACATTACCTGAATCACCAGATCCAAAAGGAGCATGTCCTTCAGGATACTGATCTTCATAGGACTCACCTTCCCAGGTACCTGCGAAGTGGTATGGAAGAAAGATTGTCTTATCATCAACACGCTCAGTTATCTTTGCCTTACACTTGATCTTGCCGCCATCAGGTGATTCAACAATGACCATCTGACCACTCTTGCGAATTCCAAGATTATATGCTGCTCTTGGATGAATCTCTGCATACATATCAGGTTGTAATTCAACAAGATATTGATTGGATCTAGTTTCAGCACCAGCACCCATATGCTCAACCTGACGACCAGTGGTGAGGCAGAATGGATATTCTTTATGAAGTCCAGGATTCTTCGCCTGCTCTGAGTCATAACGAGTATCAATACGATAGTGATTAGGCTTATCCTGATAAGTCGGATAGCGCTCAACAATATCTTGACGTGGCGAGTGAAGAGGCTCACGGTGAATTGGTACCTGATCAGGGAAAGTCCAAACAACACAACGTGCTCTTGCGTTTCCAAATGGTGCCATACCGCGTTTGATAGCTTCCTTAATGGTCTTCTGACTCAGATCTGTTTTCCAGTTGGTTCCAGGAACAACATCTTTGAATTCAGCATAACCACCTTGTACTTCACTACGTGGGTTGCATGTTCCTTTTGCAGCAAGCTGACCTTCAACACGGCCACTCATCGCATAAGTTGCAACCTTACCGAAACGGTTTCTAAATGGTAGCCCACCTTCTGAAACAGGCTTGGAAATATCATAAAGAATTGGAGTACCAGGATGCTCATCAGTCCAACATGGCCACGGAAGTCCGTAATACTCGCCATCAACTGGTCCACCCTTAGACTGTAAGGTATCAATATCAAAGGTATGCCAGTTCTCCATGTGAGACTTGATACGATCTGGTGTTTGACCGTTGTAACCAATAGTCAATGAACCGGAACCAAGCTCAAGAGTAATATCTTCTGGCTCTTGCTTAATGTTCTTATAATATTGATCAGCAAAACCAAGACGGGTTACGAATTCACGCATAATATCGTAATCATCTTTTGAGTCATAAATTGGATCAACTACCTTATAGCGCCACTGAATCTGACGAGATGAGGAGCTTACAGAACCTTGAGTCTCATACTGAGAAGCTGCAGGAAGAATGTAAACATTATCAGTCTTTGTTAGAGCTGCAGCTGAAGTAGGGAAAGGATCAACAACAACAAGAAGCTCAAGTGCGTTCCATGCTTTAACAACATCATGGAAACGAGAGTTTGAGTTAGAACCACAACCCCACTGAATAAGTGCTTTGAGGGTAGTTCCGTTATTGTGAATCTTATCTTCGCCTTCAACAACACCATCAAACCAACGAGAAAGGGTAAAGCCTTTCTTGTTCATCCACTCTTTTGAAGGGAATCGATTTACCATCCACTCATAATCAACATCCCAAACACGACACCAGTGCTTCCAAGCGCCGTCAGAAAGTCCGTAATATGCTGGAAGACTGTGGGAAAGAATACACATATCAGTTGCGCCCTGAACGTTATCATGGCCACGGAAGATATTAGTACCACCACCAGATTTACCCATATTACCAAGAACCAACTGAAGAAGACAGAAGGTACGTGTAATAGAAGAACCGATTGTATGCTGAGTACCACCCATACACCAGGTAAGGGAAGTTGGACGATTCTTAGCAAGCATTTTAGCAACTTTATGTGTTTGAGCTGCTGGAATACCAGTAATATCTTCAACTTCTTCAGGAGTGTACTTCTTAGCAACCTCAATCATTTCCTCATAACCGGAAACACGAGTGCGAATAAACTCCTTATCTTCCCAACCATTTTCAACAATTACATTGATAAGACCAAGCATGAACGCAGCATCAGTACCAGGACGAATTCTTACGAACTCATCAGCTTTAGCTGAAAGCTTTGTGAAGCGAGGATCTACAACGATAATTGGTGCGTTGTTTTTCTCTTTTGCGTGAAGAATGTGCTGCATTGAAACAGGATGAGCTTCAGTCGCGTTAGAGCCGATAAAAATAAAACTCTTAGCGTGACGCATATCGTTCATGCTGTTTGTCATTGCTCCGTAACCCCAAGTATTGGCGACACCTGCCACCGTTGCGGAGTGTCAGATACGGGCCTGGTGATCGACGTTGTTCGACCCCCAGAAAGCAGCAAATTTTCTAATCTGGTATGCCATCTCGTTAGAGACTTTAGCACTACCATTAACCTGAAGGGCATCAGGACCATCTTTTTCACGGATAGCAGTAAGCTTGTCGGTAATCTCGGTCATTGCGGTATCCCAGGATATCGCCTGCCATTTACCATTTACACGCTTCATTGGCTTTTTCATACGTTTAGGGCTGGTTACCATATCAATAGCACCTGCACCTTTACAACAATGAGCTCCGCGTGAAATTGGGTGATCTGCAGCGAGTTCTTGACGAACCCAAACACCGTTTTGTACCTCAGCTTCAATACCACAACCTACAGCACAGTAGGTACAGATGGTACGAACAATTTTGGAACCTTCAAACTGCTTGGTTTTACCAGCTGCGCTCGCCTTCTTTGTCAGCTTGGTGGTCATAGCAGCACCAGTTAATGCTGCAGTCGCAGCAGAGATCTTCAAAAAAGATCTCCTGGCAACTTTCGGGTTCAGTGTGACCCGCTTGCCTACGGTTGTACTTGACTCAACCGTTTTGTTAATTCTACTTCTGGCCATTGTGTTATCTCCTTGTCTAACTCAAATAACGTAATTCTTTCGCATAACTCAGTCGAATTAGCAAAATCTACGAGCGCCAGCTCTGATAGTGCTTCTTGAAATTATCTGTTTCCTTGTACAAAGTGTCTTTGGAAACTCGATTATCAGAAGCTGTATCAGCCTGCACCTGCTTACGGGTCACAGCAACTCCAGCTACTACTGCACTGCCCGCAAGAATGTGCTTGAGGAAAGATCTCCTTTTCCCTTGTTCCTGCTTCATGTTGCCCTCCATAAAAATTTAGGGATAAACCGGAACCCACCACAAACTCCCCCCATAAGAGCAGCAGCGAATTCGCAACGTATACAACAACTTACTGCATTACTTCTACCATCAAGCCACGCTCAAGATCGAGGTAGCCTTTTAAAAACTTTCCACAAGAGGCGTAAAAACTTGCCCTTTCATCTGCTTCAAGTCTCTTATAAACATTGTCTGCAAGTAGTTCTAAAAACTCAGAAATTAACGTAGTTTGCGATACCCGACTATATTCACCGCCTTCTTCCTCATCTTCAATAAGACGAGCAAGTGTATCAAGCATCACAACAATAGAATCTTCTGTTTCTATAACAGCCTCATCTTTTTCCAAGCCTGCAACCATCAGGAAACCGCGAAAATCAGCAAGGGTCTGAGCATGAGTGCGACCATCTATATAAAAGGAAGCTGTGGTCGGGATCAGATTCTCACTAAACGGGTCTTCGAAAAGATCGTAATATTCTTCCTGTAATTCTTTTAAACTCTTTTTCGCGAGAATCTCTTTACACTCAGAAACTGCGGTGTCAAAGATTGGATTGATCTGCTCACCGTCAAGGGAAGTGAAAATACCACGCCAACGACTCATATTCTCTGCGTCAGGTTCGGCAATAAAGAACGACTTAATAAGGTCGATGAAACGAAGTCGTACTCGAAAAAGTTCTTTATTAGCTGCATCCATTTTCTTTATTCCTCAAAAACGAGTTAACCTGCATCTGTTACGACACCCAAGTAAGATGTCGCCTCTATAACAACAAGAACTGTCTACTCTTCAAAAAGACGAGTTACTCGACAGGTTTCACAAAATTCAAAGTGCGACGTATCAACAGTTTCCTTAGCGGCCAAGATGCTCATCACTCTTTCATAACTCTTTTTAGTTCCAAACACCTTGCCACACCCCACACAGTTCATCGGTTCACCTGCTGCCAAAAGCCCCGGCTCAAAAAATTGAGGGGTGAATTGCCATGCCTCAGTTATCTGAAGTGCATTTTCAGGGCAGATCTGAACACAAAGCCCACATCCCACACAAAGCACGCCTCTGTGAGACAGAATAAGTTCGGTTTCATCAGCCGACATTGCCCGAACCTTACAAACATTGATACAGGACATACACTGTGTACACTTTGTGTCATCACAGCTTATAGTTGCAAAGGATGTATTATTATTACCTTTAAACCCTGGAGTTTGATCACTACTAGCACAGACAAACTGAAGAGTATCTGCAAGCCCAGCTCTTCTATGCAACCACTCAATGTTAGGATATTTTTCAGTAAGAGGATTTTCTGTTCCTTTTAGAAGTTCCGCATCCAGTTGATCTGTAACAATGATTGAATTGTCGCTTTCAAAAAGAGCTTTGAGCATAACACCAGCCAATTTCGCTTCTCTTGTTAGTGTTGTACCTGTTTTGTCATCGGCTTTAAGGATGACAATCTTGCCAGCTCCCTGGCTATAGAGGTAGAGCAGTTGAAAGGTGTTGAGAAAATTAACATTCTCCAAACTGAGAAAAAAACTATCATCAAAGCTTTCAGATCGATTCTGCCACCAAAAATCATGTAATAATTCAACACTACCAAAAACTACGGTTTTTCCACTGACATCAAAATTTCCAAAGTAGTCAACAAAGGTCTGATCGCTAAATCTTTCGTATTGTAGCGTTCCAGTTGGACAGCTCGCAACACAATCACCACATTCCTCACAGCGTAACGGATCAACAGAGACACCATTTTTTAAGCTAATTGCACCGTAGCTACACGCCTCTAAACAAGAAGTGCACCCCTTGCCCAGGTCGCTGTTATGTTGACAAAACTCTTGATTGATAGTGACAATTTCGTCTACTTGAAACGGGTAAAGAGTCTTTAGGTAGTCACTGATATTTTCTTCGTTATATACGCTGTAACAGAGCTCAGCACCTTCAATTTTACAATTATCAAGGATGACAACTGCCGGAAACTTAGAAGTACGATATTCGACACTGTATATCTCTACAGCTTCAACCGGACAGGCTTCTTCACACTTCTTGCAGAATGTACAAAGATTGAAATCAAAATATAAATCTGGAGAGATGCATTTTTCAGGACAAGCACTACCACATGCTCCGCAATAGGTGCATTTAGAGGCATCTAGAGGAGCACGAACAGCATACTCAACACTAACACCACCAACGTCTCCCTTTTCCAGACTCATCTCTGTTACAACAGGGTAGTCTGAGTGTGAGCCATTTACCAAAAGAGGTTCGATGGCCAACAGCCCACCGAATGTATCAACAAATTCATCTAAACTTTCGGCAGAAGAACCAATAACGCAGAGCCTCGCATCAGCATCAACTGTATAACTACGAAACTGTTTAACCTGCTCACGTTTAAGTTCTGCATGAGCAATTTTCTCAAGTGTGGAAGTATCTGCAGAGGTAAGATCTGCATTGAGTTGTAAGGTAGGGGAAGTAAGAAAGTTTGAGTTTGTAATAACAGAAGGAAAGCCACCAATCACCAGAACTTTTTCATTCTCATCCCATGAGAAATCCTGCCCTGGATGAAGATCAACATCTGCCACAATAAATTGTGGTTGTTCGTCGCCATCCTGCACCAACATATGCGCTGAAAACGCTTTATTCATCCTACAAGCTCCTACAGAGTTTTTAGCAACAAAACTCAATTGCTATATTTCATGACCTCCGACCGTTTATCGGAGATTTCTATAGTATGCTTGGATAATATCGAAACAGGGTCAAAAGCTCAATCAGCCCAACCCCTTTTGTGATGTAGGGTGTTTCAACTCACACAACGTAGGCATTGCACCTACTCAAGTTAGCTACCCCTCAAAATTCTCTTTTTCTGTCCAGAGAACTGCACGTCGAATAAGATCTGCGCCACTCTTGATACAAAGCTTTTGCTTGATCCTGTCACGGTAGGTTCCTATTGTTTTTACTCCTAAATTCATTTGCTCAGCAATTTCTCTAGTTGACAACCCTGAACCAATCAACCGAAAAACTTCTAGTTCTCTATCTGTTAATAAATCAACAGTTGCAGTGCTTTTTGTCTCACCTTTATTAACGTGAAATTTATCTAGCAGAATAGACATCATTGATGCACTCACATGCAAACGCCCTTCTCGAATATCCCTTAGAGCTGAAATAACAGACTCTGAGGCCTCACGCTTCATAATATACCCTTTAGCGCCAGCACGAATTGCCCGCTCAGCCCAAACTGATTCATCATGCATGGAAAGCACCAAAACCGCAGAGCAAAGCTTCTGACCAGCAATTTCTTTTACTAGTTCCAGTCCGTTATCCCCAGCAAGGGTAATGTCAACAATCGCCATATCTGGTTGATATTCGGCTAGCATTTTACGGGCTCCGGCGATATCTTCTGCAACAGCCACCACATCAAAATCATCTTCCTGATTAAGGAGCTCGGCCATTCCCATCCTGAATATAGGATGATCATCAACTATTAAAATTCGGGTTATATTTTCACTCATAAACTTAAACTTTGTTATTATAATCTTAAGAGATACCTTAGCTTAACTTCATAAATAGTCAAGCTAACCAACCAAACCAGAAACAGCAACACTGCTCCCCTGACCGACCTTAGATGTAATATTTATATGGGCGCCCATCATTCTTGCCCTGTATTCCATCGTGTAAAACCCAAGCCCTTTGCGGTTTGTCTCTTCGTTAAAGCCACAACCATCATCTTTAACACGTGCAAGAAAGTTTTCATCATCTATATGAACACGAATCTTAATTTTGTTTGGATTACCATGTCGTGCTGCATTAAAAACAGCTTCACGAAGAATATAGTGGAGGTGAATCACTAGATTGGTATCTGTGTTATCACTATTATCTTCAAATTCAAGTTCACATTTAACCCGAAACATTTTTTCAACTTCAACACCAAGTTCTTCGATAGCAGCTTCAAGACCATACTCTACAATATGTACAGGGTAAAGACCGTGAGAAAGACGTCTAGTTTTATCAATTGCGTCACGAATCAAATCACGAATGGTCTTCAACTGCCCCGCCTGCGCAGGTGCTACCTGATCAAGTTTCTGATGAAGCACCTTTGATAAGAGCTCAACGCCAGACAAATGTGAACAGAGATCATCGTGCAGGTCGCGACCTATAGCCGCCCTTTCCTCTTCACTTACAGCAATAATCTGACCTTCCAATCTGGATTTTTCTTCTTCTGCACATTTTTTAAGAACATGCATCCACATACCCTCAAGCATCATAGTCATCTGCCTGATATCTGAGTTATTGTAAGGCTCTGAATTATTACAAACACCTGATATCATAACAATCTTACCATTATTATATATTGGTACGTCAAGATGTCTTTCAGGAACGAGCTCATAAGGATAAACGTCATTTATATTTTTATAGGCACAACTATTATTTACAACTGCCATCTTTCTGACGACAGCACGCCCAACAACACCAGACTCTTGTACTGATCGAGACTTGATAGTATCCGGATGGCGTCGTATAGCTACATCCTTTTCGACAACCACATAGGACGTTACAGTAACATGGGTCTGATTTTCATTAACAAGTGCAATATAACCTTCTTCACTACCTGTAATCTGAACAATACGCTCCAGGATAAAATCATACTTATCTTGCAACGAGTATTTATCCATCATGCCAAGTGCCAGAAGAGCATCCAAACGCAACTCATCACGATGCAAAAGCAGTTCACTTTTTATCTGCTCATCAACCATCTTATTCGCTAGAATCGCAAGATCTTCAAACTCAACAAAATCGAGTTGTTCTTTACCCATCTTCTCTTTGGAATCTGCTGCTCCTCTGAAAAAATCTGTAAAGGTTTTAATGCCACGCTTAATTTTCAATGAATAAATATAGATTGAAAAAAGCATCAGTAAAACAGCAAGTGTAAACAGAATGATAAACATTGAAACATTACGGAAACTAATCAGTCGATACATAACAGTCTCTTCAGCAATCGCATGTTCCATTGCATCCATATACATAGAGGCACCAACAACCCAATCTATTTCTGGATATGCACGTACATAAGTCAGTTTGTAATGAGGAGTATCTTTTTTGCCGTCTTTATATTCTTGATGAACGATAAAGCCATCCATCTCACCACTTGTTCCTGCCCTAAACAGCTCTTCACCATATGTTTTCCCTTGCACATCGACAAGAGTTGTAATTGAACGGCCAAGAAGTTTTTCGTCTCTATTACAAATGATAGTTCCGTCAAAACGAAAACCGAGAATTTCACCTGTCTCACCAAAGGTCATCCCCTGTAACTGATGCAACACATCCTGCTGAACAGACTTAGTAACATCGTCACGATACATCCCTGCACCTATGAACCAATCAAACGGAGCAAAATATTTCACAAAGGCAATTTTGCTGTATTCTTTATCTGGGTAATTTGGTTTCTTCAGATCATACTTAAAAAGCCCAGCTCCTTTATCACGAATTATTTTCTTAATATCCCCTAAAACATCATGACCTGTTAATACCTTAAACTCTTGCCCCTCAACTCCCTCAAAAGCCGGTTCGTCAGCAAAAAGATCGATTCTTTCATTGTCGACTTCACCTGCAAAATAGTAGCCTCGTGTGCCACCCCATCGAATAGGACGCAATATCTCTGCTACCATCTGCCTTAACTCACTCACATCTTTCTCATCTTTATAAAGACGATAGGTGTGAGAAGCGATGGTGTAGGCAGACTGAACTCGATTACGAATTGTATCCTCAGCTCGCACAAGATCCTGTTGGCGTCTATAATCAAGGTAATCAGTTACAGCATCGACCTCTTCTTTTACACGACTCTCATACTGCTGTTTGTAATTACTTCGTATATTATCAACGCTTTCTTTATAAGCCTGGTACTCGTTAATAGACCAAAAAATACCCATAAAAATTGCAAGAGCGGTAATAACAGCAAGAGAGGCATAAAAAGGTGCCCAGGAAATTGACAAACGCAATTTACTTCTCATTGAGAATCCCCCGAGACACTAGCATCATCAATTTCTCTAATCTCAGGATAAATCCAACTAAGAAACACATCATCCAAGCCTTGATGGTCTGTTTTCGAGTAGACAAACATTAATCCACCTATTTCAAAAACCTCTCTGCTCTCAAGAGCCTTAATAAAAGATTCCCTAGTCATCGGATTTTTTACATTGGAAGCAATTTCCCCAAACAATCGGCCAACAATATACCCTTCAAAAGAAGTAAAACTAACAGCAACATCGTGCTGATATAGCTCCATAGCATCTTTATAGTTGGAAACGAGGGACAAGTCACTACGATGTGGATTTGGCACAACCTGTGAAACGATAACACCTTCTCCATATTTCCCTAATGCTTCACGAAGACTCTCGGTACCTACAAAGGAGATTGAGGCAAAGACAAGATCAGAGTTCAGCTTTGTCTTACTGAGTTTGACAAACTCAGCACAAGCTGCATAAGCGCCCACCATAATAACCGCATCCGGTTCTTCATCATGAATGTCTCTTACTGCACCCATTACAGCAACAGTATTCCTTTCATAACTGGCATAGGCCGCAAGCTTCATCCCACGTTTTGCAAGGGCCTTCCTCAAGCCTTTGAGACCATCATAACCATAACTGTCATTTTGATAAAAACATGCAATACGCTCTAAGCCTTTCTGATCCACAAGATAACTCACGAGCTTTTCCATCTCCTGAGAGTAACTGGCTCGCATGTTTATTACGTATCGATTAAATGGACTACGAAGAAACTCTGCACCTGTAAACGGTGCAAAAAATGGAACTCCTCTCTCCGTTACATAGGGGACTGCAGCCTTAGCTGTTGGAGTACCTACTTGACCAACAAGCGCAAACACCTGATCTTCTTCAATAAGAATTTTACTATTTTGCACAGCACGATCTGGCTCATAACCATCGTCGAGGCTAATGAGTCGAATCATTCTACCATTTATGCCACCGGCATCATTAATCTGGGCAAATGATGCTTTTAAGCCAGCACGCATTTCTGTACCTAAATCACTTGCACTACCAGTGAAGGCACTCGAATGACCGATCAGAATCTGCTGCCGATCAGCACCAATAGCACTGCAAACAAACCACAGCTGCAATATAAAAAAGACTGCAATTTTTTTGAGCACATCTCCTCCGATCATTATTTTTTTTTAAAGGCTATCACATTCAAAATATAAAGCATACACCCTATTTGCAAGGAGTTTGCAGATTTACTATCAGCACAACAACAAAGACAACAAAAGTTTCTGTATACTGATTCCCATTGAAATCATCGTCAACAATCTATATCTTAAGTTCATCTAAACAACAGTTCGACAACATTGAGATATAATTTATGACTGATAATCTTGTACAACAACCGCCACTGACAACATTTCAAAAAACTGTCATCCTTACCCCTAATTCCAGGCAAGAGACAAACGAAAACATTGCTGTTGAAACTCCATATACAATAACCCTGAATGAGAAGGTAATTGGTTCAACTATGGTGCTGCCAGTAAACCTTGAAGAGCTAGGGGTTGGCTTTCTTTTTGGTCAAGGCTACATACGTTCCCCTGAGGAAGTAAAGGAAGTCTTGGTTTGCCCAGATGGGAAGATATCTGTTTATGCTGATGTTGAATCCGAAGAGCCACAGGAAGTCATCATTACTTCCGGATGTGGCGGCACAGGAAGAATTCCAAAAGAAATGCTGGAAGGTAAATTTGCACCTCTTGAAGACTACTCAATAGGCTTTGATGAGATTAAGCAGTTTATTCGAGGCTCCCTTCAATATTCTCCCTTAGGACCGCAAACCCATTGTGTCCATGGTTGTGGGCTATGGCAAGATGGAGAACTGAAAGTATACTTTGAAGATGTAGGCAGACACAATGCTGTGGACAAAGTACTGGGCGCCATTTTACTCGGCAAAGTTAGTGCGAAGGCTGCAGTCTATACCACAGGCAGACTAACATCTGATATGGTACTCAAATGTGCGAGAATCGGTATTCCAATTATTATGTCCCGCACATCACCGTCGTCACTGGGCATTGCGATTGCAAAACGCGCCGGAGCGACACTTGTTGCCTACTCAAGACCAGAAAGAGTTAATGTCTTTAATGCTCCAGAGCGAATTATTACAGATTGAAAATCTGTACCTATTCCTCTAGGCCCAACTCTATCAATTTATCCAGCAAGGTTGAAAAGTCCATGCCAGCAGCGGCAGCTTCCTGTGGATAAATTGATGTGGCTGTAAACCCTGGGATGGTATTCGTCTCCAGTATAAAAAGAGCTCCGTCATCACGAAGTATAAAATCTGTACGCGAATAGCCCCTCAAATGCAGTGCACTGTGTGCTCTTACTGCATATTCTTTTATCGTTTCAGCTATTTCCTCATCTATAGGTGCCGGGCAGATCTCCTCAGATGCCCCCGGCTCATATTTTGCCTGATAGTCAAAAAAAGTAAAATCATCGCCTGGAATAATTTCAAGAACAGGTAATCCAACAGGACTATCATTCCCTAGCACACCGCAAGCCAACTCACGTCCTGGGATAAAAGTCTCTACCATTACACCGTTTTTTGTGTACTGTCTGGCAAGCTCAACGCCTTTACTAAGTTCGTCCTTTGATTTAACAATAGAAACCCCTACACTTGATCCCTCACAGGAAGGTTTTACAGCAAGCGGCAAGCCTAGTTTCTCCATAATTGTGTCTACATCAACTTCATCTTCATATTCCAGTAAAACACAATCGGCAACAGGTAGTCCTTTTTGTCGATACAGTTCCTTACTAAGATTTTTATCCATAGCAAGAGCACTACCAAGTACACCAGCACCTTGGTATGGGATACCAAGCATATCAAGAAAACCCTGAATAGTGCCATCTTCACCAAACTGCCCATGTAGAATAATAAGGGCAAAGTCTATGTTTTCTGCATCTGCAGCAATCTTTACAAGATCTGTGGCCGGGTCATAACGCACGACATTATATTTATTTTTATCAAGAGCTTTTTCAACACTAGCGGCTCCATTTAATGAAACTTCACGTTCATTAGAAGTACCACCAGCAATTAATGCTACACGTAGTTTTTGGTGAGTTGTCTTTTCCATCATTGCTCCATCCATATGTTTTCATTATTCAACTAACCCTTTTCCTTTCTTAACATAAACTCCGCAATCCTCACAAAGTTAATTAAATTTTTCTTTTCACTTTTTTATGAATAGATATCTATCTTTCTTCCTCATGACAAAAAAACCACTTTCAGATAGTCAAAACAAAAAAACACATTGACAAAATCAATACTCATTTAGTATATAAATCAGATTGTCTTCATTACTATTTGCAAAATTAACAGATCATATTGTTTATATGGTTTTTTATATCGTTATTAAATTTAAACTCGTTAAACGGAGCAACCGATGATAGAAGTTGAAGTAAGAGGAGATCTCGAGTACGCGATCCGCCAGCTGAAGAAAAAATTACAAATCGACGGCATTAAAAGAGAATTAAAGCGTCGCGAGTACTATGAGAAGCCAAGCGTAAAGAAGCGTAGAAAAGCTGCTGAAGCCCGCAGAAAGCTACGTAAATTTAATCGCATGAAAAAGTCTTACTAGTAGCCGGCTGCCCCGTACAGCTCTGAACAACATCACAGAGCTGTACGACTAAGTACTTTGCCTGCTGCCACATAAAGGACAGCTAAAATAGATTCACATCTACCCGATCATTTTGCGGCCGTTCATGACCGCTTCCTGCATCACCTTATTTCCGAAAGACGTTTAGCGGAAAACAGCATTCTTGCATATTCATCAGATCTCACTTTTTTTCTTCAGTTCTTAAGTAAAAACAATATTTTCCATCTAGACAGAATTGATCTGCCTTTTATTTATTCTTATCTGGAAGAATGTAGAAAAACAAGTAAATCACATCGCTCTAGTGCGAGAAGAATCTCTGCTCTTAAATCTTTTTTTTCTTTTCTTGTGGAAAGAGAGTTGGCAACAAACAACCCATTTCTGGGTGTTGACCTTCCCAAAACAGGTCGGCCATTGCCAAAGGCCTTAAGTGAGAGTGAGGTTGACACCTTGCTCGAATTTCAGGGAAGCGCAACACCACTTAATATCCGTAACAACTGCATGCTCTACCTATTGTATTCAACTGGAATACGTGTTTCAGAGTTGGTTAATCTACCACACACTTCATGCAACATCACATCTGGCTTTGTCCGTATTCGAGGAAAAGGCAATAAGGAACGACTGATCCCGTTTGGAGAACAGGCAAAAACTAAAATCACCTACTATCTGGAATCGAGTCGCCCAAGAATAATTAAGAAAAAAAGAAGCAACTATCTCTTTGTCACGGGACATGGGAAAAACATGACAAGAGCACGTTTTTGGCAAATTCTACGTGACGTTGCAACCAGTGCAGGAATCAAGAAAACAATTTCTCCACATATGTTACGTCATTCTTTCGCAACCCACTTGCTAAGCCACGGAGCAGATCTCCGCTCTGTACAGATGATGCTTGGCCACTCGGACATCACCACAACACAAATCTACACCCACGTGGACCAAAGTCGCCTCAAATCCATCCATAAAAAATTCCATCCCCGTGGCTGATATTCACTGGCACTTTAAAACCAAAGTGTTACAGTTAATTTTAGGAATTTCTTTTTTTATTTTATTTGGTTAGCAATATACAGACTATGCATATCATCACAACTCACGAAAATGCCAATTTTGACGGCTTTGCCTCAATGGTCGCAGCACACAAACTTTTTCCAAAGGCCATCCTTGTATTTCCTGGATCAAAAGAAGAGTATTTACGAGAGTTTATTGCACAAAGCCTCACCTATGAATACGATTTCCATACAACCGACACAATCTCCCTAGAGAATATCACGAGATTAACACTGGTTGACACCCAATCCTCCAAGGAATTAGGTAGAGTTAAAGAATGTCTAACGAACAAAGATCTACAGATAGACATTTACGACCACAGGCTAGACACCAAAGGAGACTTATTTAACGATGAGGCAACAACAGGCCATTTTGAAACCTGTACAACCCTTTTTGTCAAAATATTCCAAGAAAAACAGATTACTCCTACCCCAGAAGAAGCCACCATTTTGGCTTTGGGAATATACGGAGACACCGATTCATTAACCCATCCCAACACAACCGCAGACGATATTTACGCAGCGGGCTGGCTTGTTGAAAAAGGTGCCAAACTTAATGTGGTTTCTCATTTCTTTCAAGCTGCCCCGGGCATTGCTCATGATCAAATTTTGCATGAGATGAGTCAATCCGCAGATAAGTTTATCATTCAACGTTTTCCGGTAACCATAGCAAGTCTCACTCTACCTCGTTATGTGAGTGATCTCGCTTATGTTGCAAAACAGTTTGCTGAAATTGAAAATCTCGACTCTCTTTTTGTACTTGCTGCAACCGATAACCGGGTTCATCTCATAGCACTCAGCCGTATTGCAGATATTAATGTTGGTGTGATTGTCCGTGATCTTGGTGGAGGCGGCCATTCCACATCCGCATCTGCAACTTTAACAGCACTCAGCCTCTCTGAAGCTGAGGAACAACTCGTTAATTTACTTCATCTGCATATTCAGCCACAACCAACGGCTGCAGAGATGATGTCCAGCCCTGTTATCTCAATTAGCCCTGACGTAGCCTTGAAAGAGGCAAACTCAACGCTTACAAGATATAACGTTACCGACTTACCTGTTCTTGAGAAAAGCTCACAAAAGATTGTGGGAGTTATTTCAAGACAAGTTATTGAAAAAGCTCTATACCACAACTTAGGTCATCTAACTGTCAGTTCATACATGAGCACTGAAGTCGAAACATTAAAAACTGATGCTCAGCTAGCAGACATTCAAGCTTTAATAATTGAACATAAGCAACGTCTTATCCCTATACTTGATGATAAAAATAAGCTCATCGGCATTGTAACCCGCACCGACTTGCTCAACAGATTGGTAAACGACCCTGCAAATTTACCCAAAAACCTCCATCAAGAGACAAATAAGCCTTCACTTGTTCTGAAACGCAATCTCAACAGCCTTATTGTAACGACTCTTGATCGAGAAATGATTTTGCTACTTCGCAATATTGGTGAGATTGCTGATGAAGTTGGCTTTAATGCATTTGCCGTGGGTGGTTTTGTTCGTGACCTGCTCCAGAAAAGAGCAAACAAGGATCTTGATATAGTTGTTGAAGGCAATGGGATTGTCTTTGCAAAAAAAATCACTGAACGATTAGGCGGCAAATACCTTGCCCACGAAAAGTACATAACAGCAATCATAACCTTACCAAACGGCTTTAAGGTTGATATTGCAACGGCAAGACTAGAGTATTATGAAGCACCAGCCTCTATGCCAATGATTGAGTTGTCATCAATTAAACTAGATCTGTCTAGAAGAGATTTCACCATCAACGCTATGGCTCTACAGATCAACGCTCAACACTTTGGCACATTGGTTGATTATTTTAATTGTCAAAATGATCTAAAACTAAAAAAAATAAAAGTTTTACACAATCTTAGTTTTGTAGAAGACCCAAGTCGCATTTTCAGAGCTATTCGCTTTGAAACACGAATGCAGTTCAATATTTCAGAACACACCAGGCGGCTCATTGAAAATGCTGTAACAATGAATGTATTTGGCAAATCACGAGACAGCCGTTTTCTTACTGAGCTAAAAATTATCTTTGAAGAAAAGGATCCAATTCTTCCACTATTACGCCTGGCTGAATTTCAATTCTTTCAATACCTCTGGCCTGACCTTAGACCTAGCTACAGAGTCAACCGAAGATTTATCCACATTCTCAATCAAACCAAAACTGCAATTGAGGACTTCAAAAAACAGCAGCCTAAAGCGAAGCTTGAGAAATGGATAATTTACCTTCTTGCAATATTTCACACCTCAGGTCCTGAAGAGTTACAAGCATTCTGCACACGTTTTAGCGAAAACAAAAAACATGCTAAAATACTGGTTGATACAAAAGTGGAAAGTGATGAACTCATCGAAAAGCTTTATCTCAACCCAAGAATAAAACCAAGTGAGTTATCACAGATTCTTCAGGAAAGCAGCAATGAGTCCCTTATTTACATGATCAGCATCGCAAGAAAATCTTGGCTCAAAGAAGCAATCATTGATTACTTCACTAGACTAAGATATTTGAAGCCTTATATAAGTGGCAAGGATCTCACAACAATGGGCTATAAGCCAGGCCCCGGTTTTAGAGAGATTTTGAGCATGTTACGATTTGCTCAAATGGACGGCTTAGCGAAAAACAAAGATGATGAATTAAAATTAATAGAAGAATATTTTCCACTTGATGCTTAAGGTCAAGGAAAGCAAATACTAAGCTTCTGGCAAACAAAAAACCAGTAGCTTATCAAGAAAAATACACGTAGGAACCATCATAATGTCGAGCGATTTTATAACACAGATTATCATATTAGCACCACCACTACTCATGGCACTAACATTTCATGAATTTGCACATGGCTACGTTGCTTACAGACTAGGTGACCCGACTGCCCGTACACTTGGCAGGTTAACTCTGAATCCATTAAAACATCTTGATCCAATCGGCACTATCGCCTTCTTTTTTATTAAATTTGGTTGGGCCAAACCTGTACCAGTAAACCCAAGATATTTTAAGAACCCTTCAAAAGATATGTTGCTTGTCGCCCTTGCCGGCCCACTCACCAATCTTACACTGGCAGTCATCAGTGCCTTGGCAGCTAAGTTTCTCTGGTTAATTGCCTCTGTTATCCCGCATACAAGTCTTACTGCTGCAATTTTTGTCCCACTTAACGGTATGCTCATCGCCTCGGTATGGATTAATTTGGTACTATGCGTCTTTAACTTTCTGCCAATTCCGCCACTTGATGGCAGTAGAATCCTTTATGGGCTACTTCCTCCTGATCTGGCAAGATCATACCAAAAACTCGAACCGTATGGTTTTATAATTGTGTTGGTTCTCGCGTTCAGCGGCCTACTATCAAAGGTAATTCTTCCGATTATTGGTTTTGCCAACAACATGCTGCTGTCATAAGCCTGTTACCCATGACACAGCTATCAACTCAAGCCAAAGGGCTTTTATTAACAACCCTAGGTGTTCTTGCGCTTACACCAGACACCTACCTTGTACGTCTTGTTGATTTAGAAAGCACAACACTACTGTTCTGGCGTGGTATTTCTACTATTGTAGGGCTTTCATTTATCACCTTTTTACAATTCGGCAAGAATACCCCTGAACAATTTAAGCAAATTGGCAAACTCGGTCTAGCCATAACCGCTCACCTTTCCGCATCGTCATTTTGTTTTATTTATGCACTGCACAATACAAGTGTTGCGAACACTCTCGTCATTATTTCTGCAGCACCTATGTTTGCGGCACTTTATTCCAGATTTTTTCTCAAAGAAAAAGTAGCTATGACAACTTTTATCACAATGATAGTTGTGGTCTGTGCAATCGCCGCAATCGTTTCAGACAATGACGGCAACAGCAATATAACAGGAAACTGCATAGCACTTGGTGCTGCAATGAGCCTCGCTGGTGCCTTTACCCTTATGCGCAAAGCTAAAGATCGCAACATGGTTCCCGCTACAGCATTAAGCGGTATAATCACCCTTGTTATTGCTGGCTTTTTAACCAACTCTATTTCAATTACCTTATCCCAGGGGTTAATTGTTTTTTTTATGGGATTATCATCGGTTGTTGGCTTTTTTCTGTTAACACTCGGCCCTCGGTATATTACCGCACCAGAGGTAAGCCTTCTTATGCCACTTGAAACAGTTTTCGGCACATTGCTTGTCTGGATTATGTTAAAGGAACAACCCTCAAATATTGCTATTATAGGCGGACTTGTCGTGATCGGTGCATTAATCATCCATGCCTTTTTATCACTACGAACTAGCAGAGCTAGAGAACTTACATAATTATAATATTGATATGTATCTTGCTAGACTCCAAACTGCTCATGGTACGACCTATCAATTAAGATTTTCCTACGCAGCACAAAAGTGCTATCAGCATAAAACTATTTTTGATTTTGGTCTTTCTCCAACGGAGTTTTTTGAGATCCAAAACAGAACAGTGATTTTTTCAAATGCCCTATTAAAGGCCGTTAAGCTAAATAGTTCTACTGATCCTGACCTTATACTCGAGGAAATTCTCTTCGATTTTTTCCCTACCCATATTCAACGAAACTTAACGAATTTCAGAACCCATAAGGATCTAAAATTTGGCCCGTTAAGCGCCGACGAAAAAGAAGCAATAACAACACAAATCCATCTCTTTGACAGAAAAAGACTTTATTACCTTAGATATGGTGCTGTTGACCAGAGTCGCCTCAGTAAGTTGCATGATAAATGCTGCAGACCCCTTCTTGGAATGAGCCGTGATGAAAAAGAGTATTATTTTAGGGAGGAAGAAAAAGCTTTGGAGCCAGGAATGTATATGCAGTATGTATACAGCGTTTTTGACCTTCAAAGACATTTCAGCCAATCTTTCGCTTCTTGGATGCCAGAGGCACTACAGCTAGACGAAATAGCGGATCATTTTGTTGATGACATCTGTAAACTCAATCAAGATCAATCCTTTTGGAACATAGACAGAGCAAATCAAGTACTACATCACCATCTAGCTCGTTATCTTATTATGTTTTTTGACTATGCTGCGACACCACGATCCTTCTTAGACGACTTTACCAGATCATTCCAGGATCAATACAGATCCTTTAAATGGCCAGATAAAAAAACAACAAATACGCCAGAGGAAATTACAGAAATATTTGGCGTAAGCTATGAAAAACTTAAGAAGATGTCCAAAGAAGAACTGAGCAAGACATACAGAAAGAAGGCAATGCAACTCCACCCAGATCAAGGTGGCAGTGATGAACTTTTCATAAAGCTCACCAATGCCTACGAGCAACTAAAGAAAGCTTAATTCTCTAGTTACCCCTCTTCACCTTTATCAGCAAATTGAATTGCCAGCATGGTAATATCGTCAGATTGTTCGGCCTCACCTGCAAAATCGGCTACTGAGTCACTAACATTTTTAACCAACTGTTCTGGCCTTTTCTCACCTGCCGCAGTTAACAAATTGAGCAAACGAGGATCAGAGTACAACTCGTCCTCTTCATTCATTGCTTCCGTTACACCATCGGTATACAAGAAGAGAGTATCACCCTTTTGTAAGTCAACTTCACAGGTCGAATAAGTCATGCCATCCATCGCTCCAGCAACTGGTTCCCTTGGAACATGCAACCAAGAGACTTCATCTTGCGCTAAGAGAACAGGCGGATTATGTCCAGCACTTGCATATCGCACATGACCTGTCTTTATATTGAGCACTCCTAAAAACAGTGTGACGAACATGCAGGCGTCATTATCTTTAGCCAAATCATCATTTACCTTAACAAGTATCTGACCTGGATCTTTTTTCTGCTCCGAAACAATATTGAGCATGGTTTTGGTTACTGCCATAAAGAAGGCGGCCGGTACACCTTTACCCGAGACATCACCAATTAAAAAACAGAAATGGTCATCATCAAGAAAGAAAAAGTCGTATAAATCTCCACCCACCTCTTTTGCTGGCTCGATTGAAGCAAAGATATCAAACTCCGAACGTTCCGGGAAGGCAGGAAACAGTTTTGGCAAAATTCCCATTTGAATATCACGAGCGATGCGCAATTCAGACTCAATTCTTTCTTTACTGATTGTGGTAGCTGTAAGTTCGTCAATATACTGCTGAAGCGATAATTCCATCTGTCGAAATGATTCGGTCAACTGACCAAGTTCATCTTTTGCTGTGTATACAGGAAGTTCGGCTTCCAGATTGCCTGCTGCAATATCTTTAGTAGATTGAGATAAAGCAATAATGGGCTTGGTTACTTTTCTGGTAATTGAAATTATGGTTAGAGCAAGGAGTAAAAAACCAAGGACACTAATAATTATTGTATTTTTAGTTACCTCACTCAACTTACTCAACATTTCATTCTTGGGCAACAGAAGGCCAATAGACCAGTTACCAACTTTCGACGGCAAATACAGGAAATAAATTTCAAGCCCACTATAATTACTATTATACTCAACAACCCCTGTCTCACCATCAATCATTGCCCTGCCAATATCCCACAGTCGCTGATCGTCAAATCTTTCTGCATATGAAAAAATGGTTTCGTTTGCTATCATTTTTTCATTTGGATGATAGATCACGGTACCATTTTGACTATATAAAACAGGATAACCGTTTTCATACAGTTTCAACCCAGCCATTTTTTCACTTAACCAGTCCAGTGCAATATCGGCGGTAACAACACCATAAAAGATATGCTTGCCATCCACTAATCTATAAAAAGGAACAGCATAGGTTACCATCAGCGCATTACCACCCTCTGTATCGAAATAAGGTTCTGTCCAATACGGTTTTCCGAGTTCTTTAGGAATCTGATACCAATCCATTAAAAAATAATTATAATCAGATCCCCCAAGCATTTTTTGCTGAACACCAGTTACATCCTTAAAACTATATGGGGCATAAAACTCTCGCTCTGCTTCCATCTTATAGGGTTCAAAAGCTATAGCCATCCCATAAACAGTTCTGGTTTTACTAATCAATCGGTTAAGGAGAATTGTCATCTCGCTTGTGGTAATATCTTCGTTTTCAAGTGCAACTGCAATATTTTGCACCACCGCCTCAACAGGTTTCAACTCTGCGGCAACACTTTCAGCCACTTCCCGACCAAGCGTCTGCCCTTTATCAAGAGCCATCTCAACGATAGTATTCCTTGAATACCAATAGTTATAACCAAATATCAGACCGACAATAAGAGTTGAGCAGATCAAAAAGATACTGGATACTTTAGTAACAATAGATTGTTTATTGAACATCACTCAAATCCTTGTGGAACTCTTCATATTTAATCTCTTTATCAAGAATAGATGCTTCTGTTAAAACTTTAACTGTATTATTAAAACTCTCTTCTGAAAGATAGCCCATTTCCTCACCATCCTCAGCAAGAAACAGATGCTTCATTTTCTCCAACATCCACCTCTGGTGAACTCGTGTAAATGGTATATAATCTTCCTGCATTTTTTTCTCCACAATATCCAAAGCCTCTTCTGGATGCTCAAAAACATACTGCCAGCCTCGCTTAGTGCCTTCGACGAGAGCCTTGGTTTCTTCTGGATACTTATTCAAGGTGTAGCTGAGGCAATAAATTCCATCTTCTGGGATATCAAAGCGGGTATCTTTAAAATAGAATATTTTTAGCTCATCTTTTCTCAAACCATAGTTCAAAAGAGTGTGATACTCGTTATACCACATGGCAAGAGTACCATCAGTCACGCCGCGTAAAAACAGTTCAAGAGGATTTTTAGAGTGTGTTATTGTAACATCAGCACCTTTTTCATTAAAAAGGCCATTGGCCTGCACTTGAAATTCTGCTCCCCAGGATGATATTCGTCTTCCAGAAAAATCTTCCACTTTGTTTATATTACGATTCTTATGGGTCACCAACAACAAAGATGACCGCTGAACCAGCTGTGCAATATTTACGAGCCCAACACCGCGATTATATTGATCAATAGCGGTTGATAAAAACATCGTTGCATAATCTACAACGAGAGCATCTAGCCTTGCAGACGATGGCAGGTCAGCATTACTGGGTAGGATTTTTAAATCAAGCCCTGCTTCTTTATAAAACCCCTTTTCCTGGGCAACATAGAAACCTGCAAACTGTGCTTGATGTGTCCACTGCAATGCAAGCGTCATCTGACGAGCAAAAGAGGTTGTGGCACTGGTAAGAAAAACAAAGGTAAGAAATGTGGTGACTAGATATTTATTCATAATATAAGCTAGTTAAGTTTCAAAGAGTTAACATAGCTTATATGAGAAATCAGGAGGAAGTCAAGGTGGGATTTTATTTCTCTTAAAAGACAAAACCCCTTACCTGAATATTACAGGAAAGGGGTTAAGAATTTCTAAAAGTCAGCAATAAGCTTTTTCTGTTTTACTTTAGAACTTGTAGTTTATACCAGTGGTAACAAACCATGCTGAAGCATCTGTGAATTCACCATCAACGCTTCCACTGCTATTAGTTGCCTTTCTTTTCTCTTTGTAATCATATAGCACAGCTAAGCCAAACTCAAGATTTTCAGAATAAGCATACTGAAAACCAGCTGAGTAAATCCAAGCAGGAGAATCAGGAAGCTCAAATCCTATGTTCTTTTCAGGAACTGGATCACTGTCATAAGCAAAACCACCCAGTAAAGTCAGAGCCTCGCTATACTCATAGGTTAAACCAATGCGAAATGCATCGGTATCATCCCAATCTTTATCTGAAACATACGGATTATTTTCAAAACGACCTGGAACAGTATACCCATCATTCTTGATTTCAAGCTCTTCATACTCAGACCAGAATGTACGATCTACTGTTAACTCTACCGTTAACTTGTCCATAGGCTTAAACGAGGTACTCAGGGCAAGAACAGCTGGTGCTGGAACACCTGCAGATGCGCTGCTTCCTCCAGGTATTGATAATGCTGCTGCTAATGGAAATTCTGCATCGCTAACAGACCAGTCTAAATCAATTTTAGACCTATAAGTAACAGAGATATTCATATCTTCAGTTGGCTTAATAGCTGCAGCGAAATTATAACCCCATTCCCATGTATCATCACTAAAGTCAAAAAGAGCATTCTTCAGAGTTGCCTCGGCCCACATCGCTCTTACACCAACAGCCATAGAAAATGAATCACTAAACGCATACGAGACCGTTGGGTTAATCTCTGCTGTTTTCAAGGAAAATGTTTTGGACGCAGCACGAGCATTTGTTCCGTCTTCTCTCCAACGCTTGGCTAAACCATTAGGGCTTGTTATAGACAAACCAAAACGAAAGTCATTATAGGAAGGAGAAACTGCGAAAAATGTTGGAATAAAAAAATTCTCATCCTCTGACTTAGTCGATTGGTCGAATCCAGCAGGATTATTTGCGTCATATTTGATCTTTGTCAAATGAATATAGCTCATATTTCCCTGAACCTGCCATCTATCTTCAAGAAACGACATGTTTGCAGGGTTAAAGTAAGCTGCATCCGCTCTAGTTGCAGATGCAATGTTAGCACCTGCCTTTGCTGTAGAATCTACTGATTGCTCTGGAATTCTGTAACCTGAAGCCTGAGCACTGGTCGCAGCAAACAAAGTTGCCATCGCCAACATGGAAATTCTTTTTTTCATCTCTCTCCTCTCTCGTTAATTAAATCACACACCCTGACATTTTGTCAGTGCTGCGCGCAGACCTATCCAAGACTCTCTCCTTTCTCGGACAGGTTAAATTATACTTCGTATAAATACCGCTTAATTTTATGGGTAGCTGTTTTCATAAACGGCTCCCGTCTTTCATGTACTTTTGTAATTCTCGATGCCTTTGAAAGATCAGTATTCAAAGTCACACGCATTTCTTCTAAAAATTTACTGATGAGCTCACGGCGCTCCTGGCCTGATTGACCACTCGTCTGCTCATCCACATATTCGTAATCTGGGTAAACCCATGCTTCCAAACTATTATTTTTTTCAATGACAAGACTTTCAACAACCCATTGAAACGAATTTATCTTATGCTCAATAATTTCAGGATAGACATTTTCACCATTGCCCATGACAATAATATTTTTCAGTCTTCCTGTTACAAAGAGATTCCCCTCATCGTCAAAACGACCAAGGTCACCAGTCGAGAGCCAACGATCTTCGGTGAGAACTTTATCTGTCTCTTCTTTATCATTGTAATATCCCTGCATTACGCTCGGCCCATTTACAATGATTTCACCCACACCCGTTTCTGGGTCAGGGTCAGCAATTTTCACCTCAGCACCCGGTATAGGTTTACCAGTCGAGGCCACTGCAATCGTTTTATCGCCAAGGGGGCCACCTGCAATAAGTGGAGATGACTCTGTCATGCCATACCCGATCAGATATGGAAATCCTGCCTCAGATAAGAACTGTTCTACTTCCGGGTTCAGAGCGGCACCACCAATTCCCATTAAACCAAGCTCGCCACCAAAAAAATCAATAAGTTTCTTACCGATCTTCTTGTAAATAAGCTTACGACCAATACTCGTTTTACAAACCAGGCTCAACGCTTTACTTTTTTCAATCTGTGGCATCACACGTTTTTTATAAATCTTTTCAAGAACCAGAGGCACTGCAAAAATAGCCCACGGTTTCTCATGCTCACAGAGTCGCTGCAAAATTGCAGGTGTAGGTGTTTTACCAGCGTAGGCAATACGCCCTCCACTTAATAATGGAAGTATAAAGCCACAGGTAAATTCATAGGTATGGGACATTGGCAGGATGGAAAGCCAGACAGAACCAGGTTTAATATCCGCAAGCGCTGAAGCGGCATATGCATTGGCTGTCAAATTCTTATGAGACAACATCACGGCCTTGGAATGCCCTGAAGTACCTGAGGTATACAAAATCGAAGCAATATCTTCCTCTTCCACAGGTTCAAACTCAGGTGTACCATGTTGCTCAATGGCGTGTATAGCGTCTTGCAAATACTTTGAAAATGTAACAACATCAAAGGTACCTGCGAAACTATCACTATCATCAAGGGTTACAATTGACCCTTTTAATTCACCGCTGAACTCATATAATTTTTCAATCTGGCGTTGAGTAGTAAAAACTACATCAACTTTCATCTCACTCAGAATATGATGCACATCACTTTCTGGCAAATCGGGTAAGATTGGTACAGCAATAGCGCCCAGGCGAACGATGGCAAGGTAGGCCATACCCCAGCACTCTGAGTTTTCAGCAAGGATCGCAACACGATGCCCTCTGGCAACCCCTTCTTTCTGCAATTTAGTAGCGAGGGCTAGAATTCTACGATGAAAGTTCCGATAGGTATACGGCTCCTGCATCGCCATGCCAATGGCTGGGGAATCACCGAAACGATCGGCACTTGAGTCAATAATGTAGTTAAGGGTCATGCGTACATCAACTTGCGCTTCCATCCATTCACACCCGATATGTTTATTCACACCGTTAAAGAACAAGTCTTCACGGAATACTCTTTAGCTAGCGAGTATCAACCCCACCCAGCTAAAGCATCAATATTATTATCTTTTAATGGAGCAAGGGTATGTAATCAGACTGTATATATTCCTACATTGCGTCAGGTATTATATAAGTCTCTGAATAAGAGTGAGTAGTTCTCTTTGGAGAAAGGGTTTTGACAGCGTTTCCACTGCACTAAGACAACTGGCGACAGAAAGATATCTCTCTTTTGGGATAACTCCCCCACCAGATATTGCAATTACAGGTAAGTCACTTCGTAGCTTACGCAATTCAAGGATGGTTTGTAGACCATCTTTTTCAGGCATAACCATATCCACAACTGCAATATCAAATTCTGTCTCTTTTGCCTTTTGAATGCCTGTATCACCATTGGACACTGCTGTTACAACAAACTCATCACCAGCCAGATAGGTCTCAAGAAGCTCAAGAGCCATCGGGTCATCATCAATTACGAGTACTTGTTTCATATGCAGAATCTAATAATAATTATCAATAGTTTAGGCCACCAAAACACTCACATATAGTCAATACACAAGCTTCCAGTGGTCTTTATAAACAATTTGGTATCTTTTTCCAGCTTAAAATATATCGTTTTTCAAACAATGACAGTG
>PPCM01000271.1_pt1 | contig 62376 bp, 56 predicted proteins | sample 1555541 | NCBI WGS metagenome assembly PPCM01 (sample SAMN05284479, study PRJNA326546) | Marine sediment metagenome, whole genome shotgun sequencing project. | isolation source: marine sediment | place: Germany: Wadden Sea | collected 2012-09-05 | reverse complement strand
CTCCGACTTTCTATTGCAACTTGGGAGTATAAAGCAGCCAGAGATTCAATGCTTACGAGAGCTATTCAAACCTGGATTCGAGCAGTTGGTTTAGCTCAATCAATGGCGATTGCCGAGGAGCGTATAAGAAACCTCGAACAGATAGAAGCAAGAATAGTCTCCCGCTATCGTGCTGGATTGGGTGCGATTGATGAACTCTCGACAGCAAGATCACGACTATACCTTGCAAAAAGTGAATACGAACAGGCTAAAGAAAGTCATCGCCAAATCTTACAGGATCTCGAATTATTACAAGGAAGGTTTCCTTCAAACCTTCTTGACCCTGGGCTTAGATTTCCAGAACTAACTCTTCCCAACATTCTAGCCCCTGGTGAGGTGCTCATACATCGTCCTGATGTGCAAATAGCTGTTGAAAATATGCGTGCAAAAACACTTGATGTCCAGGCTGCTGAAAAAGCCTACCTGCCCTCCTTTCAATTTACTGGCAATCTGCTAAAGGAATCTACCTCCATCAGCGATTTGCTTGATGGGACTATACTATGGCAAGTCATCACCTCAGCTGTTCAACCAATCTTTACCGCAGGACGCATTCATAATGAGATAGAGGCAAAGAAATGGCAACAACAAGCTTCAGTTAAGCAACTACACAGAGTGATCCTCACCACAGTTGGAGAGGTTAGAAAATACTGGCACCTTGAGGAGAGCCTTGCCAAACAAGAAAAACACCTTGAAGCAGCTGCTGCTGAGGCCGCAAACAGTTATCATTTTTTTCTAAACAGATATCTACAAGGACTTGATCCAGTAATCAACATGCTCAACGCCAAGGAAGAACAAATTGCCATCGATATACAGCAAAACGAACTCCGTTCAAGCAAACTGATTAATCGCATAGATCTGGCTTTAGCAATGGGACTTGGTGAAGACGATGAAATGCAAACAGATAAACTCTACCAACAAATTTCTTCTTTGGAGTAAAACCAGTGAAGCAGCAAACATCAGCACGAAAACCATCTCAACCAAACCAGAAAAAGATTCAGAATAGAAAGTTTCTTATCTTTGCTATCGCTTCCCTCGTTTGTACCGTTGCTATTGCTATCTTTTTCCTTTCAAACAATAACGAGCCCCTTGAAGTAAAAGAGAACAAACAACAAATTAGACCAGTCAGCATCATTGAAGTTACACCTGGGGATTTCCATTCAACAATTACGGCCTATGGAGAATCTCTGCCTATCTGGCAAGTGCAGTTGCGATCAAGAGTACAGGGTGAAGTTCTAGAAGTATTTGAAACATTTCGTGTTGGTAACAAAATTGCTAAAGGTACTCCACTCTTACAAATAGACCAGACCGACTACAAGGTCAATCTTGCCCAAGCTCAACTAGGTTATAAAAGAGCTATGACCGAGCTACTTGTAGAGGAAAGAGAGGGGATCAATGCCAGTGACGCATGGAAAAGGGCCGGATTAAAAGGTTCACCAGCCTCACCATTAGTTTTAAGACAACCATACTTGGACATGACAAAGGCTCAAATGGGGGCTGCAGAAGAACTCATCAAACAGGCGAAGAAGCAAATTGCTGATACTACTGTTACAGCTCCTTTTGATGCTCTTATCATTCATAGACATGTGAGTCCAGGGGCAACTCTAATGGAAGGAGAAGAAATTGGTAATCTGTACGGTATCGATACTTTTGTTATTGGTTTACACCTTGGTCTGGAAGATTGGAAAAAACTCCCTATAAATTGGAAGGGCGCCACTGTAACTCTTCTAGACAAGACAGAACAACATCAGTGGACAGGTACATTAGTCCGTGAGGGCAAAAAGTTTGAGAGAAACTCCAGACTTCGCACACTTTTTGTTGAAGTGGAAAACCCTCTTGAACAAGACCCACCATTACTACCAGGAACCTTTTTAAAAGCCAGAATACCTGGCCGCACCATCTCAGGCTTATTAAAAGTTCCGGATTCAGCAAGAACCCCCCAAGGGTTAGTTTGGTATATTGATAACAACAATCAACTCAGATCTGTTCAAGCTACTCCAGAATTCAGAGAAGCTGGAGAACTCTTTTTTAAATATAACAAGAAGAAAAGCGTCAAAATCGCCATTAACCCAAACAGCAGTTTTGTAAACGGCCTAGCGGTTACCCCTGTCATAAAGGAGAACTAAGATGCACACGTTATCCGCATGGTTTACAAAAAATCCGGTAGCTGCCAATCTTATCATGCTCTTTGTTTTGATTGGGGGTTACTTCAGTCTGACTGAAATTAGAATAGAAGGTTTTCCGGCTCTTCCCCCTCAATCAGTGACGGTTCACACTGTTTACACAGGTGTAACTCCTGAGCAAATTGACAGAAGTATTTCACAGCGTATTCTTCGAGAACTGGAAGGAATGCCGGGAATAAAACGTACCTCTGCTGTCTCCAGCCAAGGTTATTCTATGGTGACTGTAGAGAAGACGACTGATATAGACATCAACCGCTTCCAAAACGAGATCCAAAGTCGAATTGACAGCATCCCCGATTTTCCACAACATGCAGAAAGGCCTACTATCACCCGTGATGAATTTTCAGTTGAGGCAATGGTGGTACAGATATACGGTGCAACAGACAAGGAAACTCTGCAAAAATCTGCGAGGTTAGTCAGAGAAAAATTGCAGGCGGATCCCACTATTGCAAGAATACAGAGATTTGGTTTTCAACCATTTGAAATTCGCATCGAACTTGATCCATTACGGCTGAAAGCACTTGGCCTAAAACTCTCTGATGTTGCAGAAGTCATACGTCAACAATCACTTGATTATCGAACAGGTAGCCTTAAAAGTTCCTCCGGTGAAATAATAATTAAAGCTGATCGATCTGCAATTTTCTATGATGATTTTATCAACATGCCCGTTACCACATTAGCAAACGGGAGCAGAATTACACTAGAGTCAGTAGCAAAGGTCATCGATGGTTTTGGCAACAATGACTACATCACACGGTTTAATGGTCACCCTGCGGTCGGTTTGCAAATATTTACAACCTCCAAGGGTCACCTTTTAGAAGTAAGTGAGGCAGCTCATAGGATTTTAGCGGAAGTCCAGAACCAGCTCCCGAGCTCCATTAAGACTGAAATTTGGGCAGAATATGCAGTTTACATGAAAGACCGCCTTCACTTGCTCAAAACCAATGCACTTCAAGGCCTGCTCATAGTTTTCCTTCTCCTTGCCCTCTTTCTCGACCTTCGCCTTGCTTTCTGGGTTGCCCTGGGAATTCCAATATCTATAAGTGGTGCATTCATTGTCATGGGAGAGCGTTTTCTTGACTATTCACTCAACGATATTACAACCTTTGGACTCATCGTCGTTATGGGAATACTTGTGGACGACGCGGTGGTCGTTGGTGAATCTGTTTATGAGGCCAGACAACAGCAAAAAGACCCAATAAAAGGTACAATTCAGGGTGTACACAAAGTTTCGACAGCTACAATTTTCGGTTGTATGACAACAATTGCGGCATTTTACCCTCTTCTTCTCATACAAAATGATCTAGCCCGCATCTTTGCTGGCTTTTCAGTTGTTGTAATTATTGCACTTTTAGCCTCCCTTCTTGAAAGTAAACTCATTCTTCCCGCGCACTTGGCAAGAGTGCGCCTTGATGCACCACCATCTCAATATCTACCTGCACGAATCTGGGGATTTTTTCAACAAAAAGCATCCAACATACTTGAGTATAAAAATAAGAAAATATATGTCCCACTGATCCGTTTTCTCCTACATCACCGTTATTCCACTCTCATTATCTTTATAACAGTGGGTGTAATTGGGATCGGGGCAATGGTACAGGGGAAAATCAGAATGGTCTTCTTCCCAGATATTCCAGGTCAGATAATTACCGTTAGATTAAACATGTACAACGGTAGCCCCATGCACCTGTTACATGACAATGTTGCTATAATTGAAAAGAACTCTAAAGAATTAAACAGCAATCTACAACAAGAGTTGGATACTGAATTGCCACCGATTGCCAATACGATGACAGCAGTTCTCGGAGAGAACAGTGCCGTCATCTGGGCTGAGTTGCAACCAGCCGACAAACGAGAGATTAGTACACTTGAACTCTTAAAACAGTGGAGAGATAGAGTAGGCACGCTTGAAGGTGTTGAAGAGTTACAGTTTTCTGGCAGCTATGAGACTGGTGGTGAATTCATCATCGAAGTGACAGGGAGGGATGAAGAAGTTATCGCTAGTGCTATAACGTATTTTGAAAAAAGGTTTTCAGAACTCAATGGCGTGGAAGAGTTAAGGGATGATTTGGATAGTGCTCGCCCCAGAATTCGCCTTGAGTTAAAAAAAGAAGCACAACATCTAGGGCTCTCCACACGTCTTCTTGCTGAGAGAATTGGTGATGGCTACGGTGGCCTTGAAGTACAGCGCATGCAGCGAGATGGTGAGGAAGTTAAAGTTCTAATAAGTTATGAAGCAGAAATTAAACAACACATAGATGACCTTCTGCAAACTCAAATTCTTCTGGATGACGGCAGACTACTGCCCATCACAGCAGTGGCTGATATACACTATGACACCCAACTCTCATCCATATATCGACGCAACGGCCTCAAAACCGTACAAGTCATTGCAAAACTGGATAATACAAAAATAAGTGCTTCAGAAGCCTTTAACTACATTAAAAATAATATAGAGCCAGAACTGATAAATCTTTATCCAGGGATTCAACTACGTGGCGCAGGTGAAATTGAGGAGATGAGTGCCATGCAAAGTGGCCTTAGAAAAGCGCTGGTGCTTATTTTTCTTCTTATTTACGTCCTGCTTGCGATACCACTTAAATCTTACTGGCAACCTGTCATCATGATTTCTGTTATTCCGTTTGGCTTTGTTGGTGCAGCCATCGGTCACGGCCTAACGGGTCATACTCTCAGTATACTTTCATTTTTTGGAATGCTTGCAGCTATGGGTATTGTGGTGAATGATAGTTTGGTTATGCTGACACGGTATAACCAGTTCAAGGAAGAGAGCATGAACACATCTGAGGCACTTATCCAGGCAGGTTCAAGTCGCTTTAGAGCTATCTTTCTAACAACAGTGACCACCGTCTGTGGCCTTTTACCACTACTTACCGAAACATCAGAACAGGCACAGTACCTTATACCGGCAGCTGTATCCTTGGCATTCGGAGAATTGTTTGCAACACCAATCACCCTTTGCCTCATTCCGTTGCTCATTCGGGTTTCATCCGACTTTCAGTCTTTTTTTAATATTAAAAAGACTTTATCAACAACAGCTCAAGTTTCAATAAAACAAGGAAATAACCCATGACCTTTAAAAGGGTAACTATACTATTCTGTATAAGTCTCATATTGCTTACTGCCACCTCAGCTGTGAGTAACGAATCAGTAAAAGCCAGAAACTATTCGATTATTTGCTTTGAAGAAGAGGTAGGAAAAATAAGTATTAGTGATTCACAAATTGATTCTACGCAAACTCTTGATGTCTTAAGTACAATCAACCTCGAAAAACTCGGGGAGGATTAACTATTATAAGTCGCTCAAAGATAGCTAAACTATTACTAACGACTCAGATTTTTATCTATAAGCATTGTCAGCCGTGCGGCGTAATAAGATCGTTTATCGGCATCACCCGCGGCGGTTACCTTGATCCACTTAGAGAGTGGCGACTCAGAATCTGTACACAAACTTCCTTTGCCTGTATTCCAGATTGCTGCACAGCCATCACATTTTGCTACTTTTTCGTTGTTGGATAAAGGGCAACCATTGTTCCAATAATCAGTAAGCTTTACTACGTTTTTCATGTAATACAGCTGATCATGACCCGGATGTTCGTACAACCAAGTCCACATCTTACTAAAATTATTAACTTCTTCCTTTAACATAGCATTTTCTCCTCTTTACAATTTGAAAAAGTGTTATCTGATAGTCGGCTATAAATAAAGCCACTACGTTTATTTAGGAAGCTACAAAAACATTAGTTTCAGTGATTCATGATTATCCATCAACACCTAGCTATTATATAGAGTTGACAATATCATAGTCAAGGCATATCGCAAAACTATCAAACTGGAACAATGTATAAAGAGGTACAAAAGACTCCACAGATACTTAACGTGGATAGCGGATGTTTTTATACTGAATAAATGCACTAAGGGTGTGTTGAATATAATCTATTCTTACTTCAGTCACTCTTTTGTTAAAACTTTTGGTACCCTTGGATGTCTCAGGTTTATTTACTTTAGCACGTGGAATCATGCCTGAAAATTCACCTTTTTTTATCTGACTATCAAGAAGAAAGGCAACGCCTAGATCACTTGCTTCTATAATTCTTTTTCTTATATCAGAATCATCAAGGATATCATAAGCTGCAAGTAATCCTTCAAGACGTGTTGCGGTTGGGGTTGTTCTGGTATCAACCATAAATCCACCATACTGCCTGGGCTGGTTTTTATCAAACAACTGTTCACCTAACATCTTCTCACAAATTTGAGTTACATGACCTTTGAGCAGTTCTACATCTGGTTCTATTGTTTGAGGAAAAGTAGTGGCTAACAATTTTTGAGTTGCAATCAAAGCCCAATGATCCGGTAAGACATCACTACTGTCTTTTCTCTTCTCAGCAAGCCTGGCTAAGATTGAATATGCGCCTTCAAACCAAATTGGTGTTTGATCAATCTCATATAATGATAATAACCCCAATGCAGCTTCACCGGGGTAATACAAAGACTGCCAATCATCCTGTAAACCACCCTTTGCAGGAATAAATTTAGAATAATAATCCCCATCTTCTTTGATCATAAAAAGAATAGAGTGAGCAATTGCCTGGAGTGCTTTAAGAGAAATAAATTCTTGAGAAACAGACTTTACCTGAACAAGAGCTGTAAGGCCTAAACCTAAACCGCCAAGTTTAACCTGTGGTAATTTTTTAAGCTGATTAACTTCTGGTAACGACCACACAGCCAAAGTATTATCTCCAACCATCGGGGCAATGGTTTCGCGGTTTAAAAACTTACTTGCCTGTAACAATGTTTTTTTTACTTCTAGACTGGGCTGTTCCCCATAAGACATAGCAAGAGCATACATACTCCCCGCATGCCTTAAAATATTATATGTTTCCTGAACAGTTACCTCAGAGTTCAAGTTAAGCTTGTAGACAAATTGACCATTGGGCTTTTGCAGCACAGAAAGACTTTTTGTAGCCCTTTCTATCCCAAGGTTTAATAGTTCTTTTTCAACTGGATCAGTCTTAGGCGCAATAACGCTTTGTTGCGATGACCAAGCCAGCTCCACAAGAACTGAGGAAAAGAACAGGCAAAAAAATACTATTTGTTTAATAGGCTGCATTTATCTAGCAAACACTCTGACTGAAACTCAAGGTTAAGCTCATACAATTTTAATTATCAACCACGTGGAATTTTCCACTGTCCATCTTCATTTCTACATGCCATACCAAAATATCGATCAACCTCAGCACCTTTCTTAAAAGTCTGAGTGTATTGTCGACAAAAAACACCTGTTGTATGCTTAAAAACTTTCTTAGGATATGTTTGGACGGTTAAACCACTTTGCTGATTAATCCAAGTCGTCTTGACACCTGTTTTTTTCGTTTCCAAAGTCGTTTGAAAGTGACCACGAATCTGTTGTGCCAATTCATCATTTGATTGGGTAATTTTCTCTATATCTGGCATTACAGCGACAAGAATTTTTGTTTTTGTCGGTCTACGATTTGTAAAATCACGAACCTGTAGCACCCAGTGTTGCACATCAGGAGCATAATACCACGTCTTATATTCACGACTTTTAGCGCTCGGATATTTCCAGCGATTAGAATAGCGCGCACATGTAATTTTCCAAGTATCGAAAGTTCCTGCTACTACCGAAATTTGCTCAGCACCCTTTACACTACAGCGCCAAAAGTTGTCTGACTCTTTCAAAGACCTCTTAGTCACTTTTTCTGTGAACTCTTCAAAACGTGTCTCATTGCCTTCAGCAAGAGGCCAAAGAGTGGTTGTTGGTTCTGTAAAGAGGTAACTTGTATGAGCAAATGTTCTATTCAGAGTTTGACTTTTCCTTTTCTGCTGGAACGGTTTATAGGTAAAATCAGGTGTACCCTTATATTGATAGCCCTTATTATTTACCCACTCTACTGAATCGGGATTCACAGAGACCACCCTCTCCCAACTGCCATCTGAATAAACAAATTTTGTTCCAACCTGATATTGAGGCAGGATAGGGTTGTTCTGATTGTCATTTTGGTGCCTAACCATACCCTTTCCAGAATTACTACATCCCCATATTGAAAAAGTACAAAGAAGTACCACCACCGCAAATGATATTTGTTTTACTTTGATCATAATAAGCTCCAAACATTATAAAATGTAAGTAGATATTGAATCTGTTTTCCACTCTGTTTTACCTTGCCTATGTGCAATTCCCTTCAACACAGTCTTTGCCCCATCTTGTATAAGATCAATTGTATAATACCGATAGTACAAACCATCTTTGCCACGATATGATTTAATAGGGGTGATAGTGGCTGAGACTGTATTATCATTGCTATTCCAAGAGTACATGGTTCCACTCTTTTCAAATTCTAATACATTATTTACTGTAGTAGCGAGAGTTGCAGGAACCTCTGGAAAAAGAGGCAGTTCTGCTGTCACTTCAGTATAATTGAGTCGAGCAGCCAAGAAACCTGTAACAAACATGACCATCACGACAGCAACCTGTAAAAAGGGCCGAAAAAAGTTGATTCGCCTGATACTTTGTTTTTTATTCTTTGAGGCAACAATTTCAACAAGCTCTTCAGGGACAGATTCTTCTTGTACACTTTTGCCATAAGCCTTAAGTAAACAATCAGACTTTAACAATTCAAGAACTTGTTTCTGGACATTGGGGTCAGTCTCTATAAGCTGAGCTGTCTCCACAGCTTTATCAAAATCAAGATTGCCATCCAGATAACATGATAGAGTTTCTATATCGACTCTGTTCATAAGTGAGCCTCTCTTGTTAAGATGTTCAACATTATTCATTCTTCTTCTGTAAATACTCTGCAAGAATTACTCTTCCTCGAGCAACCCGACTGGCAACAGTTCCTGTCGGAACTCCAAGTAACTCTGCGGCTTCTTCATAACCATATCCCAACATACTGACCAATACCACTGCCGAACGATGTTCGGCAGAGAGACAAGCCAAGGCCGTTTCCATATCCAACTTGGTTATATATGCCTTTTCTACACTTTTCTGTTTAGCTTCAAACTCACTTTCCTCAGAAACTGAGTTTTCTTTAAGCCTAGATTTTTTTCGCAGAACATCTTGCCATTGAGTATAAACTATACGATTTAGCCAGCTCTTGATTCCAGCCAAATTCGTAACCTGACTAGTCCTGCGAAGTGCTCGTTCACAAGATGACTGCACAAGATCATCCGCCGACATTCGATCAGCGGTGAGGCTTCTTGCAAAGGCACGGATAGCTGGCAAGGCACTTTCGATACCTTTGCAAACTTCACCATGCCTTTTGCTCTCTGCTTGACTGGTTTTCACTTCTATTTCCAATTACCAATCAAACCATCTTCATCCTGCTCAGAGATTTCTGACAAGTCATTAAATGAGCCAAGCTCTTGAATTCCTTGATTGCTAGAGGAGTTTGAAGATTGAGAACCGCTGTTACCAGAGCTTCCGACCTCATCTATATCTTGTTTACCATCTTTATCATCGTCATCATCGTCATCGTCATCATCATCATCATCGTCTTCGTCATCGTCTTCGTCATCATCGTCTTCGTCTTCGTCATCGTCGTCTTCATCATCGTCGTCATCTTCGTCGTCGTCATCTTCGTCGTCGTCATCATCGTCATCGTCATCGTCATCATCATCGTCATCATCGTCATCGTCATCATCATCGTCGTCATCATCGTCGTCGTCATCGTCGTCATCGTCGTCATCATCATCGTCGTCATCATCGTCGTCATCGTCGTCGTCATCGTCGTCGTCATCGTCGCCATCATCTCCATCGTCATCATCATCGCCGTCATCACCATCATCGCCGTCATCACTAGCATAGACAGCTTTAGGACCGATACCCCAATCCTTATTCATTGGAGCTGCAGCACCAAAAAATACCATGCACAAACAAATTATGGCGACAACAAATAATTTTGATTGACCAACAATTATATCTCTCACTATTGAAACAATACTATTTTCCGATTTCATATCTAATCTCCTTTTTGAGCGCTTTTGGATGCATCTTTATAACAAAACGCTTAGCGGAATTCTTTTTATCCATCTTTATGATATTTTTTTTATTTTTATTTCTCTAGATCTTTTTATCTTTTGTCTTACAAACTCATATAAATGATAAAAACACTAGATAAAGGGAGGGGGAAATTTAGACATAGACTGCCAACAAGGTTCTGCCTGAACGTTTGCTACAACAGAGGGAGATAAGATGGTTATGACCAGGGTATTACTAGAGAAAAAAACACTGCAATTATTCGTTAAACAGGTGGAGTGAAAGCACTCCGTGCTTGTTCTACCTTTTCACGAACAAAACAACCTTCGACATGATCATTGACGAGCCCCATGGCCTGCATGAAGGCATAGGCGGTTGTTGGGCCAAAGAACTTCCAGCCACGTTTTTTTAAATCTTTACTGAGTAATTGTGATGTGTTGGTAATACTTGGGACTAGAGAGTTGCTATCGTTTTTGCCTATACCGGGTTCACGACTTGTAGGCTCCCACTTCCATATATACGTTGCAAGACTTCCGAATTCTTCGACGATTTCCATAGCCCGCTGTGCATTATTGATAGTTGCCTCAATTTTTCCACGGTGACGAATAATCCCCTTATCTTGTAATAGGCGGGTAGCATCATTCTCGTCAAATAACGCAACTTTATTAAAATCAAAACCTGCAAATGCCTCTCTAAAATTTTCACGTTTTCGTAGAATCGTCAACCAAGAGAGACCTGACTGGAAACCTTCTAAACAAATTTTTTCAAACAGTCTGATGTCATCATCAACAGGAAATCCCCATTCGTTATCATGGTAGTTGCAATAAATAAGAGGTTCGTGCCCCCACCAACAACGGATTGCTCCATCTTCAGCGGTGTATAAATATTTGTTATCTGATTCCATCATTGTCACCTATCTGTGGCTAGCAATGGTCATTTTGTTTGCAAGGCAGATTACTATTCTCTATTTATACTCTTTATCTTCAATAATCTCTTTAACCTTACCTCTTTTCTGACTGTGATGCCCCTGTTCATCTTTGACCAGTATAACAACATTCATACCGACCTTAGCAAACTCACAATACCCAACAGTACCATCTTCAAGCTTTACTACATATCTATCGTACAAAATATCTCCTTAAAAATATGAACCAATCTTACAAAAAGATTGGCTTATATTACACAAACTAGTCCCTTGTCAATGACTACTCCAGATAAAGACAGGACGAATTGTTGAATTGATAATTTTACTTCACAGGAACTCTATAATAAATATTGTCGTTATCGATATTAAAACCGATTTCAGAATACAATTTTTGTGCGCCCAGATTACTCTTCTCGGTTTTTAGTTCCACCCTGATTGCACCTGTTTCTTGAGCAAAAAGAAGTCCTTGTTTTATTAGCAACTGAGCAACCCCCAGTCTTCTAAACTTAGTAGACACTGCCAGATCGTTTAAAATCCAAATTTTTCTTAAAGCCAGAGTAGAATATGAAGGATAAAGATTAATAAACCCCATAACCTCATCATCTGAATTGATTGCTATAAATGTTGTCGACTTCTTTTCTACAAGTAAATACAAAAGGAACTCTTTTGTTTCTTTATAAGATCTAGAAAAGCCACAAAATTCTCTGTACTCATCAACTACATCTACTAATTTATCAATATACTTTTCAGTTAATTTTCGAACTTGCAACACATTCTCCATAAAAATAAACTACCCTTTCCGACCTAATACAAAACTCCGTTATCACCTCACCTCTTCCGAGGCAAATGTTCTTCGTATACCTTTACTGTATGCGACCTGAGGATAGCCAAAGATTACAAAAACACCTTCTCTACTAGTACATTTAATCTTTTGTTGCTCCCTGAATATCCTCGCTTTTCTACCGTTTTGAATAAGTGGATGTACTCCACCAAGCATACATGCTCCAAGTCCAAGTGTTTCTGCTGTTATCATAGCATAGGTTGCTGCAATAATAGGATCTGCCGGATCTACATAAGGAGTCCCATAGAAATATAAGGCCAATGGGGCATCATAATTTACTAAATTCACACCTTTTTGCATATTGTTTATGTAGGTGTGAAAAAGTGGTCTTACAAACCCTCGAAACATCTCATCCGTTTTTTTACCCCAAAACGGACGCATTAGGCATAAAAACCAGTTTGAGACTAACCACTTTTTATCTTCAAGGTATACGCAAAAATCCTGAGCAAACGTTCGAACCTTTTCATGATTGTCTAAAATCAGAACATTTACATCGGAGGGAGGCAACCCCATTGGTGCCGTTCGAGCAGCTTCTAAGATTTTTTCTAAGACTTCCCTTTCAACAGGACTGTTTTCAAACTCTCTTATACTCCTGCGGCGCTGTAAAAGAAAAAGTAGTTGTTCATAGGAGGCTGCTTTGTCCTTTTCTGGTAAATCGAATAGATCATCTTTTGATAATGTCCGACCTTCAATTTCAATGACACCAGTTGGACAAATTGCCATACAGTGGCCACATCCAAGACAACCAAATATTGAACTATCAGAGATGCTAACTTTATTATCTCTAATAACTAAACTGAAATCCTTACATACGGAAACACACAATCCGCATCCTGTACACTCTTCCTTCTTAATTCTTATGTCAGCTTTTTCTTTTGTTCTCGACGTTGGGATAGCCATTTTAAGAAATCATCTGTTTGGGTGAAGAAATGGTTACAACATTGATCAATGATGATCAGACCAATAATTTAATACATAGACCTCAACAATCACATGAAAACTTGGAACAAGCAATACAATAAACAGTAAACTGCACTGCTTCTCCAAACATATCAGTTCCATGTTCAGCATCATATGCCTTTGCTTGATCTAATATCTCTCGATCAGATTCAGCACTCTCTATAATAGCTATTAGAGGAGCTAACCTTTCAAGAAAAGAAGAAACCGCATCACCACTCAAGGTTTTTACATAATCATCATAACTGTATTTAATCTTGTTTCTTCTTCGAGACACCTTTTCTCCTATGTTTAAGAGTTACTCGACTAACCAGTGGAGGTGTTTTGCGTATTACTCATCCTCCAATAGAGCGATCTCCATATCAATCATTTCACGAGCGCGCTCTACAGCACGTTGCTCTGTAATTCCCCCCAGAGCAACGTGCTGAGTTTCACCAGATGGACTTTGTATATCAAAGCTAAACGATGAACACTGCTTATCTGCAGCTGTCACAAAAATCGTCCAACCTTTGTAAGTATCAGTAATTTTATTTTCCATAGAACAATAGAAACGCTACAAATTATTCTAATACATTTAAAGAAGTAACAATTATTGCTCTTCTCTCTATACTCTCAACCGATTCAATTCTTATTAATTCACCAAGTACTTCAAAAGATTGGCCTGAGAGTTTTTCTAGCTTTTCTTTCTCCGCCATCTTCACAATCAACTCATATGACTGACCTTCATAGGTGGTAAGTATAACTCCAGTTGTCTCCCCGCCTATTGCCATCATACCTGTTTCTATCTTTCCTTGTATGTTTACATTTTCAGGCTCTCCCTCATTCAAACATAAACCAGCTCGCTCATCATATGTTTGCCTCTCTACACATGAACATTGGCTAGCTTTACCCCAGGAATTTAAATCCATGGTACATATCCCACTTGGAATTGTACCGATGCGGGATGTCACCATTGTTCCAGAGTGACAAGAACTGAGAAGGAAAACAGTCCCTATTAAAACCTTCCACATAGACTTACCCCATAGTCAAACAGTTTAGATGTGAGATCAATTATTTAAGTTGATTTTGAATATTGGCAATCAGCTTATCTATCCATTCTTGCAGTAGTGGTTCAATAGCCTTTACAGGATCTTCTTTTAAGTCGCCTGTATCAGCAAAACCTAGCTTTGAAGCAACAAGTTTAGCGGCAACAACTTCACCAGTTGTCTGATCAGTCGCCTCGGCCTCCATGAAGACAAACAATTCCTTATCTCTATTACCAGTTGCCTCCAGAGCAGCAGTTGCTGCAAGAGTAACAGGCAAATACTGGTAAAAAGCTAAATTCTCTGACTTACTAGATAAGCCAGATACAGAACTGCGAATATTTAAAGTTCCCTCGCCTTCGCCAGTAAACCCTTTAGCGAGTGCCTTGTCTAACGCACTCGCTACATAGGTTGCTATTTGCTCCTGCTTCTCAAGACCAAGGTTAGAGTCTTTGGCTAGATCTGGCGAAATATGAACCTTTACCGGAGAAAATGTGATATTTTTATAGTTTTTCGCAGCATACCCATCCGCAAAGTAGACTGCAGCATTTTCATCCATCTTCGAAGATTCAAGCTTACTGTAATCACTTAGAAAACCAGATTTTGTGTCAATAGCTTTAGGTGCTGAACAGCCAGAGACTAAAGCAGCCAAGCACAGTGAGGTAAACAAAGTCCTAAATCGCATCATGAAGTTCCTTTTAGTTAAAATTTTCGCCCTTAAACATAAACTTAGTTTAAGTGCGCTACATTAGAGAAAAACTTAATCATTGAAGATTAACAAACCACAAGAGGGACAACCATTCTTAAAGCGTTCAAGCAACAGTAAGCTATCTACTTTTAGATGCAATACCACTATATTGTTTTTTAGAAATCAGTCATTGATTAAATATAGCTAATTTTAGCTAAACAGAACCTGTCATGCAAATAAATATGCACAATAAACAACATTAGCATATATATTTGACTCTCTATATTGATAGTGATATCTAGAGCGACTCTCAGATATTATGATACACTCTTCTTCAGTTCCAATCCAAAATCTGGTCATACCGTAAGCCAATAGAATTTCTGCTTGAGTACTACTAGTGAAGGTGATTTGCTTTATTCTATTTAGAAGATAACTGGACGACAAACAAGAAGTCCCTCGTTACGCTTTTAGAAAATGGTAATAAATTGAAAGGTTGGTAATAAAACGTTTGAGGGGAATGCAATATATTACATTTCCCTCATAATAATTCACTTATTAGGGGTCCTATGTTTTGTTACCGATCGATGTAAAAGCAGTACATTCCTCCATCTTTTCTATCAATCTGACTGCATCTCTTACCACTTGCGACACAGGCTAAGCTATTGACTTTTGATACCTTTAGGGGTTCCCTCTAAGTTTATACATTCACCCTTCAATACAAATCTAATCTTCCTTTTTTACAGCCCTTAAAAGAAAGGGGTCCCTTTACCGGTTACCGACCCAACAATTTATATTCAAGTTCAGTAAATACTAAATCTATCAACTAGAACTTACCATGGACAATCTTAAATCTGGCCTGCTAGTGTTGTCGATAGGTTTTAGTCGAATATTCAACTTTGATAGATTAAAAAATTATGACTTTCACTTTTGCTGCTTTTAATAAGATTAACAAACCCCTGTGCGCATAGCGTCGTGATGTTTACATAATAGAGTAAATTCTTACTGAAATAAAGGCGTTAGACTTTATTCATCATTTTTGCTACTTTGAAAGTAACTGAGATAAAGGTCATATCGAAATGTAATACGTGGGTCTATATCAACCTTCTTCTAGAACTAATAATTCATGTTCGATTTGAATTAGATTGTTTGCTCTAAAATTTGTTGATCTTGGCTAGCAGGAAATTCTAAGTGGAACCAAAGAATCCCATGTCAAAACAGACTGAAAAGGTTAATTCACCAAATCAATTTCAGATAGTGGGAATTGGGATGTCTGCCGGAGGTCTCGAGGCACTTGAAAAGTTTTTTGAGGCTACTCCTGACAAGGTAGGCATGGCCTACGTCGTAGTAGCCCATCTGTCTCCAACATCCGACAGTCTCCTGCCAGAGCTCATTCAGAAAAAAACAGGGCTAAAAGTTTTCCAGGCCACTGACAATACCAGGGTTGATGTCAACCATATCTATATCATTCCTCCAAACAAAAAAATGGAAATTGTTGATAGAATCTTAAGATTGTCTCCAAGAAAAAACAACCACAGAGATCATCTTACAATTGATATTTTTTTTAGCTCTTTGGCCCAAGACCAGAAGGATTTAAGTGTTGGAGTCATACTTTCAGGTACTGGGTCCGATGGTGTAAAAGGTATAAAGGAAATAAAAAGAGCCTCAGGTCTGGTAATAATTCAATCCATTGAGTCTGCAAAATATGATGGCATGCCCAGAAATGCAATATCAACACAACTGGCCGATTATATATTGCCACCTGAAATGATTCCATCGAAACTAGCGAAACATGGTAATGATCCGGTCATCAATAATAGAACCATGACTAAAATAAACAAAGAAGAGTTAACACCTTCATTGAATAGTATTTTTTCTCTTTTAAAAAGTCGAATTGGTCATGATTTCTCTCTATATAAGCACAACACAATACATCGCCGTATTGAGCGACGCATGCTGGTACATCAGATAGATATTATTGCTGATTACGTTCGGTATCTAAAGGAATCTGATCGCGAGGCTGAAATACTCTTTCAGGACCTGTTAATAGGAGTGACACATTTTTTTAGAGACTCAGAGGCGTTTAAACAACTTAAGAGCAATTATTTTCAAGATTATCTTCTTAACAAACCAGATGATTACACTCTAAGAATCTGGATCGCTGGCTGCTCCACTGGTGAAGAGGTCTATTCGATTGCCATTCTGATTCATGAATATATGGAGGATGTTGGGCGGCACATTGATGTCCAGATATTTGGTACTGACATTGATGAGAAAGCTGTAGATATAGCTAGAAAAGGAATCTATCCTTTATCCATATCTGAAGAGGTATCGGCCAATCGTCTTTCTAGTTATTTCACAAAGGTCGATGAACAGTATCAAATTAAAAAAGTAATACGCGATATGGTAGTTTTCGCTGAACAAAATGTTATTAAAGATCCACCCTTTACTAAACTAGATTTAATTAGCTGCAGGAACCTGCTGATATACTTTAGTACAGAACTGCAGAAAGACTTACTACCAATATTTCATTACAGCCTTAAAGATAACGGACTTCTCTTTTTAGGATCATCCGAGTCCATTGGACAGTATGACCATCTTTTTAAAGTATTGGATAAAAAGTGGAAAATTTTTGAGCGTAAATCCACCAAAAACATAAAAAATCCAATCCTTAATTTTCTTACCCCATCGTCTACTATGAAAACAACAGAACAAAGTTCTCAACCAATTGTTGAGAAAATCAAGAGTATTGATTCACTCAAACTAATGAAAACTATCATTGCCCAGAGTGATTTTCCACCCTGTGTAATCATAAATGATGACGCTGACATCATCTACATCCACGGAAGTACAGGGAGCTATCTGGAGCATCCCGAAGGTGAAATCAATACTAACTTACTGCATATGATCCGCCCCGAGCTGAAATCGGGATTGATTTCAACCATCAAAAAGGCACACCTGGATCGAAAGGATACATCCAGCGACAAATTAATACTCAAAGAAAACGACAAGCCAGTTTCAGTTTTTGTGGTTGTAAGACCCCTCCCTTACAATCTTATCGGTTGTTCAGGAATGTCGATGGTCATTTTTCAGAAAGGCGATCAGCAACAACATATAAGTACAAGTGTTTCAGTGAGCAAAGAAGAGGTTACTAACATTGAAATAGAAAGGCTTGAAAGTGAACTGAACAACACAAAAGATAGTTTACAGGCAACCATCGAAGAACTTGAATCCTCAAATGAGGAACTGAAATCAACAAATGAAGAGTTGCAATCTACTAATGAAGAATTGCAATCAACAAACGAAGAACTTGAAACGTCAAAGGAAGAACTCCAATCGGTAAATGAAGAATCAATTACCGTTAATGCTGAATTACAGATTCGTATAGATGAACTTGACAAAACCAATGACGATTTGAAAAATTTATTATCTGCAACAGAGGTAGCTACAATTTTTCTCGATACCGAATTGAACATTAACAGATTCACCCCAAAGGCAAGATCGATTCTACCCCTTAATGATACAGATGTTGGTCGCCCTATAAGTAATTTATCAAGCAACTTGATTGATGTAAAACTCGAGGAGCACTCTAAATTCGTTTTAGATAATTTGAACCATTTTGAAATGGAAGTTGAAGATAATGAAGGATTTCATTATGCGATGCGGATACTACCATATCGAACAGTACAAAATGTAATCAGTGGAGTTGTAATAACATTTGACGATATAACAAGGCTGAAAGAGATAGAAGAAAAACTTGAGAACCGTCAGGTTTTTCTTGAAGCAATTCTATCCAGTACGCCTAGTGGAATTGTGGTCTGTGATCAAGATGCTAATCTTACCTATCTCAACCCTTCAGCAAAAATGATGCATGGTCTACCTGATTATGATACTCCAATTGGAGAATGGCCCGGTTATTATAACCTCTATGAAGCTGACGGGAAGACACCTATAGATAATGATGAATCACCTTTGAATACAATAATAACTATTGGGGAAATTGATAACTATGAGTGTGCCATAACTCCTAAAGGAGAGCAGCAAAAGCTCATGAATGTTACTGGCCGTAATCTTATAAATAGCAGTGGCAAAAAGATTGGGTCAATAATGTCCATGAACGACATTACATTGATTAAGAAACTTGAAAATGAATTACGACTTCAAGGTGAGATCCTGAATAAAATTCGTGAGGCTGTACTTTTGTTAGGGGGTGATGGTAGAGTAATATATTACAATCCAAATTTTTGCAGTTTACTTGGCTATAGCATGGATGAATTACAAGATAATGAATCATTAATATTCAAGAATCTGAGAATTGAAGATTCCAGTATCACAATTTCAAAAATACTGGCGCTGACTGATGATAAAGGTGAGTGGTGTGGGGAAGTTAAAATGAATAATAGTTTAGGTGCTGATGTGAAATGCACCATAAATCTATCTTCATTTATCCATTCTATATATGGTTCAGTCTATTTCCTTCTTCTCTCAAAGAAAGTATGAGTGTTCAGGCTAAAAAATAATGCATTAACATTCTACTAAGTTTCGACATTTATTCTTTCTTGCAGTGAAGCAATGCGATATTAATTTCAGGCTTCGGAAGGACATATGCCAAAAAAAACAAAAAAAGACCATCTCAATATCTCTGATTATTCCGTAAACGAGATAGAGCATCTCATTGAAGACCTCCAAACACACCAAATTGAGCTTGAACTCCAAAACGAAGAGTTAAGACAGCAGGAACTTGAGTTAACCAAAATACGACTTCGCTATACCGACCTCTACGATTTTGCACCTGTTGGCTATCTTTCCATAAGCAATAAGGGATTGATTACTGAATCTAATCTCAAAGCTACGGAGCTTCTTGGAGAAGTAAAAACGACCATTATTAACCAGCCATTCTCCAGGTATATTCCAATCGGAGATCAGGAAGAGCACTATAAATGTCGAAAAAGACTCTTTGAATCTGGTGTAGAACAGTTTTGTGAACGGCGATTAATTCGAAAAGATCTCAAAGAGTTTGATGGTCATTGTAAGTGCGTAATTAACAAGGAGGTGGATGGCCAGGTTGGGGATTTCCGTATGATCCTGACTGATATTTCAGACCAGACAGCGGCAAAAAAGAAGATTGAAGAGTTCACCCATAATTTAGAGGCAATGGTTTCTGAAAAAACTCTCGCACTTGAAAGGGCGCAGGATCAATTAATCACCAAGGGAAAACTGGCAGCTATTGGTAAACTTTCCGGTTGTGTTGCCCATGATATTAGAAACCCTTTAGGGGTCATAAATAATTCGATCTATTTTTTATCACAAGTTATTCCTGATATACCAACGAACAAGACTGTTACCAAACATTTGAAAATCATCGAAAAAGAGATCTTAAGAACCAATGAGATAATTGATGACCTGCTCGATATTTCTAAAAGTACTGATGCTAAACCCAGCTCTGGCAATCTTAATGATTTTATCAACTTAATTCTCAAGCAGTCTATAATTCCAAAAAACATAATGGTTGAATTAAACCTGCATAACAATCTGCCTGTAATGTCATTTGACCATGGCCAGATTCAACGTATTTTTTTAAACCTCATATCTAACGCTATACAAGCAATGGTTAATGGAGGCACGCTCACAATTACCACCAGACCTATAGACAAGTCTGTTGAGATTTGTTTCCAAGATACTGGAACAGGAATTAGCCAAGAGAATGTCGAAAAAATATTTGAACCACTATACACGAGTAAAACTAAAGGCGTTGGTCTAGGTCTCACCATCGCGAAAACGTTTGTTGAAAACCACGGCGGTAAAATTATGATTGCTAGTGAGCTCGATAAAGGAACTCTATTTAAGGTTTATCTGCCGATTACTGCTATCCAGACTTCTTAAATAATCCCACAATTGAAATTGGGTAGAAATGGAGCAACTGCAAACTTAAGCTTACGCAAAGACAAGTTAACGTCAGTTAATGATCACCAAGCTTTACATTACCACTACGAAGGTTATACCTTGTCAATCTCACTGGTGTTAAAAGAAGTGTAGAAGGTTATGAATATATCTATAGATGCAACCAAAACTACTGGTTGCATGGTTTGAGAGTTTTTTTTAGGGGGGGGGGAAGAGAGGTGTACCACCTACAGCTGTGCCAAGAGTTGCGCACAGCTGCATATGCCTATAAAAATCCTATATCTTCAAAGTGTTATACCATTTTTGGTAGCCATAATGGCTTCTTTTTTAAGAACTACACTTTTCGTACAAGACGACCAAAGCCTCCAGGGATAGTACCTGATGACCAGAATGCCCTACCCTGTTTGTAGTCTACATACCAGTAACCACCAGGCTTTCTTTGTGCTGCGACAAAGATAAATGGTTGTTCTTTTGAAAAACATGGATTGAGGTGCACACCTTTTTCATTTTCAGCAGACGCCATTAATGACATTGCCTCTTCCATCGTTGGTTGACGCCAATCATTAAAACCTGCTAAACCCTCTTTGTTTAGTTCTTCAATAGCACGCAGCATACTTCTTTGTGACATAATATCAATTCCACCACGCTGCCACATTAAGCCTGTTTTGCGATCAATTACTACTTCACTTCCGAAACCGGCAAAATCATTTTCAAATTGACCCTCCGGATTTAGATCCGCATCAAAGAAACCCCATTTTTTTATCAGTCCAGCAATTTCGTCATCATTAATGATGCTAGCCTCTGACGGTAATGGTGCAACCTTTTTCAATGCTTCAAGATTTTTGAACACAGGTAGTGTTTCTCCCATGTATTCAATTTCACTATCGTTCTCAAGAGGGATAACCAATTCCTCATTACCACCGTCGAGCACATTATCAATTAACCAATCTCTAATTTTACTATTGATTGGGTAACTACGTTCGAACAGTGCAACTTTTCCATGACTATTTACACAATCTTCTATCATCTCTTTGGGCGCCGTCACTTCTGCAAGAACCTTGGCATGTTTCACAGCCCGTTCCATGAGACAAAGCTTTGGTTTGTCACCCCAGTTATCAATGAAAAAATAATACACCATTTCATCATTATTTCTGACACGCTCTCGACCGCCCCAGGATTCATAAGTACCAAAGGTAAGGTCGGGACTCATTTCCCAATCAATTGGAGTAATAGTTTCCTGGCCTACTTTAACCTGATGATACATTCCCATATTTCCTCCTATTAAATAACTAAAGAGATTGTGCGTTTTAAGCCTCTTTTTTGTTAGTCTTTTACAGATAAAAATCTTTCTAAAAGTACTTATCCCGTTTTTGGGATTAGCATCTTAGCAAACTGCAATTATAATGTATGTGTGCACATAACATTATCTTTATGATAATGATTACCATTAATATATAATATTGGATTCCAAAATGTCCAGCATAAACACATCTTTTATCAAAAAAAAAGGTCGACCTTTTCCCCTTGGATCAACCCCTGATAAAAATGGCTTTAATTTCTCTATACTTGCCACAAATGTAGAAAAACTAATCTTGGTTGTTTGTGTTTCTGGAAGCGATCATAAGCCTACTGAATTTGTTCTTGAGAGAAGATTAAATAGAACAGGGGATATATGGCATGTGTACATTGAAACCGATCTTACAGAGCTTATTTACGGATATAAAGTCATCCGTCGCAGCAAAGATGACAATATGGTTATCATCGACCCATATGCCAAACAGCTCAAAGCAAGACAATGGGGCGATCCTTCATCATATGGCGAAGCAGCATGTTGCATAGCTCAAAAAGTGACTCCTGAGAAGGAATTGGGCAAGGTTGGTTGTTCACCTGAAACACCACTCAAAGAATCAATCATTTACGAATTACATACTCGTGGTTTTACAAGAAACGAAAACTCACAAACACGCTTTAAAGGTAGCTTTAGGGCAATTATAGAGAAAATCCCCTACTTAAAAAGCCTTGGTATAACAGCTGTCGAATTATTGCCTATTACGGCTTTTGACGAAAATGACAACCGGTTCTTTCATCCTGAAACTGGTGAGCGTCACAAGAATTTTTGGGGCTATAATCCAGTTTCATTTTTTGCCGTTCATCCGCCCTATGGAGTTGAAAATGCCACCACTGAGTTCAAAGAATTAGTACATTCACTACATGAAAACGGAATAGAGATAATTCTAGACATGGTCTTCAATCACACAGGTGAAGGGGACACAGAAGGAACATCAACCAGCTTTAGAATATTAGCAGACGAAATCTACTACCTTCACGACAAGGACGGAGAATACCTAAACTATTCTGGTTGTGGTAATACATTCAACACCAATCACCCGGTTGTTCAGGATCTCATTATCGATTCACTTAGGTTTTGGACTGTTGAAATGGGTGTTGATGGTTTCAGGTTTGACCTAGCATCCATCTTCAACCGTGATCAAACTGGAGCAGTAACAGCCGATTCTCCAATTCTTGATCGCATTAACAATGATCCTGTTTTGAAAGAGGTTAAATTAATTGCTGAAGCATGGGATGCATCAGGTTTGTACCAGGTTGGTTCTTTCTCAACAGATCCGAGGTGGCTCGAGTGGAATGGGAAGTATAGAGACGATGTACGTAAATTTCTTGGTGGTTTTTCTAACTCAATTCAGAATTTAGCAACTAGAATCGCTGGTTCCTCCGACCTCTATCAAAACAAATCACCTCTTAATTCTATCAATTTTCTTACCAGCCATGATGGTTTTACACTTTATGACCTTATGTCATACGAAAAAAAGCACAACCACCTCAATGGCGAAGAAAACAGAGATGGAGATAATCATCACTTCAGCTGGAACAGTGGATTAGAGGGCGATCCAACCGAGGAAATTTCACGTGACATTCGTAGGCTACGTATGCAAAGAATGCGTACAGCTATTGTTGTCCTTCTCCTCTCACAAGGTATTCCGATGATCACAGCAGGAGATGAGTTTGCCCGAACACAATCTGGCAACAATAACTGCTGGTGTCAGGATACAAAGACCAGTTGGCTAGATTGGAATCTTTTGGAAGAGAACAAAGGCATGTTTGAATTTGTTCGATATTGCATCAGCCTTCGCAAAAATCATGCTTTATTCCAGCGCGACATTTTTTTTGACACAGACAGCCCAGACACAAGACAAGAGATTAGCTGGCAAGACTTAGCACCTGGTAAGCAGAACTGGAGCTCTGATAGCCATGCTCTAGCCTTTCACTTGAGAAGCAACAACACTACAGATGAGTTCTTTATCATTTTAAATGGAAACAGAGAAAAATCCCTAGACTTTGTTCTGCCACAAGTCAAAAGCAGTAAGTGGGCAAAACTTGTAGACACAGCTACAGAGCAATACTCACAAGAAAACGATCAACAATCAATTGCGCTGGCAGGAACTGAAATGAGAGTTGAAGCCATGACCGCCATTGTCTTGAAAAACACAGATGCTTAAAGTTTCAATTCTACCGACATAGTTTACAGACTATATTGGTCTGTGCTATTGTGAACCTAATGAATGGAGAGTTATCCTCATATATTACATAGGATAGAAAAGCTGACATGATTCATATTCTTTTCATAGGCGACTCAATCATCGCAGACTTCAACTGGAGTGCTCGCTTCCCAAACTTTACAACTCAAGAGGTAGGAATACCTGGTGCTACGGTGGAAAATATTCTTGAGATTGTTCCTTCTCTGCAACTTGAAAAAGAACCAGACATTGTAATGTTGATGATTGGCACCAATAATTTATATCAGGAAGATTATAATTTTATAGATGATCTCAAGACACTTGTTCAGCAACTCAATCAAAAATGTCCACTAGCAGAAGTCCTTCTCACTAACATATTACCGATGAAACTGGATCATCTCTCTCCGGAGACCATCAGCATGGTCAACGATAAGATAAATGGGTTGGCAATAAAAACAGGCTGTTGCCTCCTAAACATGCATAAAACGTTTAGTTTGCTTCCCACAGAAACTATTTTCCTACCAGATAATATCCATCTCACTGAAGCTGCATATGAGCTCTGGTCTAAAAACTTACTTGAGCATATCGCTTTTCTCATTGAGAATGATTGATATTTATCATTTGACGAAAGAAAAATACTACTTATTTCTTTACTCCACACATTTATAAATTGTATTTACTTTATGGAGATAATTAATGAAAAACGTTAAGAAGCATTCCCTTATAGTTGCGCTTATATTCTCACTTTTAACAGCGATGCCGGCTTTTGTCATAGGTGCTGACGTTCACAGTGGAACTGTAAAAGAAACTGAAAACTCTGGTGGCTACACATATCTGCTTGTGGAAAGCAATGGCAAGGATCAGTGGGTTGCAATTCCACAAACAGTTGTCAAAGTTGGTGACAAGGTAAATTACATCCACGGTCTGGTAATGGAAAATTTTGGCAGCAAAACCCTAAACCGTACATTTGAAACAATTGTTTTTTCAGAAGGGCTGGTTAAAGAAGCTCCAAAAGCTGATAATACTGACATGTTCAGCAAAGCACTTGCACAGGAAAGCAACAAGCCGGAGGAGCCAGAAATGTCAGCTTCTCCTGGCAGCAGTGGTGCAGTAACACCTTTCAAAGAAATTCAGGTTGAAAAAGCTACAGGTGAAAACAGCTATACAGTTGAAGAACTCTTTAACCAGCGCGAAAAGTTAGAAGGTAAAATTATCACAGTTCGCGGAAAGGTGATGAAAGTTAACCTACAGATTATGGGAAGAAACTGGGTTCACCTGCAGGATGGTTCAGGCGATCCAATGAAAAACACTCACGACTTAGTTATAACAACTATAGATGAGCCAGCAGAAGGAGAAACTGCAACATTCCAAGGAAAAGTCGTTATTGATCAGGACTTTGGTTTCTCATATAAATATGATCTACTCATCGAAGAAGCAAAGATTCTTCAATAATTAACTTTTTCTTCATTAACGTGGAGCGCACTCCGTGAAAATAGCAGTAGTTGGTCCCGGCGCACTAGGTTGCCTCATTGCAACCCGGCTCCACCTCTTAGGTCAAAGCCCTGTTCTCATTGACTACAAACAGGACAGGGCTACTCATTTGAATAGTGAAGGTATTTATTATTCAAGCCCAGCAAATATAGAGAAAACTCATTTTCCTATAAAAACCACTTTAGCATGTAGTGTTACAGAACAGTTTGATATCGTTATCTTCTGTGTAAAGTCATACTCGCTTAAACGTACAATTTCTTCATGTAAGTCGCTACTGAGTAAGGACACAATTTCCCTTTTCATGCAAAATGGCATCAGCCATCTCAAACCAAATATCAAGACAGAGACTCCCATCTGTTTTGGAAGCACTACAGAAGGTGCATATCTGGTAGACACAAACCACGTTCACCACGCAGGGACCGGAAGAACATCTTTAGGGTTTCTCACAAAGCCATCACCAAAAGCCTTAAGAAAGCTTAATAGACTTGGCGAAATATTTAATGAAGGTAGTCTTAAAGCTGAAATTACACCAGCGATAAACAATGTTATCTGGGAAAAGCTTTTAATAAACATCGGGATTAATGGTTTAACTGCAATTCACAACTGTAACAATGGGACATTGCTCGAAAACAGTGAACTCAAAACCAGAATGATTACAGCTGTTGAAGAAGCAAAACGTGTAGCTGAAGCTTATGACATTGCTTTTCAAGCTGATCCGATTCTCAGGGTTTTTGAGGTTTGCAATAAAACAGCTGGTAATATTTCATCCATGCTCCAAGATGTTCGTGCCAGGCGCAAAACAGAAATAGAAGCAATAAATGGAGCACTTATTTCACTTGCAGAAAAAAACAAACTAGACTGCCCAGAGAATCAACGAATTGTCGACCAAATTAGAGAAATAGAAACCAGCTATGAATAAAAAGATGATAAAAATCTCACCAGATGAAATCGGATTTGACTTTGACGGAGTAATCGCCAATACAGGGGCCACCTTCGTTCGCATGGCAAAGGAACATCATAACATCTCTATTACGCTTGATGAGATAACTCACTTTGATGTGGAGAGCTGCATTAACATGCCGGTGGAAATCGTTGATGACATCTTTATGGAAATCATGAAGGATTCTCTTGCAACAGATCTTCTACCTATGAAGGGTGCAGTCAAAATCATCAACGACATTACAACCACTCATAAAATGACTGTTATAACAGCAAGGTCAATGCTTACACCTGTTGAAGAATGGTTTACCCATTATCTTCCGCCTCAAGCCGCAGATAAAATAAATCTGGTCGCAATGGGTGATCATAATGACAAGGTCCGTTACGCTCGACTACACAATCTGAAATATTTTGTCGACGACAGAGCTGAAACCTGCATACAGTTTGCTGAAGCTGACTTTCAACCTATTGTGTTCGATCAGCCGTGGAATCGTGGTAGACATAGTTTACCAACCGTTTCCAACTGGGATGATATCGGTCAAATGCTTAAACTGAACGGAGAGTAATCATGCAATGTCCGCACTGCAAAAAAGACATTAAAAGCTACAGAAATCCCGTTCCAACGGTTGACATAATTATCGAGATTGAAGATAAAATTGTTCTAATTGAGCGCAAGAACCCACCTTATGGCTGGGCACTTCCTGGTGGTTTTGTGGATTATGGGGAATCTTTTGAAGATGCTGCCATGCGTGAAGCAAAAGAAGAGACTTGTCTAGATGTAGTGGATTTAAAACAATTCCGTACCTACTCAGACCCTAGTCGTGATGCACGTCTGCATACTGTATCTACTGTATTTATTGCAAAAGCTTTCGGTACACCAATAGGTGCCGATGATGCGATTCGGGCAGAGCTTTTTGATCAAGGCAACCTGCCGAAGCTAGCTTTTGATCACGCTAAAATTTTGGATGATTACTACAAGTAATAAAAAAGAATAACCTCCAGAAAACCACAATTAATTAAATAAATTTAGATCAGATCCAATAATGCTCATTAAAAGGTTCTGATGGATAAATTCAAATTCAAGAGTTGTGTTAGACTGTTATGTTTTCCACAGTGTAACCCTGCTATAAAACAAGGTTTACACTGTAGAAGAAGTACATCTTATAATTGTACTACGTTTGATGCTGCAGGACCTTTGGGGCCGTCAACAATCTCGAAACTTACACGAGCATCTTCATCAAGCGATTTAAACCCCTGTGATTGTATAGCGCTATGATGAACAAAGACATCATCTCCACCATCTTGTTGAATAAATCCAAAACCTTTTGCGTCATTAAACCACTTTACTGTACCTTCAATCATTTTTACTACTCCTATGTCAATCGCCTTTGTAATAGACACTATCGTGTAAGATCAGACTGATTCTTGTCGGACTTATTAATAGCTCTATATATTCAACTGGCGAAATAATATTATTATCTTCTGTATTTTTAAGTTAGGCAATATCAAAAGAAATTGAATTATTAAGACAACTCCTCTTAACTATTATGCACTATATTTTAGCTCTTTTATTATAAGAGTTAAAAAAGGTGGTAAACGTAGTTCTTATAATTGTACTACGTTTGATGCTGCAGGACCTTTGGGGCCGTCAACAATCTCGAAACTTACACGAGCATCTTCATCAAGCGATTTAAACCCCTGTGATTGTATAGCGCTATGATGAACAAAGACATCATCTCCACCATCTTGTTGAATAAATCCAAAACCTTTTGCATCATTAAACCACTTTACTGTACCTTCAATCATTAAATTACTACTCCTGTGTTATTTGCCTCTGTTATAGAAGCTTTTGGTATTTATAAGGCTAATTATTTTCACCTTATTGGCAACTCTTGTCTCTCAACATTGATAGTTACCATATGTTTTTTCTACTAGTTTTATCCGACGATAAAGAACTATATTATGACAAACGCTTTTAATCTGGCTACATCAAGTCGGATGTGTGCTGAAGCATTTTCATCCCAAGAGAACGTTCAATTGTCGCTACCATCGACATATCATTCTGATCGGCAAATGTAATAGCCTGACCATGCTTTTCAGCTCTACCAGTACGACCACTTCTGTGGGTATATGCTTCTGTTGTATCTGGGATGTCATAGTTAATCACATGAGAGATATCAGATACATCAATTCCTCGCGCTGCAATATCTGTTGCCACCAAAACATTGAATGTTCCATTTCGAAAACCATCCATTGCTTTTTTGCGCTTTTGCTGAGACATATTGCCTTGTAAAGCGGCGGCCCGGTGCCCGTGTTTCCCTAGTTGGGTAGCTAAATTTTTAGCTTTAAATTTCGTACGAGTAAATACCACTGCACTAGTTATATCTTCATTAGACAATAGTTTCTTTAAAACAACTGTTTTTTGAGCCTTAGATACTTTATATAGTGCATGAGAAATAGTATCGGCAGGTGCCGTATGATTTACGTGTACTTTAACCGGATCATTCAAAAAACTTTTAATGAGCTGGTTGATCTCTTTCGGCATAGTTGCGGAAAAAACCAAATTTTGCCTTTTCTGCGGCATCCGGCAAATTATTTTTTTGATATCAGGAAGAAAGCCTTGATCGAACATATGATCCGCCTCATCAAGAACCATCGTTTCGACGTTTTTAAGTGAAACACCAGGCTCATTAAGCAAATCTAGTAACCTACCAGGGCAGGCAACGATTAGATCAACACCAGAGCGTAAACTTTTGAGTTGATGGTGTTTTCCAACACCACCATAGATAACAGCACTTTGTACTGAAGTTTTTTTACTCAGACAGACTACGTTTTGATGAATTTGTTCAGCTAATTCTCTTGTTGGTGCAATAACTACAGCTCGAACCCCGTTTGGGTGTCCATTCAGTAATCGTTGCAAAATGGGCAAAACAAATGCAGCAGTTTTCCCTGTGCCAGTTTGAGCAAGAGCAATACAATCTCGACCATTTATTATAGGTGTTATTGTTTTTGCCTGTATAGGTGTGGGCTTTAAATACCCGTTAGAAATAATGTTGTTGTGTAACTGTTTAGAAAATTTAAATTTTTTAAAACTCACTAAGACTCCGTTAATATTTGAAGCTCCTCATAAAATTTGGTTTGCGACCAAAGAACCTGCGTTCTTTGGATCTAGCATTACATATAAATACTGTAAAAATGCTGTTGATATGATTTGAAGCTGCCTACCAGCTATTCACAATCATGCAATACACAAAATAAGTAACTAAATATGAACTTTAAGAGGAGCGACGAACAACGCTGATTAAAACGAAGTCTACGAGGACTACTACAAAAGACAATACTATTTACTCTTGAGGGCTATAATCATTATTATAGACGATCTACGACTTAATGCAATATAAAAATAATAACCATTTGCATCTTTGCATTTTTATATTGCCATATTAGCTAGTTAACCTTTAGTAATTAACTAGCAACTGCCGTCCTTGACTCCAAATTCTAATACACCTGCTATGCTAAAAATTAACAAAAACAATCTATAATTGAGGTGTCAAAAAATATTCACAATTAATATTGAATGATGATATAGCTAATTTTGATTTCTACATTTACGCCAGCGACTTCAAAATCATATAAAGTGCGACACCCACACCAGCGGAATCATGAATTAACATTCAGGGTGTACAATTATCTTTAATTATCTTGGAGAGAACGCCTCCCATTATAATGCCGATAATAATTGCAGCTAAAATCAAAAGTTATCATTCATGTATCCACTTTAGAAGAGTCAGACTAAACCATCACTTTTGTCATTTAAAACAAAGACACACTTTTATATGACACATCAGAAAAAATGGTTTAGAGCTAGTATTACCCTGATGCAGCACCTGCTTTCCCAAAAACAAGGCCCCTTATACGTCTCAAGGCTTCTTTCTCAAACGAATGAAAGGACTCCCCTCTACCTTATTATCATAAGCAACGCAGTCTTCTAGGGTCATCTCTTTTGGTACAATACGACAAGAAATCTTTCACCAGAAACGAATCCGAGCATATTAGTTAGCTTCTTCCTTTAGCAAAACTCAAAAACAAACATACTAGAGAACTCAGAATTAACTCTGATTATAGCTCGACCTCTTGCCCACTCCACTCTTCAAGCATTGTAGCGACAGCATCTCGTGTGTTATATGAGATCTCTGGCAAAGTACCTCCCCAAGCCTCTTCAGCTTGAGAAAAGCCATCTGCAACACCTTTAACAATAGCATCTAGGCGTGTAGTATCATCCCCTGCAAGTCCTACAGCAAAATCAAATATTCTCTTAGCTGTGTTTTCCACTCCAAAATATCCCTCATCCGAAACTAGTTCAGTTGCCTCTTCTGGAGTTAAAGACTCAAGGTTGATTTCTGTCTCACCTGTAGCAATTAAAGTAGCTACACCCTGTTCTTTGAGGGTAGTTGCAAAAAGATCTCGCAGCATTGTAAAAGTAGTTCCAAGATCAGCATCAGAAACAGGCGCACTATAAGTAACATCATCGACAGGCTGATTGCCAAGACTCACACGATCTCCCTGCTTTTCTGTGCCAAGTGATTGCTCTTGCTGCTTGTTGATAGCCCCTTCTAAGAGTTGGCGTGCCTCTGCTTTAAACTTATCCAGTGAAGATGTACCGACATTCTCTATCATGACTGCCTCCTCGGTTGGTGAATAGTGATTAGTTCATTATAGCATATGCTACTACTGAATTGTCATCAAATGAGATTTCATCGATCTCTTTTAGTCAATTTTTACAAGGTAATTATATTTTACCGATAAATTGATCCATTTGTAAAATATAAGATCGCAAAAGAAATAATCTACCAGCACCCTTCACTTGAATAAGTACAGGCATAAAAAGGCAGCAAGTTCAACCAATAATACACTGATATTATTCACCTATCACCAAGAAGGAATAGGCGCTTGAACCGACAGATGAAAAATGAAAGAAAACATTACAAGTATAGCGATTGTTCGAAGGAATTGACTTAATATTGAATGCTGCAGCGGGAACTCTGCTTGCTATTCTTAGACCAGTGATTTCAAAATCATATAAGCGACGATGCCCGCACCTGCGGAACCGTAGATTAACATTCAGGGTGTGCAGTTATCTTTGAATGCTTTGGAGAGAACTACTCCTGTTGTAATACCGATAAGAATTGCGGCTAAAGGCAAGATTATTTCAAGCATGTTTATTTCCTGTGTCCATGTATAATAAGTAAGAGTACATCGTCACCTACATCTTAAAAAGATGCAGGTGACTTATATTATACATAAGAAGGAAGTGGTCGAAAGCAAGCATTAGTTTCATCTAATACGTACTTTCTAAAAGCCCATACTAGCCTCTAATGCGTATTCCAGGCTTCTTTCTTAAACGAATAGACTTAGGAGTTACCTCAACAAGTTCATCGTCATTGATATAGGCGATACAGTCTTCGAGGGTCATCTCTCTTGGCGGTATAACAATAACTGCTTCATCAGAGCCGGATGCACGCATATTGGTAAGTTTTTTACCCTTAGCTGGATTTACAATCAAATCTGCGGCACGACAATGCTCACCAACAATCTGACCTTCATATAAATCTTCACCAGCATTAACAAAAAGCTGGCCACGATCCTGCAGATTGAAAAGAGCATAGGCAACAGCAGTACAGGTCTCTTTTACAACCAAAGTACCATTAACACGGTTGATAATCTCACCCGCATATGGGCCATATTCTGAGAATACATAAGCCATCATTCCCATACCTTTGGTGTCAGTCATAAATTCTGATTTATAACCAAGCAGACCACGGGTCGGAATATTGAAAATCATGCGAACCATACCATTTTCAACATTCATCTCTTCCATCTGCCCTTTGAGCTTACCAAGCTTCTCAATCACAGCACCCTGATATAATTCATCAACATCAACGGTAAGACGCTCATATGGTTCGAGAACGTTACCATCTTCATCTTCTTTCATAATTACCTGAGGACGGGTTACCTGAAACTCATAACCTTCACGACGCATATTCTCGATCAAGATAGAAAGGTGCAACTCACCACGACCAGACACCTCAAAACCTACTGCATCCGTGAGTGGCTTATAACGAAGTGCCACGTCAGAGAGGATTTCACGTTCCAAACGATCACCAATGTGACGAGAAGTTACAAACTTTCCTTCACGTCCTGCAAACGGAGAATCGTTAGGAATAAAGTGCATGGATATAGTTGGTGGATCGATAGCTATTAGCGGTAGTGGTTTCGGCTTTTCTGGGTCAGTAAAGGTTACACCAACGGTAACATCATCCATACCAGCAACGGCTACAATTTCACCTACTCCAGCAGACTCAACTGCAACCTTGCCATCACACTCAAAACGATAAATCTTGGTAATTCTAACTGGTTTAATAGAACCATCACGACGGGCAACAGCAATCGGCTGGTTAATTGACATGGTTCCATTTACAACCTTACCAATACCGAGACGGCCGAGATAAGCTGAGTAATCAATGGTGCCTACCTGCATCTGAAGAGATTCCTCAGGAGAGCCCTCAGGTGCTGGGACATGATCAATTATCATACGGGAGATTGGCTCCATGGTTCCACCATCAACAATCTCATCATCTGCTTCAAAAAGTGCGTAACCTTCTTTAGCTGAAGCGTAAACTACAGGGAAATCGAGGATATCGTCTGGAGCATTAAGTTTTACAAAGAGGTCGAAAACTTCATCAACTACCCAGTCACAGCGAGCTGCAGGTTTGTCGATCTTGTTGATTACTACAATAACAGGAAGATTATTCTCAAGTGCCTTTTTAAGAACAAAATAGGTCTGTGGCATTGGGCCTTCCTGCGCATCAACCAACAACAATGCACCGTCAGCCATACGAAGAACACGCTCTACCTGCCCACCAAAATCGGCGTGACCAGGAGTATCGATAATATTAATGCGATGTCCTTCGTAATTATACGCACCATTCTTTGCAGTAATGGTAATCCCACGCTCTTTTTCAATATCTCCAGAGTCCATAAGACGCTCAGATACTTCCTGATTATCTCGAAACATTCCGGAGTGTTTAAAAAGTTGATCTACCAGCGTTGTTTTACCATGATCAACGTGGGCAATAATCGCCACGTTGCGAATTTTACTCTGTTCCATTTTTATATCCTGTGAATGGGAAAAAGGTGCGAAGCTCAAAAGACAGGTCACACATTTGTGTTATGTATACTTAACTATAGACCCTGAAAAGTCTATGACAACAAGAAAATCGCCTAAAATAACCGAGATGAACAGAAATAGCAAACACTATTATTGGCTACAACACCAATCTGCATTTTTCTCATGGGTAGACAACTTACAAGTTAGCCAACACCTTTTTGCGCCCTTTTGCAGAGCGATTCAAAGGTGCGATAGATGCATCCACATAATCAAAGACTCGAGGTAACTTTCCATCTGCAGGTCGCATTATTCGACCAATTACCTGAAGCAGCCTTCCCTCAAAAGTAATGGGGGTTGTGAGAAAAAGTGTTGAAAGGCCAGGACAATCGAAGCCTTCACTAATAAGTTGAAGAGTGGCAACAAGCACTTGCACGCGACCTGCCTGCACAGCAGCTACAATCTCCGCACGTTGATCGGCCTGAATTTTACCTGTTAGCACCTGAACATTGATTTTATGGGAGCTAATGAGATCGGCCAGCAACTGACAATGCCCAACTCGATCCGATACAACCAGTGCAATGCCATCAGGATCACTTTGTACAATTCGTACAACATCGTCTGCTATTTTACGGTTTCGACCTTCATGCTCAGTAAGAGCCTTCATAAGCGAGTGGTACTTACCTGTATATCCGTATGTAAAACCAGTTTCGATCTGAATATGTTCTGGTTTGAGCACTGCACCTGTCGATTGTAGTTCCCCTTGATCGACCTTGTGCAATCGATCTCCGAGAAAATAATAGATCAACCTAGTCAGCCCGTCATCACGTCGAAATGCTGTAGCTGATAGACCAAGTAGGTAGGTACAATCAAATTGAGATACAACATCCGTGAAAAGACCTGCCGGAACCCTATGACACTCATCGACGACCAGATGGCCAAAATGTGGAACTAACTCTTCAACACGTTTTCGGGCGGTATTAACAATTGCAACTGTAAAAGGCTTTAAGGAAAACTTACCATCCCCTACTAAACCGGCCTCACAGCCTAAAAACTGTTCAGCCCTATCTCGCCACTGATATAATAATTCTTTAGTATGTACAATGACAATAGTTGGTTGCTTACGCTGAGCAATAATATTTAACGCCATCACCGTTTTACCACTGCCAGTACCAGCCTCTAGCACACCAAAACTTCGTTTTAAAACAAGCTCTACCGCCTCAAATTGATAGGGACGAAGATCGCCAAGAAACTCAAAAGCAACCTCATCAAGGGCACGTCTCTCATCAACAATCTCTGGATCACCTTTGCCCATTTCCCGGCCAAGTAGTACAGCTTGATTAGCAAAGCCACGGGGAAAGCGAATCCCATTTGGGACAATTTCATAATATTTCAGGGTGGGCTTAATCTTTTTGCCAATCCAGCGACCATATTTCTTGGCTGATAAATATTCAGGATTATCAATGGTCAAACGATCTTTTAATGTCTTTTCAAACTGAAAATCTATTTCTGTGAGCAGACAATCATGAGACACTGTGAGCACTGACATTTTATTTCTCCAGACAAAAGACAATCAAAATAAGTGGCATTTTTCCTGAGGTCTCATTAAAGTAACCTGACTGTTATTTTTACTCAACCTTCAACCGCAGGAAACTATTATATGTTTAGATTTGTTAAGCTTTTCATTCTGACTTCTTTTCTGTTTCTAACAGGTATAAACGCATCAAGTGCCCCACAAACTGTTCAGGAAAGTATATCTATTGATGTCCCAAAAAGTGTTATTCAAGAGACTATCACTCAAATGCTTCCCCTTGATATTGATACAGATTCAGACAATTTTGAAGGAACTGTAACCATTGCTGATATCAGAAACCTTCAATTTGCAAATGACCTTATATCATGCCAACTACACTTAATAGGAAAAGATGTAAATGTGATTACAAAAATTGCGGGTACAGCATTGAAATTGCGAATAGGCGAACTGGAACTGGATTTCAGCACAGATATTGTTGCCAAGTTCGACCAGAAGACTAGAAAATTGATGCTCACACCACATATTAGTGAAGTTGCAAAAAGCAGCGATCAAGCAGATGGAAACATTGGCAAGACTTTAGTCTCGCTTTTTAATAACAAAACATTTGGTGTTGATCTCAATAAAATCAAGCCAATCAGCAGTCAATCAGGCGACAAGACGATTAACATTAAAATGATACCTGTAGGGGCTGAAGTGAATAAACAGGGAATCCAAGTTGACTTTGTGCCTAAGGTTTATACCAAAAATTAGTCTGTATACTTACAAAACCACATAGCTAGTATTTCGATAAGACCAGCCATAAATTAAAGCATGAAGTGGAAATAGTCTTCTTGGTACTATACCAATCAAAAAAGGAGAGCAGTGTTTACAAGAGCTCTCCTCTTTTGTTGTGTTTTCCTGATGAAAGATAAGCTTGCTTCGATGTCCTTTGTCAGTATTTCATGAACACAATCAGGAACCTCCAGGGCGTCTCAAACCACAGAAACTGCAAATAAGTTGGTTATCGGTAGTTTCTGGGAAATACTCGGTAAATGCGAAACCGCATTTAGGGCAATTATCAGATTGTACTGCACTGGTATTTTGATGGGAATGTCCGAAAAGAAATGATAGAACTTTAGAAAATGACTCTTTAAGCATTTTACACCTCCACGTCTTCATTGATTGAACTTCCTTCAACTCTTTTACCGCCATACGGCTAAGAGAGTTGCTCCAATTGATTGCCTCACAATTTCACAGCAAATGATTTCCTTACAGTGATGTCAGGTAGCTTATCTGATTTGCCAACACTTTCATAGTATTTTTCTATCTATTCAATAGATTTTTCCTATTTGTGGTTCAACAGACATGCTAACAATAAACTGAGAATAGTTTTAGGTGATCAACAAAAGTGGAACAACTTTAAATCCTGAGATTAGTAGCCATACTTATCGCTCAAGCACGGATACTTTCTTTATTTTAAATGGGACTGTTCGGAAGATTTAAATAATTCCAGGTTGTATTCTGATAAGTACAACTGGTACTTGAGGGTTAAAGAAACACTCAAACGTTGGGTAAACATCAAGACTTAGGTGGACATGACTCAGCAAGGAGGCCAAAAGCCCCCTTGAATTTGATAAAAAAATTACCAAACTAAATCGTCTGGGACTTTATATTCCGCATAAGGATCATCTGGATCAGTGTCATCGCCACCGGAGCTTTCAGCTATAAAAACAAAAGCATCAATGCCAATTTTCTCTACCTTAATGGCAGCATCTTTTGGCACAACCTCGTACTCCTGTGCTATGCGTACAATTGCCAACACGCCTTTAGCGAGTTTTTCTGCAATTTCTTCACTGACAAAGACACGCTGAATTTTTTTGTTATCTGTAAAGCGATAGGCAACGCCATTTTTATCCTTCTGAATACAGTTCTGCTCAACGATCTGCTTGGCAGCTCCCATCTGTTCACGCTTTTTCAGCTTTTCTTCACGTTGCCGATTAAGCTCCTGATCACGTGCTCTCTTCTTTTCATTTTTTTGCTGCACAAGAAGTGCATTCTCGTCCACAGCAGGCTCTTTCTTCCCGGCCTGTTGTTTCTTTTTCTTATGTTGCTTCTTCTTAGACTTATTAACCTGCTTCTTGTCTACGAGGCCTAGCTTTAAAAACTGATCTTGAAATGGGTTGCTCATGACTCTTCTCGTGCCCTCTCTATTGCTTCAGTTACAAAGGGAAAAATATTATCAACAATAATTTCATAACCCTCTCGGGTTGGATGAAGTCCGTCTTCCTGATTATACTGTCTTTTCAATGCAACATCTTCTAAAAAAAATTCCATAAATATGCAATCGTAATCATTGGCTATTGCTGGATAGATGCCATTAAACTCAGACACGTACTTAAAACCACGGTTGAGTGCCATCTGCATGCCGGTAAGCACAACGATGACACCCTCATCCTGAAACAGCTCAACTATTTCACGAATATTTTTATCCACAAGTTTAGGATCAATCCCCCGCAATCCATCATTGGCACCTGTCTCAAGAATAATTATATCAGGATTCTGACTGAGTAACCAATCAACTCTCTGTCTTGCTCCACTACTGGTTTCTCCGCTAACACCAGCATTAACAACCTCATAATCATATCCATTTTGTCGTAACTTTTTTTGCAACAAAGCGGGATATGCATCGTTTATATCGAGGTTGTAGCCAGCAGTTAAACTATCACCTATAGCTAAAATAAGCCCTCCAGAGCCACTCTCCTCTTCAAACTCAATTTCTTGTTCCTGCTGATTACAGCCTGAAAGCATAACTAGAAATACGAGCAGTAGTTTAAAGGTGATTGCCTTTCTTATTTTCACTGACTTCAATCCACCGCCTCCTCTCTTAGAAATCGTCCTGGTTTTTCACTTATTATACTCAAACCACTCAACCATCCTGTTACAATAACTCCTAAACCAGTTAACATACAAAGTAGTAAGGTCATACTTAAATATGGCCGAAACACTATTTCTATATAATCACATATCAACCAGGTCACAAACTGTGAAATAACAATTGCTGGAATTATCCCTAGAAAACCAAGCATTATATTCTCGTACAAAAACACCTTTTGTACAAATGTTGTTGTTGCGCCTAAAATCTTATAATAAACAGCTTCTCGAACACGACTCAACCGGGTCGCGAAAATAGAACTGACAATAATCAGCCCACCTGCAAACATTGAAAAAGCTGCAAAAAATCGAATTACACGGATGAGTTTCTCAAGAATGTTACCAACACTTTTTGCTGTTTCAGTAACATTAATTGTACTAATATTCGGATACTTTTCTGAGACTAGACGAACAGTCTCAGCCATTTTACTTTCACTAACTCTTACCGCAGCAAAAAAAGTCTGTGGTGCTGACTCTAGGTAACGTGGAGGAAAGACAAAATAGAAAAACGGTGAAAGCTTTGAGGAGGTTTGCGTACGAATGCTGGTTACAGTTGCTTTCAGCCTTATTCCCTGAATATTGAATTGTAACTCATCCCCCACTCCTATACTTCCCATTTGCGCAACTGTATCTAGAATTGAGACAGGTATCTTTTTCCCTGAATTTGATTTGTCACTCCCATATATATTTTGTCCTGCAATGATGAGTTCATCATCAAGGAGTTCATTGCGATAGGTAAGATTAAACTCTCTTGATAAACTATCAGACCTACGCTCATTTTCTTTGGCCAGATTTATAGCTTTATCGTTTATAGCCAGCAAACGTGAACGAATTACCGGATAGAGTGAAGATTCCGCAACCGGGTCAACTATATCAGAAAAGCCCTTTTGTTGAGTTTTTTGAATATCGAGGAAAAAGAGATTTGGAGCATCTTCCGGATAGGACTCTATATATGAGGCGCGAAGATTATATTCTACAAGATGAATGGTCAGCAAGAGAACAAGAGCGGCGCCAAGAGTTGTACCAATAGCGATAGTTCCATTACCCGGTCTGACCAAACTGCGCTCAGCAAGACGCAATGATAATGAGTTGAAGTTGAGTTTCGCAATCCCCCACAGTGTTCCTCGCACCACAACACTAATGAAAGCGATGAGTAATACTAAGGCAGCCATGAAGTAAAGGCCAATCTGCACATCATCCAACTGCCTAATAACCAACAAGCTAAAACCGATAACACCAAAGGTAATCAATAACCAAAAAACCAAATCATGTTTTGCGGCTGTGCCACTAGCACGAAAGATCATTCCAGGTTTGACTAAGCGCAAACGATAAAGTGGTAAAAATGAAAAAAACAGCACAACTGCTAAACCGATTAAACAACCTTCAACGATATCTACAAAAGCAAGATGAGTTATACTTCCCGGCGGCAAAAGTCCTGCAAAAACATAGCCCATTGACTTTGTAACAAAAAACGCACCAACTACACCAAAAACGGCACCAGCAAAGCCGAGCAGTAAAACGATAACAAGATAGTGACTAATCACAAACCTACTGGTCGCCCCAAGGCTACAACAAACAGCCTGACTCTGCTTCTGCTTGGTAAGCAGTGCTGACAACCCATTCTGCATGCCAATGCCACTGAGCATGAGGGTAAATATTGAAATCAGAGCTAAAAAGAAAAAGAGATTATCAAAAAAACGTTTCACAGCTGACCTTGCAGTAAGTGCACTTTCAACTTTTTCCCCGCTTGTTTCAACCAGTTCTTTTAAAGTTTTTTCAACAGTTGAAACATTTTTACTGTCTAGCTTAAGTAAGGATAAATATTTAACCCTGCTCGATTGCCCAAGGACATTCATATTATCAAGGTCAGCTTGCGATGCAAAGATCCTTGGCCCAAGACTAAATATATCAACAGGTCGACTTGGATCATATTTAATAATATCCGCCAGAATAAGCTGGGCCTCGCCAACTTCGATCTTGTCTCCGACAGCTAAATGCATCCTCTCAGCCACGCCCTTTGCAACAACCACACTTCCGGGTTGTAAGATTTTTTCCAGCGGCTCACCAGACTGAAGCTGGATCTCACCGTAAAGTGGATAATTTCCTTCAACAACTTTAATATTAGAAAGGAGAGTCTCTTTATCATTTCTTGCAACTGAGTAAAACTCCCAACCATTAGAGACAGCGACGCCCTCAGCCTGCAAAGTTACTAGCCGTTTATTAAGAGATGGTGAAAATGGATATGATGAACTGATAATTATATCGGCACCATGTAAAACTCTAGCATCACCTACTACTGCACTGGCAATATCACGTCGAAAAGAATTCACCACAATTAAAGACACCAGAGAAAGTGCTACACAAAGAACAAAAATAAATGCCTGCCATCCGCCATAGCGCAGTTCTCTATATATGAATATTTTATTCAACATTATAGAAGCCTCAATCTGCGACAAGTCGCCCATCATGAATAACCAGTTTTCTATCAGCTTGAGCTGCAATCTTTTTACTGTGAGTTGCCATAATCAGGGCAGCTTCAGTCTCCTGCTGTAGTTCAATAAGCAGTTTAATGACTCCTTTACTATTACTAGAATCAAGATTTCCAGTTGGTTCATCTGCAAAGATAATCGCAGGTTTATTTATCAGAGCACGACAGATTGCCACTCGTTGCTGCTCTCCACCGGACAATTGTTTTGGAAAACTAGACATTCGATGAGTTAATCCAACCTTTGCAAGCAAGTCTTCAGCTTTTGCCTTCGCATTAATATCTCCAGCCAGTTGAGCTGGAAACATGACATTCTCAACAACATTGAGTGAAGGTACAAGGTGAAATGCCTGAAACACGAACCCCACATAACGATTTCTCAGCGGTGCCAGCTGATCTTCAGAAAGAGTTGTGATATCCGTGCCATCGATGTTGATTGTTCCAGAACTCGGCTGATCTATACCAGCAAGCACAGAGAGCAGTGTGCTCTTTCCACTCCCACTAGTTCCAGTAATTGCCACAAATTCAGAAGGCGCAACAGATATACTTATGGAATCCAACACCTGTTCTTCTTCACCATCAAGAATAAATTTTTGACAAATATCATTTGCTTCAAGTAGCCAAGACATAATCAGCTCCAATAAAATATAAGAAATCAAAGAAATAATTCGTATGTTTCATCATAATCATTATTGTATGGGATGCTTTATTCTTAATTAAAATTTAAACAACACTAATGCAATCAGATAAAACAGACAAAAAAGCCACTTTAAAAGAACTGCTCGGTATTGTTGCGCCGTTTTTCAGACAACATAAGCTACGTATTGCCTTCGGTCTAACGGCGCTCATAATAGTTGATTTTTTACAACTCATGATCCCTCGCATTCTGCAACGTGGTGTGGACGGATTAACTGAGAACAACATAGATCAGCCAGACCTTCTTCAACTCGGCATGATCATCATAGCAATTGCCTGCACTGTTGCAATTCTCAGGTTCTGTTGGCGCTATATGATAATCGGTTTTTCACGCATGCTGGAATGCTGGGTACGAGATGGGCTCTTCAAGCATATCTTGAAAATGGATGCTCTCTTTTTCGAGAAAAACAGTACAGGCAAATTGATGTCCCACTCATCAAATGATCTGAGCGCCATACAAATGGCTTTTGGTATGGGCACCATTGCGGCAGTAGACTCCACCGTAATGCTTACCGCTGCTGTTGGTTTTATGCTTTTTATCAACGTCAAACTTACTCTGATTGCTCTGTTACCAATGCCTTTTCTAGCAATCAGCACCAGAATATTATCAGGTAAACTCCATCACCGTTTTGAAACAGTTCAGGAACAGTTTTCGCATTTAACCGAGTTTTCAAGATCTACAGTATCTTCTATTCGGCTTGTAAAGGCCTATACAATGGAAGACCTACAAGTTTCACGCTTTGATGAGCTTGGTAAAAAGTATGTTAAAGCCAATCTACGAGTCGCCTTAATCAATGGTCTGATGCATCCAGTTTCAACCCTTGTCGGCAACCTTGGCATGCTACTTGTTTTCTTTTTTGGTGGAAGAATGGTTATTGAAGGCACCATTACCCTTGGTAATTTTGTCGCCTTCATTACTTATCTCTACATGCTGATTTGGCCAATGATGGCCATTGGTTGGGTGGCAAACCTTGTCCAAAGAGGACTCACCTCCCTTGGCAGAATCTACAAGTTGTTAATTCAGCAATCCACACTGAACAGTAAGAATACATCAAACACAGCAGAGGAATTAAAAGCACATATAGATATTACTAATCTGACATTCACATATCCTTCCGGCACAAGTCCTGCCCTTACCAGTTTCACGCACAGCTTTACAGAAGGAATATATGGCATAACAGGTAGAACAGGCAGTGGCAAAACCAGCCTGTGTCGCCTTATATGCAGACTGTATACAGTTCCGAACAATACTCTCAGATTAGGTAACAAAGATGTCAATGAACTAACCATTGATAAAACTCGAGGTATGATCAGTTATGTCAGTCAGGAACCTGTTCTTTTTTCTGACTCGGTGAAAAGCAATATACTCTTAGGAGACTCTGATGCCGATCAACTAGCAATTGAAGCTGCTGCTAAAAAAGCTGCTATCCACGATGAAATCATGGCACTCCCAAAAGGTTATGACACTGTAATTGGAGAAAAGGGTGTCAAACTTTCAGGTGGCCAACGTCAACGGCTGGCACTAGCTCGAGCTTTATTGGCAGATCGTGCAATTTTGCTCATCGATGATGGCTTATCAGCAGTCGATGTTGAGACAGAACATCAAATCTTTTCGCACCTTAGAGAAAACATTAATAGCAAGGTAACGATAATAGTCTCCAACAGAATCAAACTACTCTCAATGACCGATAAAATCTTGGTTTTACGTGATGGTCTAATTGATTCAAAAGGAAGCCATACAGATTTACTGCAAGCCAATACTCTATACCAATCCATGTCAGAGAAGCAGAATAGTATAGAAGGAGCTGAAAGATGAGAAACTACGGCTATGATGAAGCCGGGCACACCGGTTCTCTCAGTGATATAGAGCTTTGGCAGAAGATTTTGAGAATCACCTCTGCTTATAAATATGGGCTTGCAGGAGCAGTTCTCCTCTCTTTTTTTATAACCTTTGCAACCCTCAGCCTTCCATACCTCATTCAGACTGGTATTGACAGTTTTATGATGGCGAAGGAACTGCCTCTCCCAGAGAGATTGTCTGGTATCAGTAATACAGCTCTTCTTTATGGTACGTTTGTTCTCGCATTATTCTTCGGTGGATTCGGTCAGATTATCCTCCTAGAATGGATTGGCCAATCGGTGATGCACTCTATTCGTCAAACCCTGTTTCATAAAATAGTACATCTTGACCTCCCCTTTTTCAGTGAACAACCGACAGGTCGACTTGTCACAAGGTTAACCAACGACATCCAGAACATGCATGAAATGTTCACCTCTGTAATCGTCAGTCTGTTTAACGACAGCCTGCGCTTGATAGGTATTCTTGGCCTATTGATCTGGATGAACAACAAGCTTGGTTTACTCATGTGTCTCTTTCTGCCCTTATCGTTAATTATTACCACTATATTTTCACGATTTGCCAGGGTGAAGTTTAGGGCAATGAGAAATGGTGTAGCTAAAATTAACACCTACCTCAATGAGGCAATTTCCGGCGCTGCAACAATACAGATTTTCGGTAAAGAAAAACTTATTTTAGAGCGGTTTAGAAAGATAAACATTGAATATCAAGGTCACTCACTTGGTCAGGTAAAGGTCTTTGGCGCCTTTATGCCACTTACCGAATTTTTAAGCAGTTTTGCTGTAGCGCTTATACTCTGGTATGGAGGTGGACAGGTCATCCAAAGCAAAATGAGTCTTGGAGAACTTGTTGCATTTTTGTCCTACATGAGACTTTTCTTTCAACCCCTTCGCGAGCTATCCCAAAAATACTCAATTGTTCAAGCAGCCATGGCCTCAGCAGAGCGGATTTTTGAATTATTAGAAACTAAGCAGAGTATTACTGAGCGCCAAGAACACACTGTCGACACAGTGATTTCGCCTGTTCGTGGGGAGATTGCTTTTGATAAAGTCAACTTTAGTTATTCGGAAGAAAGTAAAGTCCTACATGATATCAATCTACATATTAAACAGGGACAAACAGTTGCCTTAGTGGGAACTACGGGAGCAGGTAAAACGAGTCTTATAAACTTGTTATTAAGATTCTATGAACCGCAGCAAGGCACAGTGACCATTGATGGCAACAATGTTGCTGATTTTAAAACAAAAGAGCTTCGCTCAGTTGTTGGAGTCATTTTACAGGATATTATTCTTCTTCAAGACACACTTTTAGCGAACATTGTCATGAACACAGGTAAGTCCAGAGAGGATGTTGAAGGCATATTACAAGCAACATCTATGGATCGCTTTGTAAACAAACTACCCAAAGGATTAGACACTCTTATTGGCCAAGGTGGGCAGGAGCTGTCAACTGGCGAGAAACAATTGCTCTCCTTTGCAAGGGTTCTCTGCCGTGACCCGAAAATCTTAGTGCTTGATGAAGCTACAGCTGCAATTGATACAGAGTCTGAGAACATTCTTGAAGAGGCTCTTGAACAGGCTTTTCATGGTCGCACCTCACTAATTATTGCCCATAGGTTATCAACAATTAGACGAGCGGATCGTATAATTGTTATGGCACACGGTAAAATTATAGAAGAAGGCACCCATGAAGAGCTGATTGCAAAAGAAGGTCGTTACTTTGAACTCAGCACAATGGATCAAGAACAGTTATATGCACCAGCATAACTGACATAAAGAGTGTTGCAAAATAAGACCTCAAGATAAATATCATTTATCTTGAGGTCTTTGCATCTTATCCGTGAACAATTACCTTGCCGAGAAAATCCTTTAGACGTGGATGTTCTGGATTTGTAAAGAAATCTGTTGGTGGTTTATCAACTTGAACAATGCCCTCATCAATAAAAAGTACTCGGTCAGCCACTTCTTGAGCAAAACCCATTTCATGGGTTACCACAACCATTGTCATACCTTCAGCAGCTAATTGCTTCATAACCTCGAGTACTTCACCCACAAGCTCCGGATCAAGTGCTGAAGTAGGTTCATCAAACAGGATAGCTTTAGGTTGTAGAGCGAGTGAACGAGCAATTGCCACACGCTGCTTCTGTCCACCAGAGAGTTGTTCAGGGTAATTTTCACCTTTATCACTCAAGCCGACTTTAACAAGCAACTCACGCCCTAATGCCTTTGCATCACTCTTTGACATCCCTCTTACCTTAATTGGCCCGAGGATAATGTTATCGAGTACGGTCATGTGGGGGAAAAGGTTAAAGTGCTGAAAGACCATTGTAGCTTCAGAACGCACCATATTAATATCAGTATCTTTAGCCATAATATCGTGGCCGTCAACAATGATGGTTCCATCGGTAGGTTCTTCTAGACGATTAATACAACGCAGTACTGTTGACTTGCCTGAACCAGAAGGGCCAACAATAACCATTACTTCGCCCTGAGCCACTTCTATGTTAACACCTTTTAACACATGAATATCGCCAAAAGATTTATAGAGGTTTTGTATACTGATCATGCTCTACCTCCTGTTTGCAAACGCTGTTCTACTATCTTTAAAATCTTAGCAATTGTCATGGTCATACAGAGATACATTAAGCCAACGGTCAAATAAACTTCAAATGCTCGAAAATTTACCGCAACAATTTCATCACCAGTACGTAACAGCTCACCGACACCAATAATCATAAGAAGAGAAGTATCTTTTAGACTGATAATAAATTGATTTCCAAGAGGTGGAACCATACGGCGAAAAGCCTGAGGCCAAATTATATACCGCATAGTCTGTAATGCATTAAGGCCAATTGATCTTCCTGCTTCCATCTGGCCAGGATTAATTGACTGTACTGCGCCACGAACGATCTCAGCAATATATGCTCCAGAGTTCACCGCAATGATGATAATACCAGCAGCCATTGCAGGCAATCTGAAACCAAACGCCATAGGTAAACCAAAATAGAGAAACATCGCTTGAACAAGCATTGGCGTACCACGAATTGTTTCTATGTAAAGCCCTGCAATTTTACGAATCGGCCAAGAACGTGAAAGCTTCATCAGACCAAAAAGTGCTCCAAGAAAAAAGCCAAAGAGCAATCCACCAACAGTTAGGTAAACAGTAAGTTCCGCACCCTTTAAAAGTAGAGGGACAGACTCAATCATCACCTTTGGTTCAAAGTTAAAAGCCATTTTACTATCCTGTTAACAATTTGTGCTCGTACAACATAAAAAAAAGGGGAACACGTGGCGCTTGATGCCTCGGTTCCCCTCAATGAATTCAATCAGGAAAAATTAGCGAGGTGCAACACCAAACCATTTCTCATAAATCTTAGCATATTCGCCACTTTCGCGAAGCTTTGCAAGTGCCATGTTTACCTTTGCAACAAGTTCAGAACCTTTAGGAAAACCAATGCCATAAGGCTGACCAGCATAGAGATCACCTACAATCTCCACTTGACCTTGACCACCTTTGCTTACAAAAGATTCTACAACAGGCTTATCAAACATAACAGCATCAACACCGCCAGTCATAAGTTCCATGAACATTGCATTATCGTTTGGATAAAGTGCAAGTTCTGCCTTTGGAGAATTTTCTTTTAAGAAATCAACACTGGTGGTACCAGTCTTTGTTGCAACTTTTTTACCAGCAAGTGCATCAAGTCCTTTAATATCACTTCCCTTTTTAACAAGAAGAAGAAGACCTGAGTCATAGTAACCTTCAGAAAAATCAATAACTTCTTTACGTTTGTCAGTGATAGACATACCAGCAATACCAGCATCAAGCTGTGCTGACTGCAAACCTGGAACAATTCCCTTGAAAGCCATTGGCTGGAGATCGTAGTCAAGGCCTGCTTCTTTAGCAATAGCATCCCAAAGCTCAACGTCAAAACCTACATGTTTACCTGTTTTAGGATCTTTAAATTCAAATGGAGGAAAGTTGGTATCTGTGGCAACAACAAGTTTTGCAGCTGATGCAGATGTTGCAATAAAAGCTACAAGAAGAACACTCAAAAGAATACGTTTCATGCTAATACTCCTTTCAGAAAATGATTATTGAGTAGATTTACTCTGACAATTTTGCGAATCAACCAGCACCGAAGGCTGGATGTGCAATCCTAGTCGATCTGGTAAAAACCGTCAACAATTACCATACGAGCCTATCAACAGAACATCGCCATGATCTCTAAACTGAGATCAAGCAACGTTCATCCTTGACAGAAAATCTTGGCTGTTTCCCATCAAACAGCCAAGATAATATTTTTACCGAGAGAAAGCGTCACTTGTTACATCTGAAGACGTGCATCCTCTGGACTTAATTTATTTTCAAGATGCTGTGCATAGCGACTCATCGCGTAGCAACAAATAAAATACAAAAAGGCTACAGTCGTAAAAATTTCGAATGAATAAATCATAAGACGATTGTTCATACCCTGTGCAACAAAAGTGAGTTCAAGAACACCGATAATATAAAGCAATGAAGTATCCTTAAAGATGGAAATAAACTGCCCGACTATAGCAGGAATCATCTGTTTTAGCGCCTGAGGCAATATGATGATACGCATAGTTTTCCAATAAGACAGCCCTGTGCTTTTTGCTGCTTCAAATTGTCCTGCCGGGATATTTTGAATACCACCACGAACAATTTCAGCAAGGTATGCACCTGTAAAGATTACAAGCGCCACAGTACCAGACCATACGGTAGCCAGGGTAAGGCCAGTCAGAATAGGAATAAAGAAATAGATCCAGAAAATAACCATAATAAGTGGATTTCCACGAATCACCTCAATATAGATGGTTGCAGGAACCTTAAAAAGCGCATTATCAGAGGTTCGTGCTATTCCAGCTAAAATTCCAATTGGAAAGCTGATTACAATAGCCAGAATTGCTGTTACAAGGGTAAGTCCTAAACCACCAAGTCCCATGAGTGGTTCATGGCTTCCACCTTCAGGAAAACGCCACCATAATAACGAGGTAAGGCTCTCACCTATAATACCCCAATTATAACCTAAAAGCGCACGACCAAGTAGAACTGCGATTGCAACCAATGAGAGAATAAAAGTTGCTTTTGTAATCGCTATAAAAATCTTATTACAAGCAGTAAGAGTTTTTTTAATAATTAATTGAGCAGGAGTTAAAGTTACAGCCTGCTTTTTTCTATTCACAATGGCCTGATTAATCATTGCAAAAGGCTTTGTACATAATGCCCAAAGCATTACAAAAGGCTCAAGAAGTGCTACACCTACTTTTTCGAACAATGAATATTTGTCACGTTTATCCATACGCATACGTGCATTAACAGAGTTTAGAAAACCGGAGATTGCAAGTGACAGACCAAGATACAGCACTGAAGCTGCGGTGGTTGCTTCAAATCCTTTGAAAGTTAATGATTCTACATCCTGAGACGACATTGCAAGCTCTGCTACACCTACAACCATTGCAAGGGAGGAGTTTTTCATATTGTTGAGAAACTCAGAGCCCAAAGGAGGAATAATATTACGAAAGGCAATTGGTAAAACGACTTTGCGCATTACCTGAGAATAGCTCAGCCCCGATGAATAAGCGGCCTCAAGAAGACCTTTCGGGATAGCTTGTAAACCCGCACGAATAATCTCGGCCATAAAAGCACCGGTGTATACAGCAAGCCCTAGTGTTGCACTCCAGAATTCAAAATTAAGAGAAAAAACCCATTCGCGAGCAACCTCTGGCAGAGCCATAGGTAGTGCAAAATACCAGAAAAAGAGTTGGATCAAGAGAGGAGTATTACGAAAAAACTCTACATAGGCACTGGCAACCATACGCACTGGCGTAAAGTTTGAGACTCTCATCAAACCAAAAACTGTTCCTAAGGTAAGAGCAATGACTGATGAAATAAGAGTAATTTTGAGAGTCAACAACATACCATGGAGAATCTTAACTCCCATGTGTTCACCATAAGTTTCATTTACAGTGAACAGTACAGACCAATCAAATTTGTAGCCAAAATCAAAAACAAACCCCCAATAGTACAGCATGAAAAGTGCAACACTAATCAGTGTTGTATACTGCACCCAAGTTTTTTCCATATAGTATTTTATCATAACAACATCCAACCAATCGCACTGGGGTTTTAACTGAGAAAAGATATAAAACGTTTCACCCTAAACAGACACAGAGTGAAAGAACAACAATCAACAAGAATTAAACAGGTAAGGGGAACAAGCCCCCTTACCTCAATAGACAAACAGCAAAAATGGGTTTATGGCCACATTTCGATCTGCTCGGTCATTGGGAAGGAGTATGGAGACTTAGGACCATACCACTTGTTGTAAATCTCCATGTACTTGCCATCTTTCCACATATCTTGAAGAGCAAAGTTTACAGCATCACGAAGTTTAGAGTCATCTTCCGGAAGACCAATTCCGTAAGGCTCATCAGAGAGGAAATCACCTACAAGCTCATACTTTCCTGGCTCTTTTGCTGCATAACCAAGAAGGATGGTTGAATCGGTGGAGAAAGCTTGAGCGCGACCCATTTTGAGTGCGTTGAAAGCAGATGGGTAATCTTGGAAGGAGATAATCTTTGCACCACCAAGGCTGTCCATAAGCTCTTTAATGTTAATTTCAGAAGTGGTTCCCTGAACTGTAGCAATAGTCTTACCTACGAAGTCTTCCCACTTTTGAAACTTACCTTTTTTAGCAAGGATCTTCTGACCATCAAAGAAGTAGGTGATAGAAAAGTCGATAGACTTATCACGCTCACGCTTGTGAGTCATGTTGGCAACAGACATATCAATACGTCCTTGCTGAAGAAAGCCAATACGGGTCTTATCTGTTACTGGAACTTGCTCAATCTTCACACCAAGACGAGTTGCAATCTCGTTTGCGATATCTACATCAAAACCTACCCACTCTTTCTGGTCATTGTAGTATGCACCAGGAATTGAATTGGTCATAATACCAGCACGCAAAACCTTATCTTCTTGGATCTTATCCCAAGCTGGGCCAGCGAACGCAGCAGCCCCAGTGAGCATAATTGAGGCAATACTTCCCGCTATAATTGACTTCAATTTCATTTCTCTTCCTCCATATAGAGTTTGCTTTATGTCTCTTACCTCCTCTCAAAAAAGGTAGGAGACCCATAATCTATGCCACAATGGCGACCTCACCCTTTTTAATGGGAGAGGATTTTGCTAAGAAAATCTTTGGTTCTATCATTTTGTGGGTTATTAAAAAACTCTTCTGGACTGTTCTGCTCAATAAGCAATCCATCATCCATAAAGATAACCCTATCAGCCACCTCACGTGCAAAACCCATTTCATGAGTAACACAAACCATCGTCATCCCTTCTTTTGCAAGAGACTTCATTACATCCAGTACCTCATTAATCATTTCCGGATCAAGTGCACTGGTCGGCTCGTCAAAAAGCATAATTTTTGGTTTCATGGCAAGTCCACGAGCGATAGCTACTCGCTGTTGCTGACCACCTGAAAGCTGGCTTGGATAGGAATCTGCTTTATCTGGAATATCGACCTTATTCAGCAGTTCCATTGCGTCTTTTTCTGCTTCACGTTTGGATGTCCCACGGACCATGATTGGTGCAAGAGTAATATTTTCAAGGACTGTCATGTGCGGGTAAAGATTGAATTGTTGAAAAACAAAACCAACCTCAGCACGAAGGAGCGTCATATTTGTTCGTGGATCAGTCACATCAATACCATCAACACTGATTGTCCCCTTTTGAATCGGTTCCAATCGGTTGATACATCTGATCAATGTACTTTTTCCAGATCCTGAAGGGCCGCAAACTACCACCACTTCACCTGACCCTATTTCAAGATCAATGTTCTTCAGGACATTAAAATCCCCAAACCATTTATTGACTTTATTAAACGAAATCACAATATCTCCAAGCTTAATAGTTTTTAATAACCAATTTCGAAAGCATTACTAACAAACTGCTTTAAACAGAGCAATGAAAAATGATGATTCCAGCCCTTAAAGTACATTTTTTTTTATATATAAGTAAAATTAGACTTATACTATTGTGTGATAATTCTTTTTACCACAATCCAACCACCCTCTGTTCTGACTCTATTGTTCCCAAAGAAAACCAATTCTAAGGCATTAAATATGTAAAAATATCCTTTGGGATGTATATTGCTGTTTAAACAAGGACCTTTTCCGAACTACAACCAAACAAAAATCTGACAAAAGATGCCAACAACTACCGTAACAGATACAGAAACGAAAAAGGTGATCGGCGACTTTCTTGAGATGGGACATGCCGACAATATTATAGCTATGTTTCGCCAAGAGCCCAAATACTATGAATGGGTCGGTGAGCTCTTAGTTGATGAACGACTCAATGTACGGCTTGGGCTTGCTGTAATGTTTGAAGAACTTATAATATTAGATGCAAAAAATGTTGATAGAGCAATCCCATCACTCATTGAAGTTGTAGAAACTGAAGGAGAGCCTCTGTATCGAGGTGAAGCAATTTCTCTTCTGGGCCTTATTGGTAATGCAATCAGCTTACCCGTTATAAAAAAAGCCCTAAAAGACAAGAGCCCACAGGTAAGGGAAATGGCAGAAATCGTTATTGAAGAAATAGAGGTGCTCCAATGAAATTACTTAAAACACCTTGGTGGTTGAGCGCACTACTTGCTGTCTTTTCCTATTATTTTTTAAAATATCTTTCCCCCGGATATTTACCTCCAAATCTTGGCAATTTTATGCCGACACTAGCCCCAATTGTCGCAATGGGTTTCTTGCTTCATAGTGGAGCTATGCTTTATGAGGGTGACACCAAAATTGATAACGAACCAGAACAGGAAGAGGAATCTCAGTTTAAAGAGTAAGGAGCTTTAGAAAAAAGCCCCTTACCAAGAGGCAAATTACCATTTTTCATAAGATACCAATTCTGGCCTAAAACGATCCATTTCTTTAAACTCAGTATCCGACCAACCAACAGGGACAATAGCAAATGGGAGAACATCTTCTGGGATACCAAAGACATTTCTAAAACCAGCCATCCGTTCTGTTTCAGGGTAAATTCCAGCCCAGACAGTAGCAAGCCCTAGATCGCGAGCTGCAAGTAGCATATTTTGAGTAGCAGCACTACAATCCTGCGACCAGAATGCTGGCCATTTACCATCAAGCCGTCCGCATACAATAATTGCTACCTGTGCCTGAGGAACCATTTTGGCATAAGGATGAATTGCTGGCACAGCAGCAAGTTTTTCTTTATCTCGCACCACAATAAAATGCCAAGACTGTTGATTACCAGCCGATGGTGCTGACATTGCTGCTCTTAGAATCTTATCTATATCTTCATCTGCTACTGGTTTGTCTGTAAAACTACGAATACTTCTTCTAGTGTGAATTGCTTTGAGTAGTTCCATAAATTACTCCTTATGAGTATCTATTTTCAACAAATATGTGAATTTGAGAAAAAGGGGTTTCATATTATTAAATAGTAAATATACTAAGGACTCCATGCGTTTTTTAATTACACTTTTCAACGTCAGAAACTGACCTGACAATTATTACATATAAGATATTACAATGACTAAACAAGCAGACACCGACAAAAAAGTAGCCGCCCTCATCAAAATGGGCGAAAAAGTTCTTGCTAGCAAAACAGAAGGACACCAAAAACAATATCTCAACGAAAAGTTATTTCATGACTTTCGCATTTCTACCCTATCATTTTTTACCACCGTTTTTGGTACCAAGAGTTCCTTCTATATTGAATTTCAAAAAGAAGTTGCTAACCCAAGCCCTTCACGCACAGAGCGAGGAATTGGCATTCTTGAGGGCGCCAGAAAAGAATTGCAGGGAGATTGGCTTACTCCAGTTAAAACAACCATTTATGGACAGCTAGAAAGAGATCTGCTCAGTATTGCTCGTAAACATGCCGCCCAGGGGCAGTTGCTCAATGCGACCATCTTTGCAACCACTTTACTTGAAAATCATTTGCAACAATTTGCTTCTCAAAACAATCTAAATATTGAGAAAAAAGTTGAAGAAAAGATGATTGCCTATACAGCTGTACAACTTAATAGTCGCATCTATAAAAAAGGGCTCTATCCACGTCCCTTGAATAAAAAAATATTCAAATGGCTTGAATTAAAAGAACAGATGAGTTCAACAGAGGCAGCTGACATCGATCTTGAACAGATCACATCAATGATTGATGGCATTGCAGCACTCGTTGTAGAGTTTCCAATCAATTATTTTGAGTAAAAAAATGTCTGATGAATTACAAAAGAGATTATTTAGACTTGAAGAGTCCTTTGAATTTCAGGATGCGACAATCGAAACTCTCAATCAGGTGATTATCGATCAACAAAAACAGATTGATAATTTGGAGTTGGAAATCGAAAAACTTAAAAGTCAGTTATCAACAATGGTAACTGACAATGGCGAGAACACACCAGAACCTCCCCCACCCCATTATTAAAGGATGAAAAGGTTAAGCTATGGATACCTATTATATCAATGGTGAGTTTGTTGAAGAAAACAAAGCCTCTGTTTCTGTAAAGGATATTTCTATTCTGCGAGGCTATGGTGTTTTCGACTTTTTACGCAGCTATAACGGTGTACCATTTCACCTGATGGATCATTTACTCAGGCTCGAAAACTCCGCACATTTGATTGGTCTGAGCCTTCCGCACTCCATTGATGATCTGTATAAGCTCACCTTAGAAACAATTGAACGGAACAACCATCAAGAATTTAATGTCAGGTTAGTAGTCACCGGAGGCTTGAGTTCATCTAACTATATCCCGGATGACAAGCCTACCCTGATCATCATGGTTACTGCCTTAAATAAAATTGCACCAAGTTGCTATAGCGAAGGTGTTAAAGTTATAACAACTCACACTGAGCGTTTCATGCCGGGTTCCAAATCCATCAACTATATTCCTGCTATCCTGGCAATGAAGGAAGCAAAAAAACAGGATGCCATCGAAGCTATTTATGTTGATCGATTCGGCCATATTCAAGAAGGAACAACTTCCAACTTTTTTGCTCTGTTTGGCAACACCCTAGTTACACCACCAACAGATCGCCTACTGTCTGGTGTTACCAGACGGACAGTTCTTGAACTAGCTAAAGATCACTTTGAGGTTGAGGTACGCAACATCCACAAAGATGAAGTTCGGTTGATGGATGAAGCATTTATAACGGCATCGAATAAAGAAGTCATGCCGGTACACACAATCGATGCAACACAACTCACAGATGGTGTCGGTGAAAGATCGAAAAAGCTCATGCACCTATTCAAGAAACACACTAATAGTTATACAGGTTAGCTTTAAGATCAACACATAGCAGCTTATGATTCTTAACATGAGCTGCTATGTTTCTTTTAGCAACCCGTAGATTACACCTTCTCAACTCGACATGCTGAATATTTGAATGGTGCGATTTTTGAGAAAGGATCGAGTTCATTGCGAGTAAGAAGGTTGACGAGTGCTTCGGAAAAGTGCCATGGCATAAAAAGTTCACCTTCAGCTACTTCTCTACTTTCTCTCAATACAGTTTGCAACTCTCCTCTGGCGGAAATAACTCGCACTCTCTGACCATCGGATAGACCTAACTTCTTGGTATCGTTCTCGTTCATCAACAGATATGACTCATTAGCAAATGCATTCAACGATCTGTTTTTCCGAGACATAGTGGAAGAGTGATACTGATAAAGAATACGGCCAGAATTTAAGATAAAAGGAAAATCCTGGCTAGTTTTCTCTGATTGGGTTGCAAACTCTACTGGATGAATACGTGCCTTGCCGCTCTCGGTATTAAAACGATCTAGAAATAAGGTTGATGTACCTGAATGATCAGAATTCGGGCAAGGCCACTGGATCCCCTGCGACTCAAGTCTTTCATAAGAAATCCCTGTCATCATTGGTGCTGCCTGGCTCAGTTCAGTGAATATATCGCTACTCTCTTTATAGTTGCCAAGACTGTACCCCATATACTTGGCTAACTGGCAAATAATCTCCCAGTCGCTTTTAGCTTCACCTGGTGGGGGCACTGCTTTACGAACGCGTAAGACTCGTCTGTCGCTGTTTACAAAGGTACCATTTTTCTCGGCAAAAGATGCTGCAGGCAAGATTACATCGGCAAACTTAGTTGTTTCAGTTGGGAAAATATCCTGCACAACAAGAAAATCCAGATTTTCAAGTGCTTCCTGAGTGTGTCGCAGATCAGGGTCAGTCACCATCGGGTTCTCGCCCATGATGTACATCCCCCTAATCCCCCCTTCATGAGCAGCACCAATTATTTCAACGGTGGTCAAACCCGGCTTTGCTGACAGTTCATTTTCGGGAACGCCCCATAATTCTTCTAGTCTCTTACGATTTTTTTCATCAGATACTGGAATATATCCTGGATAAAAGAGTGGTGAAGCACCTACATCCGTGGCACCTTGAACATTGTTCTGCCCTCGAGGAGGGTTAAGACCAGCGTGGAGCTTTCCTATCTGCCCTGAGATGAGCATCATATTGATAAGAGAGAAAACATTATGGGTACCGACAACCTGCTGGCTCATGCCCATACCAGTTGCGATTATCGCAGTTGATGCTTGAGCATAGAGTCTTGCAGCTTTAACTATCAGCTCTTGAGGAACACTGGTAATCTCTTCTACAGCTTCCGGAGTATAGGGATTCACGCATGCTTTGAGTGCTTCAAGTGCGTGCATACCATCTTCAATACGGGTTGCAATAAAATCTCTATCAACAAGATCTTCTTCAATGATCACACGAATCATCCCGTTGAGTAAAGCCACATCAGTTCCAAGCCGTGGCTGGAGCCAGATATCAGCGTAATCCACCAGAGGCGTCCACTTGGGATCGCAGACAATAATTGTACTTCCGTTTTTCTTACCTGCTTTTACATAGGTCGCAGTTACCGGGTGAGTTTCTATGATATTGTTGCCTGTTACAAATAGACAATCGGTTTTGGCAAAATCTTCTATTGAGTTGCTCCCAGCTCCATCCCCCATTGATTTCAGCATAGCTGTTACAGTTGATGCATGGCAGAGACGTGTGCAATAATCGACATTATTATTGCCAAAAATGATGCGGATAAATTTTTGAAACAGGTAATTCTCTTCATTGGTACATTTGGCTGAGGCATATCCAGCAAGAGCATCGCTTCCATGCTGTGTTTTGATGCTGCTAAAATGTTCAGCAATTAGCTTCAAGGCCTCATCCCACGTAGCACTTTCAAATTTACCGTTTTTCTTTATAAGTGGTGTTGTAAGTCTATCTTGATGAGCTACGAAATCATAGCCGAAACGACCTTTTACACAGAGCCTACCGTAGTTGGGCGATACAGATTCATAGCCATTGCTTCTGACTATTTTACCGTCTTGGACCAGTAGCTCCAATTGACAACCAACACCACAGTACGGGCATGTTGTTTGTACTTTCTTCTCTACTTTTGCAAGGTTGATAATTTCGTTGTGGGGTTTTTCTACCAACGCTCCGGTTGGGCAGAGTTGAACACACTCCCCACAGCCATCACATTCAGAAGAAGCCCAGTGATCCATACCAGCGATGATATGTGATGAAGAACCTCGCTCTGAAAACGAGAGAACATTTTTTCCCTGTATTTCATCGCATGCTTTGATACACCTGAAACAGACTATACACTTTGATGGATCATAGGTGAGTATTGGAGAACTATCATCGATTCTGAGATGTGGCGATTGCTTTATCTTGAGATATTGTCTGTCTTTGGGATCATCCAAACCATAACGTAAAACCAGCTCCGCAAATTCATCACTATAATTGTTACCATGTTCCTCATTGTGCTCACAAAGCAAATATTCCAAGGTTCTTTTGCGTAGATCTTCTAACTCCTGATCAAAGGCTATTATCTCAAGTCCATCTTCTGTCTGAAGAGTACAGGACATAACCAGAGCATCTGTTCCTTTTTTCTTCACTACACAGAGTCTACAGGCACCAGTGGGGCTGAGTTTTTTATGGTAGCAGAGGCCAGGAATATCAATACCGTGCTCCCTTGCAACTTTAAGGAGGTTCTCCCCTTCATTAGTGCTGATCCTGTTGCCATCAATAGTTATTATAACTTGTCTGCTCATTCTTTTTCAGGGGGTTGAATAATTAGAATCTAGTTTTAAAAAATCTATTCAGACTACCTATGGGTAAGATCGGTGACTGACCGAGAGGACAGAGTGAACTTTTTGCCATAAACTGAGCTTCATCGACCATTTCTTCAAGCAATTTTGAACGATCACCCTCGCGACTGCCCTGCTTTAACATGTCTAGCAAAAGAGTGGTTCCAACTCTGCACGGCACACATTTACCGCAGGATTCGTGCTGAAAAAACTCCATAATTGAAAGAGCCATGTCATACAGGGAGCGATCATCACCAATAACCACAATCGCACCCGAACCGAGAACAGCTCCTTTCGCTTTAAGCAAGTCGTAAGTCATTGGTACATCAAGTAGGGTTTGATCAACAAATGTACCAGCGGCACCACCGATGAGTGCCGCCTGAAATGACTTGCCTTCAGTTACTCCCTGCCCAAAGTCATCAATTAGCGTTCTCAATGTATGGCCCATTTCAACTTCATAATAGCCAGGACGTACCACATCACCACTAAGGGTAAATATTTTGGTACCCGGTGAATCTTCAGTTCCAATGGTGATATATTGATCAGCACCATTTTCAATAATCCAGGGAATATGGGTAAAAGTCTCAACATTATTGACAAGGGTGGGTGCTCCCCATAAACCACTCTCGGCAGGAAAAGGTGGTTTGATTCTGGGGTATCCTCGCTTACCTTCAAGCGATTCAAGCAAGGTCAGCTCTTCACCACAGAGGTAAGAGCCAGCTCCGAGCTTAACCGATAGTTCTAGGGAATAGCCGCTTCCCATGATGTCTTTTCCTAAATAGCCTTTATCAACAAATGACTTGATGGCCTGCTTGACCATGGTAATAGACTTGGAATATTCACCACGTATATAAATAAATGCCCGCTCTGCTCCTATGGCAAAAGACGAGATGATGATCCCTTCGATGAGCAGGTGGGGATCCTTTTCCATTATTATCCGGTCTTTAAACGTTCCTGGCTCTCCCTCATCAGCATTGCATACAACATAACTCGGCACCGCTGCATGGTCATGAGCATCACTTGTGTATCTTTCCTTCAGCCCAGCTGGGAAACCTGCTCCACCACGACCTCTGAGGTTAGCTTTAGTCAATTCATCGATAATGGCTTTTGATCCGATTGACAGGGCACGCCGAAGTGACTTTAAACCCCCGGAAGCTTTATAAGCCTCAAGAGACCCTGGGTCAGTGTCATCAATATTTTTTAGAGCTATTCTGTATTCTGTTGGTTTCACAGTAATTACAATTACACAGTTGAGTTTTCAATAACAGCTCACATCTTTGGTTATGGTTTTTTTCTTAACCTCGATATGATATTTTTTATTTTCTCTTGGCCAACTTTGCCGTAAACATCTCGGTTAATCATCATGGATGGTGCTTTTTCACACTGCCCCAGACACTCCGCCTTTTCATAAGAAAAAAGTCCATCACCACTAATCTCTTTTGGCTCGACCCCTAGAACAGATTTAAAATTATTCATTATATTATCCGCATCCATCATTGAGCAGACTGGCGAACAACATACCCTGATCACATATTTGCCTCTTGGAGAGGTACTGAACATGGAATAATACGTAACGACCCCATAAACAGTACTGAGTGGCACCTTAAGATACTCAGCCACCCAGGCTATATCATCATCACTTAAGCTATTGTCTTCATTACTGTCCTGAATTTCGGTAAGAATCAGTAGTAAATTCTCCATTTCAGGGCTGTATTTGCTTTGAATGTCTACTCTCACAATTCACAATTTCCAAAATTTGGTAATTAATTTTTATAACCTTATCGGCTATCTAATGAACCTTTTATGTTAGTGTATCATACAGGATAACATATTCAAAAATAGAGATTTAAATATGTGTTATTTTGACAAGTTAGTGAATAGATTCTTTTATAAAAGGCAAACATCAATGAGTTTCAAAAACTTGAGCATTTCCCATAGACAGGAAAATTCTTACCAACAATTAACAGACGGCCAAACGAATGGAAGATAGCAACCAAGTTACTTTTTTATTTATTTAACGAATAAACTTTAGCATAGGCAAGCAGAAGAACAACTTCACCATGGTGTGCAAAACTGGCTTTTATTCTGCCCTGCTTTTTATCAGCAATCTGGGTAATCTTTCCTTCACCAAATTTATCATGGATAATTTCAACACCCTCCTTTGCCTCAGCGATTGTCAGTCTCTTTTTGAATGTACTCATCTCTTTTTCTGCCTGAGTAAGTTCATGCTTTTCAACTAACCCACAATCAGCATTCACCCTTTTCAAATAGTCGTTAGACATAGTCACATCTTCAGCAAGGAACCCTTCAAGGCTACCCTGCCCAGTAATTGCAGCCCCGACCTTGCCACTTACTCTAATATTTGCCTCATAAAGAAAACAACTTGCCACAGGTTCATTAATTTGACGTTGTACTGAGCCGCGCCCAACTTTAAAAGCCTGCTGAAAACTATAATCTGATGGATGAATCAAATAAAGTTGCTCTACAGCTCTTGTCATAGCTACATAGAAAAGCCTGCGTTCATCTTCAAAACTAGCTATTTTGCCAGTTTGGGTTTTTTCATTCTTTTGCTCAAACGGAAAGTTCCCCTGATCAAGACCAGGAAGTATTACAAGAGGCCACTCAAGTCCTTTTGCTCGGTGAACAGTAGTAATGAGCAGACCACCACCTTTTCCATGTCTCTCATTTTTTAATGTTTCAAAGGTGGATAAAAACTCACTTATGGATAAAAATTTTCCAGCAACAAATCGAATAAGTGATTCACAGGTCTGGATACGGTTTTCTGCAACAGATTGCCTTGCCGAATAATCTTGATAAAAGTTATAGAGATCAAATCTGTTAATTAATTGTTTAAGAACAAAAGCACCATCTTCACTACCATCCAAACCAGCTAACCACTGCCAAATATCAGCATACTCTTTAAGCTTCTTTTTCCTAAAAGCAGGTAGATCTTCACTGATCAACTCAGAAATATAGAAAGGAATAAGCTCCGGTTTTTCACTACAGCCGTCTATGAACTGTTCCAGCTGATTTTTCTTCAAACCAATATGTGGTTGAGTGAACATTGCTTGTAAATAATCTTGACGTTCTTCAACGGATATGTCCTCTAACCCGTTGAAACAGAACATCAAATAACCCGTAAGAGCTTTAATCTCAGGGCAGTTAAAAACTGTTGCCCCTCCCAAGAGTTTATAAGAAATTCCGGCTTCAAGGAGTGCAAGTTCCACAGGGATCGACATAGCGTAGAGCCTTACCAAAACTGCAGCTTCTTCTAACTTGCGGTTCTGATTTTGCCAATCAGTAAGTATCTGTAAAATTGGATGTTTTGCCCCGGTAGTCATCTCACAGCACTCTATTTGAGTGTTGAAATTGTCAGCATGAGAGAGACAGAGTTTTCTACCCTTTTCAGGGTTATTACTGATTAAATGATTAGCCGCTAGTGAGAGTCTATGGCCGTAGCGAAAGGTGTAAGACAAAGAGTAATCGACGGGGTTTGGAAAATCCTTTACGAAGCGGTGGCTAATGTATTCAGGTTTTGCTCCACGCCACTCATAAATGCATTGATCACCATCCCCAACCACCATCACCTGTGCACGAGTTCCGGCAACATATCTCAGTAGCTGCTGTTGGCTCTCGTTTATATCTTGGTATTCATCAACAACAATATAATCAACCCTGTTTGCGACCCATGCCTGCAACTCATCATTTGCCTGTAACGCAGAAAGTGGTTCACTTATAAGATCAGCATAAAACCTTACCTGTTGCTGTTTGCGCAGCTGTTCAAAAAGCTCATATGCATCTATGAACCAAGCAAGCTTTGAAGGTAGGTCAATCTCTTTTGCTACCTGTGCAGGTTGTTGATAGTGGGCCTTTACAAGGTCAATAAATTCAATGAGTTCTTCAAGTTTTTCTTTGATATCCCATAAATCTTCGCCCTGTTTTGCTGCTACCTGTTGTATTGTTTGTCGTACCAGATGTTCTTTATATCTTTCTTCAGTAATCAGTTTAAACTCAGGAAGCTCACCACGCCTGGTAAAACTTTCAGTAAGCCGTAGACCAAGAGAGTGAAAGGTACGTATTTCTGGACTCACAAGATCTGTTGAATCCAATCGTTTTAACAAGGCTTGGTTAAAGCTGTCTCGTGCTGATTTGTTAAACATCAACACGAGTATCTGTTGGGCATTAACACCCTTTTTTAAAAGGTGACAAATACGTTCCACCATGGTGGTGGTTTTACCCGAACCAGCAACAGCACGGACGCGAGCATGCCCTTGCCTGTGTTGAATAATGTTCTTTTGTTCTTGAGTCAGTTGCATCCTAAATAACTTTCTTACAGTACCGATACTCTATTCTTGAAAACTTCCATAATGCACATGGCCTTGGGGTAACTTCTCTTTAGGATGACCAGCTTTTTCTTCAGCACCATAGCCTATTGCCACAATTGCAAGTGTGCGCATACCTTCAGGTAAGCCAACAATGTCTGCTACGTTTGTTTCAGCACTGCGACCATTACCATCTTGCCTCTCTCTTACCTGCACCCAACAGGAACCAAGGCCAAGATCACAGGCACCAGCGTGGAGCATCATAGTCGCAATGGAACAATCCTCAATCCAGACGTCACACTTTTCAGGATCGGCAGCAATTACGATTGCAAGCGGTGCACCCTTCATAAAGGTGGCTCCATGAGCTTTTACATTTGAAAGAGCCTCAATTTTTTCCTTTTCTTCAACCACAATAAAATGCCAAGGATTTCGACTCATAGATGATGGCGACCGCAGAGCTATCTCAAGGAGTTGATCAATCTTCTCCTTTTCTACTGCTTTTTCTTCAAACTTCCTGATGCTTCTTCTTTTTTCTAGTAATTCAAGCAACATATTCTCACCATATTAAACTTTTCTTTCAACAGAACCAATCTGACCAAGAATCATAGAGAAAACTGTCAGACCACAAATAAGCTGCAACAGTAAAAGCACACTCCCCCCCTGATCAATTAAATAGCCAATCATGATAGGAGACAGAGCAGTAGCAAA
>PPCM01000270.1_pt1 | contig 62404 bp, 52 predicted proteins | sample 1555541 | NCBI WGS metagenome assembly PPCM01 (sample SAMN05284479, study PRJNA326546) | Marine sediment metagenome, whole genome shotgun sequencing project. | isolation source: marine sediment | place: Germany: Wadden Sea | collected 2012-09-05 | reverse complement strand
AGTCCGCTAGGTTTTCTGCTAATGTTTTACCTGTCACTGTGATACAATCACCATGTAATAAACCTGCTTGAAGTAAAGCCTTCATAACAGCAGGCACACCACCAATTCGATTTAAGTCTTCCATTACATAGTGACCACTTGGTTTAAGATCAGCTATATGAGGTACTTTAAGTCTAATTCGCTCAAAATCATCATAAGTCAAATCCACACCAACAGCGTTAGCCATAGCAATCAAATGTAAAAAGGCATTGGTCGAACCACCAAGAGCCATAATAACTGTAATGGCGTTTTCGAAAGCTCTTTTTGTCATAATATCTCTAGGTCTTAAGTCAAGTTCTAATAAATTCAATAACGTTTTACCAGCTTCAACAGACTCAGCACTTTTTTGCAAACTAACAGCTGGTGTTGATGCATTATTAGGTAAAGCCATACCCATAGCTTCTATAGCTGATGCCATGGTGTTAGCTGTGTACATACCACCACAGGAACCTGGACCTGGACATGCCTTACATTCAATCTTATGTAACTCTTCATCAGAGATTTCTTTCCTATTGTGTTGTCCAACAGCTTCAAAGGCTGAAACAATATCAATATCGTCACCCTTATGTTTCCCTGGTTGAATCGTACCACCATAAACAAACACAGCTGGAAGGTTCATACGACCAATTGCAATCATACACCCAGGCATATTCTTATCACAACCACCAATCGCTACTATACCATCTAATCTTTGAGCACCCATAACTGTTTCTATAGAATCTGCAATCACCTCACGGCTAGGTAGTGAGAAGCGCATACCTTCATGGCCCATAGCTATACCATCAGAAATGGTAATTGTGTTAAAAATCATTGGAGCACCACCAGCGTCTTTTGCACCTTTTTTCGCCTGTCTTGCTAACTCATCTATATGGACGTTACAAGGGGTCACTTCACTCCATGTACTTGCAATACCAATCATAGGTTTCATAAAGTCATCATCTTTAAAACCTACAGCTCTAAGCATGGCCCTATTAGGTGTCCTATTTTTTCCTATACTAATATCTTTACTATTTATTCTTAAATCTTTATACGGTTTTTTTGCCATCTAATCATTCCCTTCGTTCATTTCAATATGACTAATTCATGGTATTAGTATGAACCAAATGATAATGATTGTCAATTAAATCTTGTACGATATAGTTTCCCACATTGCCTATTCAAATAAACAACACTATGAATTACAATAGAAGTAGAACTAAATTCTCTTACATAAAGGTGATGTATATGTTTTATTCCTTCAAACAATTAAAAATATTCTTTCTTTTAATCTTATCAGGCCTTCTAATTGTTGTTGGCATTAATCTACTCACTGTTTATATGTTCTCTTCAGCAAACTACGATATAGGCTTAACCATTGAAGCCTATTCCGGTCCAGTTCTTTTTGGTTCAACTAGGGACAAGGCCATATCAACCATCGTTAATCACTTATATGATGTAGATGATACTAGACTCCTTCAAATTCTCAATACGCTTCAAACTAGTGCTTCCGAAAGCTTATACAGAGGCATCTTTTCCTATGACCATCAAAAAAAACTCTTTATCCATTATGACCAGGCCAACAGGATTAAAGCCTTCAAAATATTATTTAACTTGATAGATGAGGATGACGCCCTGGTCTTAACAACAACTGCAATTGATCTCTACAGGATACAAGACGATGTCACTTACACATTTGAAGGTGTTAATTATAACAATAACTATTACGGTACAACTACACTGACTTTAAGGAGTTCTTTACCTATATACTACACTATTAATGGTGGTTCTACTCTAGAGTATGAAGATTCATTAACCCTAAAACCTGGGCTTAAGAAAATCAACTATCAGACTCGTAATAAATATGATCAACTATCAGTCATCCATAGCCTCAAATTACCAGATAAAGAATTCTCAGACTTACTGCAATTAACAAGCCCAAGTAATCGTACGCATATCCATTATGATTTTAGTCCCTCAATAGAATCACCATTAATCCCAATGGACGATGTTGCCGTCTTCTTTCATGACAATGTCTACTACCTTGCCAACCAAGCCTATCAATGGTCCTATTTCTCTGAGGAAGAGGACCAACCCACACTTCAGTACTTATTCATGGATCAAGTTGGTCTTATCGAACTTGATAGTTTAGATAAGACCTTACAAGAAGTATATATTGATAGCTTTGAAACAATGATAGAAGACCGTCATCATACCGAACTTTTCTTTTTGGAAGATATTAGTGGTAATGTTGCTTCAGAATTCCCCGGTCTCTATGACGTAAGGACTTGGGGTGACTATAAAAGCATTATGCAGACAAAAGTCGACCTACTAATTGATCAGAATTATATGTATCATAATCTGGTTGCTGGTTATATAAAAGAAGCACCTGATATTTTCTATGTAAAACTATACGATCGATCCACTGATTTCAAAGAAGGTATCCGTATTGTTTTTGGTGATAACTATGCCAATGTTTATCGTTTTAAAGAAGGCACTCTTAGCTCTAGTCATCCCAATCTTGTCCATGAGCATTATGATGAGATACCTCTTTACTCGGCTAACTTAAATGAGAATCCCTACGCCTACAGAGATCGAATTGTTGATATCGCCTCTACATTTGAAGACAATAATAAAACACCTGAAGACCTTGCTTCAGATGTTGGTGATTATATCATTGATCTAATTTCATATGACAGGAAGAACATCCTTCAATACGACAGCCACACTCCTTTTAAAGCTATTGATAATGGATTAGGGGTTTGTGAGAGTTATGCCACATTGGCCAATGATCTTCTCAACTACCTAGGGATTGAAACCTACTACATTCATGCTGATGATGAAAATCGTGATAATGATACACACGCCTACAACCTGGTTAAAGTAGGTGATACTTATAAGTTCTATGACTTTACATGGGCTGACAAGGACACCTACATCGATCGTCGTTATTATGGCTTTGATTTGGGTTTTCATCCTTATGAGCCTTATATCAGCAACATCATTTTAAACGCTTTTGATATCGATGGATAAACAGAATTTAAAGTCCATTAGACTTTTCTTAGTCCAAAGAGATTCAAAGTATTGAATCTCTTTTTTTATGCCCCAAGTTGAGATAAGGACAGTGTGTCCATCTGTCATTTCATTTATAGCTGTCACTGTTACCCAGTGAAAATTATATTGACTCCCCACCTCATAGTACTGCAATAATTGAACGGGGATACCCTTCGAAAGAGATGTCTTAATAAAATCTATAACGGAGTCTTTCTGAGTATTCTTTAGTATTTTATAAGAAAAATCCACACCTTCAATTTCAAAAAATTTATGTATGCCTTGAATCATTCTTCTGATGGAATATACCCCAATACCAAACTTCACTAACTTATGTACATAAGGCATTCTAAAAAATATGCCAGTGTTTGGCTTAATAACAGGCCACATCATACTTGCCTGTTCTATATAGGCTTTTTTTGTTTTGACCTTATCAATATACCCTTTATAGATAAGGAAATCGGTAGCGGCTATAACACCACACCCATATCGATGCCCCACTGTGTCCTTGCCCCACCAAGCTTGATTACCACCATATGAACCTTCATAACTAGGATAATCATGTAACGTCAATTCATCACCTCATCTGTCATCTCATCGTGATCTAGTAGACCTAACTCATCCATATGGATTCTAATGTTTTCAAAATCCCCATCTTCTAAGTAAACTTTCATAAGTTGGGTTTTGGCTTTGGCTTCATCACCTAGTTTTAGGTAAAGTACACCTAACCAGTATTTTGCCTCTATAAGATAAGGGGTCATCTTTTTCTTTCTTCCAACAACAGACTTTAGTGTCCCTTCAGCTAGAACGAAATTACGTTTTTCTATATGATTCTTAGCCAGTAAAGTGAGTCTTTCCATATCTTCATCATCTTCAAACTTAAAGGATTCAACCCACTCAATTGAAGCATCATAATCCTCAGTCTCATAATAACAATCTGCTATAGCAAGCTTCATATCCTCAGACAAACTTTCTTGATCCAGTAAGTTAAAATAATATAAGGCATCGTTATGATCTTCCACATATATGTAATGGATGACAGCAAGATAATAAATAATTTCCTCATCCTCTGGTATAAGGTCATGGGCTTTTACAAAAGCCTTGATAGCTTGCTCATACTTGTCTCTATTAAAATCACGAATACCTTTATTGATATACTTAACAGCTTTAGCCCGATTGGTTACAAGACCTAGTATAATCACGAGGATAGCAACTAGGAAAATGACAAGTCCAATCACATTGAACTTTGGTAGAAGTATCCACAATAACAAACCAACAATTGCGCCTAAAAATCCAAAAGAGATACCTGTTTTACGTTTAGCCATATGAAGAACTAACTCTTCGTCTACTTGATTAACTGCTTTACTATTCACTTTAGCTTTTGTGTTACTTTTTGTTTTTGTCTTAACATTGGATTGCTTTTTACGACGTTTCTTAAATGAAATTAGGGTTTTGGTGGACGTGTAACCTGTTCCTGGCACAGTTATTGACCGCTTAATGCCTCTTGGACTAATACTGAGTCTAAAGCCTTTGATACCCCCACTCAAGCTCACTCCGCTCCTACTCATATTAAATCTAAAATACTTGCCAAGTCTTTTACTTCCCATAATAACCCCTCCGCACTTTGATAATCTAATTGTAGCTGATTATGACTTTTTCTTCAAATCTAGATACTAAAATAGCCACACCTACCTAATATGAACAAGTCTAAACTTCTTCATGATAAGGTACATCTGGCTATCAGTCGTTCTATTTCAGGTAATGTCTGTTCATCAATTTAAGTCATCAAGACACAAGAAGTCATCATCAAACTTCAGAGCATGCTCTTTTTGCCATTCAGCCTCGCTCATAAAAAAGAGGTGATTAGCTGCATAAGTCTTACCTTCTGAAGTCATAAATTGGACTAGCCAAGGTTTATCCCCTTGTCTTTCATAGTTGTAGGTTACCACACCTAAGTATTTGACCACTTGACCTGCTCCAAAAAAATCTGAGGCACCACAATCAAATCTCCTGCCATTCTCCTTGGCAGTGAACATACCTACAATCACTATCTGATCTCCGAATTTAGCTTCTGTTATAACACTCATACTTGACTCCTATCTGCTAGCTTGATTAACACTTACATTCTGTCGTCGATTATGTCTATACTATTTTACGTAAAAAGGCTTTGGCTCTGTCTGTCTGTGGGTTATCAAAGAAGGCTTTTGGATCACCTTGTTCCATAATAACACCTTCATCCATAAAGACCACTCTGTCACCAACTTCTCTTGCAAATCCCATCTCATGGGTTACAACGATCATCGTCATACCATCATTGGCTAACTTCTTCATAACTTCTAATACCTCACCAACTAATTCTGGGTCAAGGGCAGAAGTAGGTTCATCAAACAACATAATCTTAGGCTTCATTGCAAGGGCTCTTGCTATTGCAACCCTTTGTTGTTGACCACCTGATAACCTTGCTGGATACTCATCTCTCTTATCACTTAATCCAACTAATTCTAGTAATTCTTCAGCGTAAGGGATAATAGATTCTTTAGACTCTTTTTTCACAACGGTCGGACCACTAATAACATTCTCAAGAACCGTCATATGTGGAAAAAGATTAAATCTCTGGAAAACCATACCAAGTTCAGAACATATCTCTGCCATCTTAGTATGTGGTAACTTCAACTGGTTTTTGCCAAAATCATTTCGATCAATTAATTCACCATCAACGTATATTTCACCTGCTGATATACGCTCTAAGTGATTCAGGCATCTAAGTAAGGTACTTTTACCTGATCCACTTGGACCAATAATACAAACCACTTCTTTTTCTTCAATGGATAAATCGATGCCTTTAAGTACCTCAAGCGTTCCAAAGTTCTTGTGTATGTCTTTATATTCAATCATCATAATGAAACCCTCCTATTCGTACATCGAGTATTTTTGTTCTAGTTTTTGGAAAATGAAGGTGAAGATCGTTGTGAAGATTAAGTAAATCGCACCTGCAATTGCAAAAAATATTAAATCACCTGAGGAAGCAAATGTTTTAGATACCCTCATAAGCTCTCTCATGGCCATAATAGATACCAAAGATGAATCCTTAAGTAACATGATGGCTTCATTACCAACAGGCGGTATGAGCCTTCTGTAAGATTGAGGTATGATCACTTTAAACATAGCCTGATAATAACTCATACCAAGGGCCTTTGACGCCTCCATCTGACCTTTATCTATAGATAAGATTGCAGCTCTTATGATCTCCGCTAGGTAGGCACCTGAATTAAGGCTTAGGGCCACGATAGCTGATGGATAAGCTGGAATCAAAATACCAACATTGGGTAATGCATAATAAATAACAAATATTTGTAATAACAATGGCGTGCCTCTAAAGATCCATATATAGGTCCAAGACAATCCATTGATGAATTTATTCCTTGAGATTCGACCTAAAGCTAGAATCAAACCAAGAACCATACCTATAGCAATCGCTATAACAGTAAGTTGTATTGTTTTTGAGGCACCATTTAGAATGGCTAACCACTGAGCACTTGTAATACCGGACACATGAACACTTCCTTTAAATATATTTTATACCAAATAATAAAAAATCCGCCTACGTAATGACGTAAGCGGATTACCTACTAACGTAATTCTTCGTCTATATTCTCAACAAAGTTTCCACCTAACCATTCTTCAGAAATTGGAACCAAAGTACCATTCGTTTGAAGAGCAGCGATTGCTTTATCAACTTTTGCTTTAAGTTCTGTATTGCCTTGTTTGATACAAACACCAATTGGCTCATTTGTTAATTGTGCTGTAGTGATTTTGTATTGATCTGGATTGTTAAGTATAAAGTCAATTGCAACAGCGTAGTCTACAACAACTGCATTGATTCTTCCAGCTTTCATATCTGAGAAAGTTTGAACGATATCATCGTATTGCTTTAATTCAAATGGTGTCATTTCCATTTGTTTAGCAGCTGCGATGTCTGCTGTTGTTCCAAGTTGAACACCAACAATCATACCTTCAAGATCAGCTACGGATGAAACCATTTCTGCGTCTTCTGCAACAACAATTACTTGACCGTTTGATAAGTAAGGCTTAGAGAATTCAAATTCTTTAAGACGGTCTGGTGTAATACTTACAGATGAAATGATCATGTCATAACGCTCTGATTTAAGTGCTGAGAAGATTCCATCCCAAGCTGTTGGTACAAATTCAATTTCTACACCCATCTCTTCTGCTAATGCATTGGCAAAATCAATATCAAATCCTACCAACTCATCGTTATCATTTCTAAATTCCATTGGTGGGTATGTATCATCAATACCAATGGTTAATTTGTCGTCCTTAGCTCCACATGCTGATAAAGCTAATAATAATGTAGCAATTGTGAATAACATGAATATTTTTTTCATTTTTGTGTCCCCTTTTACTTTTCCACTTCTAATTGATTCTCTTTTTTTGTCCAATTGAAGGGTTCTTTATGCTTTCGTTAACTAGTGTCTTAACTCATTACAAAGATGAATGAGTACATTGATGCTATTTTACACCTTTTCTGCTATTTTTGCAAGCAGTTGCATTCAATCTTGCATTATTCGTTTAATTTGTCAAAAATTGAAGTACGTATGCGATTATTTGTGTAAATTATGTTAGAATCCTCATTAATAAGGGCTTTTCTAATGTATTCAACTTCTTCCTCTGTTAGCTCAACAGTTCTTCCAACTTTAGAAGGCTTTAGTTTTCCTTGTAGTAATTTGACAGCGTCAACTGCCAACCCTCTCTTTTGGAAGTAATAAACCTTCTTTTCTGATTCATAAACACCACCGTTGTCCTCATAGACATGGTTGATGAAATTTTCCGTTATTCCTGTGCAAGAACTAATTCTAGATACTTCATATTCACCATTAAAATCTATATAATAATGTCCATCTTTCATTGCACTATCTCTGATCATAAATGTTTTCATTTACATTTCCTCCTCATTTCTTTTTTATCTGCCATTTTATCTATTATATGCTTAAAGCTATTGAATGTAAATATGTCCAAGCCAACATCATGAATATTTATACATAAAAATAATTTTCACGCTTAATAATTCTAAAAATCAAAAGAAACTTAGCCGCAGAAAACACAGAAACCGCAGAAAAGAGATATAAAGATGGATTCTCACAATAGAAATTCACTAGTTCAGGTTGCCACCATTCCCATGTTCTCTAATATTTTTTTGCGTTTTTTACGCTTTCTGCGGCCAGTATTTTTCAATAAAAAAAGGCCACCTCTTACGAGGTAGCCTCTAGCTTCTAATTCGATTTCTATTTCTGGTGTTTTAAACTCTCACCAACAAAATCTCTGAACAATGGATGTACATGATTTGGTCTCGACTTAAACTCTGGATGGAACTGAACCCCAACATACCATGGGTGATCGTCAATCTCTACCATCTCTACTAGGCGGTCGTCAGGTGAAACACCTGTAATCTTAAGACCAGCTTCTAGTAAGTCATCTCTATACTCATTGTTATACTCATATCTATGACGATGACGTTCGTATATAAGTTCATCTCCATAAGCTGCGTACGCTTTACTACCTTCAGCAACTTTACATGGGTAAGCACCAAGTCTCATCGTGCCACCAAGTTCATCAATATCCTTTTGCTCAGGCATTAGGTCAATGACTGGGTATTTTGTATCTGGTGCAAGCTCTGAACTATGAGCACCTTCAAGGTTAAGAACATTTCTAGAATACTCTATAACAGCACACTGCATACCAAGACAAATACCAAAGAATGGCACTTTATTCTCACGAGCATACTGAGTCGCAACGATTTTACCTTCAATACCACGGTCACCAAAGCCACCAGGTACTAAGATACCATCTACTTTACTTAGAATCTCTTCTTTGTTCTCTTGATTAACTTCTTCTGAATTAATCCATTCTACTTCAACTTCAACACCATGGTGAATACCAGCATGGTAGAGAGACTCAACAATAGAAATATAGGCGTCATGCAACTCAACATACTTACCTACAAGACCAATCTTCACTGATCCTTGGCGATGTTTCTCACGTTCCACCATTGCTTTCCACTCTTCAAGGTCTGGTTCAACATTCTCAATGTTCATGTGACGACAAACAATGTTGGCTAAACCTTCTTCTTCTAACATAAGTGGTACTTCATATAATGTATCTGCATCAAGGTTCTGAATGATACAGTCTTTTGGCACGTTACAGAATAAAGCCATTTTTGCTTTCATATCTTCTGTTAATTCATGCTCTGAACGACAAACTAAAATATCAGGTTGGATACCAATTGAACGTAACTCTTTTACAGAGTGTTGTGTTGGTTTGGTTTTCATTTCTCCTGATTTAGCAAGGTATGGAATCAATGTAACGTGAATGTATAAAACATTCTCTCTTCCAACATCACCTGTAACTTGTCTAATGGCTTCAAGGAAAGGTAAACTCTCGATGTCACCAACCGTACCACCAATTTCAGTGATAACAATGTCTGACTGGACATTTTTTCCAACGCGGTAAACGCGGTCTTTGATAGCATTTGTAATGTGAGGTATAACTTGAACCGTAGCACCTAAGTACTCGCCTTTTCTCTCTTTGTTGAGAACTGACCAGTAAAGTTTACCAGTTGTCACGTTGCTGTATTTGCTTAATTTCTCGTCAATAAAACGCTCATAATGTCCTAGGTCAAGGTCCGTTTCCGCACCGTCTTCTGTAACGAACACTTCACCATGCTGGTAAGGGCTCATCGTACCTGGATCAATATTAATGTAGGGGTCAAACTTTTGAATGGTTACACGTTTTCCTCTTGCCTTAAGCAATCTACCTAAGGAAGCAGCTGTTATGCCTTTACCAAGGCCCGAAACAACGCCACCTGTGACAAAAATATACTTCGTTTGCATGTTTTCTCCTCAACGAATCGGCTTGTGAATGTTCCTTCTACTCTATATTATACAATATCTGTATATATCTCAATGCAAATACCAAAATACCTAGAAAGGTCTTGGTACAACTCCTATATTCTATAGCCCTCTATAGGTAAAGTCAAGGACAAAATACCTATCTTTGCAAATAGTTGGCATATTCTTCTAATACACCCAAGTATGTCATTACATACTACTATTCCATCATTAAAACTAACTGCTTTATGGCCTCATTCAATTGAAGATCATTGACTTTTTGACTGTCTAACAATGCTGTGTTTAGATATTTCTGTGTAGTGAAATCACAAACTCCATAAGGATACAAACCTTGGTCTGCTTGGAATTTCTTAATAGCATTTAATGTATCATAGCCATAATGATCATTCACTTCATCAATCTGATAGCCAAGTACAAGTAACATCTGCTCTAATAATAAAACTTCATCATAGATATCACCTAAGTGATACTTGTGTTGATTGGTCAAATAATCTGGTATCTCAACAACTACATCTGGTGTCACACCAATATCATGAATCTCAATACCATCACCTGAATAAAAAGCTTCTTGGGTCAACTTCACTATCGAACCATCTGCTAAGGGGTTAATATACTGAGCTACCCCTTTACCAAAGGTAGTCTCACCAACAAGAATCCCTTCAGCTCTTTCTCTAATGGCAGAGGCAACAAATTCTGTAGCTGAAGCACTATTATCATTTATTAGAGCCACAATCTCAAAGTCCTGTCCTTGTTTAAAAGAGTTATAAACAATCTCCCTACCCGTATTATTCACAAACTTTAAAACAGGACCTTCTGGTACCAATAGGTTCAGAACATCAAGTGCGCTATCCACATATCCACCACCATTGTCCCTTAGGTCAAGTAACAAGTGTGTTTTTCCTTCTTCTTTTAAGCGTTCAAGGATTGGACCTAATTCGTCGTCTACATCATTTGTGAAGCTTTCAATTCTCAAATAACCAATCTTAGACCTGGTCGCTAAAGGTAATTCTGGCGCTACCTCATCTATGGACAGCTGATCAATAGCATTAATCACAACCGTTCCACGTGTAATGGTGACATCAAAAATATAACCCGAACGGTCAATGGTCAAGGTGACATCTGTGTCTGCTTCACCTAGAATATTTGATGCAGCTTCACTTGGGGTCTGCCCAACAACACTTTCTCCATCTACTGCTATAATCTTATCATTCACTTTGATATCCGAATTATAGGCTGGCCCATTCAGAAAAACCCTTGTAATAACAACATAGTCTCCCTCCTGAACCAATTGAACCCCAATGCCAACATAGGTGTTGTTTAAGCTATTTGTGAAACTTTCACTATCATCTGCCGCAATATAACTTGAATAAGGGTCAAGTAAATCAAACATACCCGACATAGCCGCTTCAAACAACTGGTCTGCATTCACAGAATCCTTATCAAGATAGTTCTCAAGAATCATGTTCATAACCAATTCTAGTTGTTCTCCGTATGTGACAGTTTCAGTGACGACTGTTCCTGCATGAATGGTCGTAAACATGAAGGAAAGGGTTAGCATAGCTAGCCCTAATAGTTTTACCAATGATTTCATTTTGATTGCCTCTTACTTTCTGTAATCTTGTCCAATATCTGATCTTAGATAATCAACAAGTCTGTTGATGATTGCCGCAGCTTCAGCCTTAGAAATCCATTGTTTTGGATTTACTCTTCCTTTAGTATCACCTTCAATTATGCCCAACTTATAACCAGCCATAATTTCTTTTTTAGCCCATGATGAAATAGAATCATCATCAACAAATGGTGTGATAGGTGCTTCAGTGACCCCTAATCTCTCAAGGCCAATAATTCTTATATAAACAACAAAGGCTTCTTCTCTATTAATAGGACGGTCTATATCAAAGTTAACACCTGATCCTTTGACCAATTTACGGTCATAGGCTGCTGTGATATATGGGTAAAGTGGATGGTCAACTGGTACATCACCAAATATCACTTCCGTACTATCTTCATATTTTGTTATATCAATGTTCATAGCCAAACATAGGGCTTTAATAAAGTCACCTCTATTGATGGCTTCATATTGCATACCTTGATGGGGAATGTCTGTTAATATCTCCATGCTATACAACTTCTTAAAATCATCCTCAGCCCAATGACCCTCAATAAAATCTAAGTTCTCAGGGATTGGTAACTTCTCTATTTGATTGGCTGTATTTATTGTAACACTTCCAGTATATTCATCAGGGTCCAAGGTTAAATGGCTCGTTAAAACCTCATAAGTCAATGACCCTTCTCTTTCCATCCTTTGATTGTAGGTACCGTCAAAGCTTATAGGGAAAGGTTCTGTTTCATCATAATAAATGGTTTTCTTTGCTTCAAGAACTGATTCTGTCTTAGCTACAACATTCTCTTTCTCATCGCTGTTAAAATCAAATTCAATTTGTCTCACTTGACTTTCAATCTTAGACCAGGGTTGGTCATAGCCATAATTGGTTCCAGAAACTGACATGGTGATAGGCATACTTTCAGCATCCAGATATCTACCTACATAAGATAGGGAGGTTTCAAAATAGTCAACGCCTGCTGTCATATCACGAACACCAGATTTTGAGAAAGAAGACATAGTTGGATCTATGGTGTAACTATCATCACCAACTGTAATAGTCTCTGACCATCCATCTAACTCAGATGTTGTTACTACTTGTCGCTTAAATTCTCCTTCAATCAACCTATAGTAAGTCGTAAATTCAAGACTTCTCTCTAAGGATCCAGTCACTTCAGCATTGGTTGCTTCGATCTCGTACGTCTCAGAATAGTTGCCAACTGGATTATCTTCAATCTTTGAAGTATCCAAGCTAACTTCAATGGTTCCTTCAAAAACCAATGGTTTGCCTGTAATAAACACAACTTCCTTATATATATAGGTATTGGTTGTACTTGAAGGAATTGTCACATACTTTTCAATTGTCTTTGGCAGATTTCGTCCAGAGGACACACCACCCATCTGACCCATTTCACCTTCTTCAGCCACTATTGGTACAGATAATACCATCATGATTATAAGGCTTATGCTGATCCATTTCTTCATTAAAATCCCTACCTATTCTTCCACAAATATTATGTAACCTGTTACCAAACGATTACTTTCTAGTTTAAGCTGCTCACTTAAATCGACTGTTACCATAACTCTAATTTGATCACCAAACTCAAGTTGTTCTTGGGTGACAACTTCATTGTTCTTAATGATGACAGTTTCTGTTAGAACTTCAACCTCTGCGTAAGAATTGGTCAAACTCAATTCTTCCCATATCTTAGTTGTGCTGTCATATACAAGAACGTCTTTTAATGATATAGTCCCCGTTTCGTTTAGATAAATTTCTCCTACAACACCTTCTGTTGCATAAGGATTCTTAACCAAATGGGTTGCCTTTGTCCCTTCAGCGATAATCGTATAAACTTCATCTACCTTAGATAATTCAGAGTAATCAATAAATGTATTTAATGGTTGTACACCATCTTCATCAATAATTTTGGTGTCATAAGAAAGTGTAAATTCTCTTTCAATCGGAGAATATATCCATTCCATGTCCTTCAAAATTGCGTTAGATTCTACATTAAACTGTTCACCAGTTTCTATGCTATCTATACGGCCTCTAAAGACGGATATAGCGTCGTTATTTGGTTCAGGCGTAACATTAACAACAACTGCACTTCCTTCGTCTCCAAGGACCACCTGAGCATAATCAGGTGACAATATACTTGTCGTAGATACAATATGACCATCCTTCACAACAATCGTACCTTCATCCACACCAATGGTATCAGGTGAATTAACCATCCTTATACTGTCATAGCCATTAGAATAGGCAATGTTGGTAGAAGCCATCACTTCACCACGACCTTCTTCAAAAATCATTCTAGTGACTCTTTCTTGATCATAATAAGTTTCAGTCACTGCGTATACATTCATATCAGGTTTACCTAAATAAGTTTTAACATAATTCATAGAAACTTGTTGGCCATTGTAATAAAGGTCCACTCCATCGGCACCAATCTTCAACGACCTCATTTGATCAAAATCAGTCCACCCAACTTGGCTTAATACATAACTATTAACAAGACTAATTGTATCTTTAGGTTCATCGTGAATACCAAAGCTACCCTTGTATATATTGGATGCCATGTTGCCATAAGGATCGATGTCTATTTGCTTTACAGTTTCAAGCGTTCTACCAGGTGCTAAGACACCTTGATTGAGAAGTATTTTTACCATTTGTCCATCTTTCAGACCATCAACACCCACATTGGTATTTCTTAGTAGTACAGGTATTGTTGCTTCTACATCTAGGGACCCAATAGATCGATCTGAGTATTCTACCCTTAGGCTTAGCCCATTAGCGCCGTAATCAGCTATATCTGTGATCTGACCAAATTTTACATTGTAATTGGTTTTTGCACTGATGTGTGTGACATATTGCAAGTTATTTACATCAAGTTTAAGATGTACAATGTCACCTACTTCCAAAGCATTGATTTCACTGTCTCGCTCATCAAATCCGTACTCTGGGAATACTTCATCTATATAACCAATTTCATCTTCATTATCATAATAGTTTTCTTTTTCTACAATAACATTCTTATCATAATACTTAGTAAGTTCGCCGCCATTCCAACTTTCAATGGTCACAAAAGAGAAGGCCGTATTGATTTCTTTGATAATACCACTAACTTCCATGGTTAGTGGCAAAGCACCTTCATACTCAATAAGGGTTACCAAGTTATTTTTCAGTGTAAGAGTCACTGTATTACCAACCGGCAAGCTGCTTATTGGATAATGAACATATCCAATTCTCATGGTGTTGTCTGCATCATTCACGAGCCCATCCACCATCTGATATGTAAAAGCCATGCCATCTTCATTCTTAATTGTGACTTTACCATCTGCGACTTGATCTAACGCCTGAAGATAACCTTTGACTGTTACAGGAGTTTGACTTCCTTTGTTATAAACGTACTTCATTTCCTTATTCACATCGTCAACAACATAGAGAATATAGTCACCCTCTTTTAAAGCCGCTAGCCCTCTGACGCCATCACCTGTCAAAACAGGTACATCCAAATTCTTGATCTGATTGTTGCTGTCTTGTGTATAGACTAGGTCAACTTGGTCCACTAAACCTTCTTCATTTCGTATAAGTATTGTTCTAGTTTGAGTCGTCTCAAGCACCCCTATATCACTAGATTCTTTAATACTACCAACAATACCTGCCTTCAATTTCAGAGCCATCGTATTGTAGAGTGTCTCTTCTATATTTATGATAATCTGGGCCATCTCAGCTCTTGTTAGGGGCTCTTTAGGATTAAAGTTAGTCCCATCACCGATCATGATACCCTCTACCATAACCGCTTCAACATAAGACAGATATTCATTGCCAATTGACTCCCAATCACCTAATGTAAAAATCTGTTGGTGAACGTTAATTGGGTCTATTGTATTTGGAACAACACTATTAAGAGCATCCACTATCCATTTGGCGACTTGTTCTCTTGTTGCTGGGTCTTTTCTTATAAAATTCAGTTCAGGATCTAATTGATCTTGGTCAAGTATAAGTCCGTCACCTAATTGAGCCCCAGTGATAATACCAAGGTTAGAAGCCACTTGTAGATAGCCTCGTGACCATATGGTTAGGATTGAGTCATCTTCATTAGCCCCTAAGTTTTGTGCCGCTAAAATAGAAGCTTCTTCTTGTCCGATGACACGTAACAAGAAAGCCAAAGCTTCTTCATTTGTCACACTTTGAGTTGGTCTAAAACTAAGTATACCACCTTCATTATATCCTTTGACAACGGATAGTGCCCCTAGCCTAGTAATAGGCTCTTTAGCCCAGTAACTATTTCCAACATCTGTAAATGACATATTGGTTAAAATGGCTTCTCCATTCACATCCGAAGTATAGACGTTACTTACAGGATCAGAAAGAATATCTCTATCAGAAACAGCCAATACACTAGAAAAAGACTGGCTTATATATAGAATTACAGCTAAGATTAGGATTGCTATTTTTTTCATTGTTGCCTCCCAAATAAAAAGTCCTACCGAACTCGTTTCATTATATCATATTATATCGGCATTTTTTCCCCTATTGTAAAGGTTTTTGATGTTACTTTTTTGTTACATAGGCCTCAATTGATAATTATTATTAGTTACAAAGTACTATTCTAAAGGCCCTTCATATGTTATATGATTAGTATATTAGTAACAGATTTGAGATTTACTTTACCACTTAAAGGTATCGAAACTTCAGATTCAACCCATAGTTTGGAGGAGGAAGAAAAATGGCAGGAAAATTCGAAGTATATCAAGACAAAAAAGAGCAATTTCGTTTCAGATTAAAGGCAGGAAACGGTCAAGTTATCGCAACAGGTGAAGCGTATTCATCTAAAGCTGCATGTCTTAATGGTATTGAATCAATTAAGAAAAATGCGCCTGAAGCACCAGTTGTTGAGGTAGAAGGTTAGAGGTGACTTATGAATGCATTAATCGAAAAACTTATTAACGATGCTGAAATTGATGAAGCAACTGCAAAGAAAGTCATTGCTGTTGTAGCAGATTTCTTAGATGACAAGTTACCAAGCCCAATTGATAAACAAGTAACTAAGGTACTTAAAGATGTGGATGCAGATGACATCGAAGGCGCACTTGGTGCTGTTAAAGGTTTATTTGGGAAATAGAACAGTAAACAAACAGGACATAGCCTAATCGGCTATGTCCTTATTTTATTGAATGCCTAATGATTCATTTACTATTAACACTGTTTACCCGTTAAATATGTAAGTCTCTTTTTGAATAGGTCACTAATGCAACACCTGCACCAATCACCATAATCCCAAGAGAGATGATGACATAAACGAGTTCAAACTCTAAAGTTCTTGCCAACGTTGCAGCCTCAAAGTACTTAAAAGGTGATAAGTATTTTAGGTTCTCAAGTTTCTCATTTAAGCCAGATAGAATTGATAAGATATATGTTCCAAAAAAGATACCAATCGCCAGTCTACCACTAAGTTTATGTTGCTTAAGAGATGCTGCAAGGGCAAATCCGATTGAAAAGAAAAGTATTTGCACTAGATACATACCTACAGCCAATAATAACATAAATGTATTAAAATCAGCCATCTTATCATATTCTAGTGTTGTTACATATAAAGTAGCAATAATGACAACGTTCAACAATAAAGACAATATCATACCAGCAAACCATTTGCTAATAATTGCTTTAGTTCTCGACACCGGTAGGCTTAAGAAGAACTCTACTGTTTTGTCTCTTTCTTCTTTTGAAATTATTGAAGCCCCAAGAAGCGCTGAGTAAACACCCAACATCATCACAAAGTAAACCGCTGCAAGACTCATAAACCCAGATACAGTGGTTACATTAGCCCCAGCCATAGAAAATGCTTTCATAAGCGCTTCAGGCATCGAGTCAAGAATCTCATTCATTTCTGGATTATTGTAATAGGCAGAAAACTCAGCCATCATCACATAAACAAAAAATATAATCGAAAGTGACCATATGATTAAGGACTTCAAATTGCTCCGTAATTCTCTAAAAATAATGTTCATGAAATCCCTCCTTTATAATGAATGAATGTTACGTTTCAGGTACAATACATAGGTTCCAACAGACGCTGCGATAATAACAACCACACTAATCAAAGCCGTTTCAGTGTTGTAACTACCATTGGTCAGGATGTAATTAGGCTCAAAGTGATAGAAAGGTGTAAACCAACCTAGCAGATCACTATCTATGATCCCTCTAACCGCATTAATCATATAGGTACCAAAAGCCAGGGCCATTGAGTAACTGATGACACTTCGAATCTTTTTAACAGATACAGAGATTAACATTCCAACCATCAAATAAAACAACTGGAATAATACGATTGAACTAAATAGAACAACCATATCAGCGACTTCATAAGTCTTGTCACCTTTGAAAATTTCTAAGGCGATAAAACCAGATACCCATGAGGCCAAATTCGTTAATGTCAAAGCAGCAATAACCGCCAAAAACTTAGATGTTATTATATCAGTTCTTGATACAGGTTTGGTCATAAGAAAATCTGCAGTCAAATCTCGTTCTTCAACGGAAAGAATTGAAAAACCGTAGTTAGATGCCTGAATAGCCAAAAGTACTTGAACAAACATAAAGACAAAACCGAAAAAACCAGGTAATGATGATAAGGATAATCCTGTATTCATACCAAACGCTTTTAGCATCTCTTCAGGATAATTGGCCAACAATGTATCCATAAGTTCCACATCCGCTGCAAAGGTTGGATAAAATGAAAAATATAATATGAAAAATGTAGCAACCGCTGATGCCCATAATAAGATTGATTTTCTTAACAACTTAAATTCATAATTAAATATTATCATCTCATCACCTACTTATAGTAGTGCATAAAGATCTCTTCAAGAGTAGGTTCTTCAATTAATACATCTCGAACCGTCTCTGAACTGATCGCACTAGTCATTTTATTTATGTCACCCTTATAATAGAATTTCAAGGCATGATCCATTGCCTTCATTTCAGTTACACCTTCTATATTAAAAGTATCCATTTTCAACGCATCACCCTTTAGGGTTATCTTCTTGTAATTCTCTTCTCTTAAGGTTTTTATTTGCTCCAATTTGATAATAGAACCTTCTTTGATAATCGCCACACGGTCACATAACTCCTGCACTTCTGCTAAGATATGTGAAGAGAAGAACACAGTAGCACCATTCTTGTTTTCTTCAGCTATGATATCAAAGAATTTCTGTTGCATAAGTGGGTCTAGTCCACTAGTTGGTTCATCTAACATAATTAGTTTTGGTGAGTGAAGAAGCCCTTGAACAATACCAACCTTCTTTTTATTTCCATAAGACAAGTCTTCAATTTTGCGTTTGAGGTCAAGTTCCATAATATCCGCTAATTCATGCATACGCTTAGAACAATCTTTCTTGTAAAAGCTTGCTGAATACTTCAATAAATCGATAACCTTCATTTTATCGTAGTAGAAGACTTCTGAAGGTAAGTAGCCAATCTCCTGTCTGATTTCTGGTCCGTTTTTAATACAATCTTTTCCAAAGATCTTAGCATTACCACTGGTTGGAAAAATCAGTCCAAGTAGGGTTCTGATCGTTGTTGACTTACCTGCACCATTGGGTCCAATAAAGCCAAAAATCTCACCCTCCTCAACATTAAAACTAACATCAATAATGCCTCTTGCCTTGCCATAATACTTGGTCAACTGGTTAATTTCTATAATAGAACTCATTCTGCTCCTCCTTGCCATTTATAGTCAGATTTGTAAAAACTTTTAGCGAAAAAATCACAATACTTATCTAAATACACTTCCATTTGTTCTTTAGAAATCTTATACTCACCATCAATAAAGTGCGCTTGATTCAACTTCACAGCAAACGCTTCTAGTGTTGCAATAATACTTTCAATAACTAATGCAGGGTCCAAATCTTCTCTAAATAAAGTTTGATCATAGCCACCATAAAGTATGGATTGATAGCGTTTCATAGTATCACTTCTGATTTCCCTAATTTTATCAATAATAAAGGTATCTTCTTCTTTAAACATAGAGCCAAAGAAATTCAGAAAATATGGTTGCTCCTCAAAAATATCAAATTTGAGTAAGGCAAGTTGTTTAGTTCGAACAATGTAGTCTGGACTTGGATCCAGATTCTGTAAATTGTATATACGTTCAAAATCATTAATTGCATAGTTGGCAAGTTCAACATAAAGTTCTTGTTTACCACTGAAATAGTGGTATAAAAGTCCTTTTGAGATCTTGGATTCTTTAAGGATTTCATTGATTGAAGCCTTCTCATAACCTTCTTTTGAAAAGGTTTGATAACAAGCTTCAAGTAACCTAGTTCGTTTATCTTCTGGTATGTTTGTGAAAATGGACATGGACTCACCTCCTTTACAGACCGACCAGGTCGGTTTGTATTTTCATCATATCACTCCACCCTCTCTAGGTCAACAGTTTTATAATAAATCCTTTGAAAAAACTCAAAAAAAATAGTCATAAAAAATGATGACACCCACTCGGTGTTTCATTCTTTATGACTATTTGTATCTTCACTTCTTTGTATTAATCCTTAAGGTTTTTAACTAGCTCAACCAACTGAGTTAAACCTTCCGCTTCACCTTCACCGTCAGTAATGACATCTATGACATCACCTTGACCGATTGCTAACATAAGTAGACCTAAAATACTTTTAGCATTAACTTCTTTGCCATTCTTCTCTAACATAACTTCACAATCTAGTGATGTTGCTAACTTAACAAAGTCTGCAGCTGGTCTTGCATGTAAACCTGTTGGGTTTGTAATTGTTACTGTTTCTCTTACCATGATTCTTCCTCCGATTCATTTACAGTGATGCCAAGTAAGCATCCACCATTTCTTTGACTTCTTCTTCACCTGAAGCGTTCATTGCATCTTCCGTTAATTTAACGGCTTCATTTTTATCTATTTTAGTGGCCATATACCTGGTTCTAAGAATACTTGGCGCACTCATACTTAATTCATCAAGGCCTAATCCAATCAATAGTGGTAAAGCCCCCGCTTCACCAGCCATTTCTCCACACATACCAACCCACTTACCTTCTGCATGAGCCGCTTTAGCAACCATACTGATAAGTCTTAATAAAGAAGGGTTAAAAGGTTGATATAAGTATGAAACATGTTCATTCATTCGGTCCGCAGCAAAGGTATACTGGATTAGATCGTTGGTTCCAATTGAGAAGAAATCAACTTCTTTAGCAAAGGCATCTGCAAGTATTGCAGCTGCTGGAATCTCTATCATTATCCCTAACTTGTAATCATCACTTACCGGAATATTTTCTGCAATGAGTTCTTTTTCTACATCTTTTAGGAAATCTCTCGCTTGTCTGAACTCTGCCAAAGTAGCAATCATTGGGAACATAATATGTAGATCTCCATGGACACTAGCTCTTAGTAAGGCTCTAAGTTGGACCTTAAAAAGTTCTGGCTTGGAGAGACATAGTCTTAGGGCTCTATTACCTAAAAATGGGTTTAGCTCTTCTTCCATCTCCATGTAATCAAGTTCCTTGTCACCACCGATATCTAGGGTTCTAACAACCACTGGCCTGTCGCCCATTTTCTCAAGCACAGCCTTATAAGCTTCATACTGGACCGTCTCATCTGGGAAGTCTGAACGCCCCATATATAAAAACTCTGTTCTATAAAGACCAACACCTTCGCCGCCGTTATCTAACACACCAACAACATCATCAGGGTTTCCAATATTTGCAGCAAGATCAATATGAGCACCGTCTTTTGTCACTGAAGTCTTATCTTTATAAGTTGCCCATATAGCTTTTTCTTTAGCTATTTCTTCAATCTTCTTCTGATACTCTGCCACTTCTTCATCTGTAGGATTAGCAATAACTTCTCCAGTAGAACCGTTTAGTAGTACCAAATCACCTGTTTCTAATTGCTCAAATCCATCATTCGTTCCTACAACTGCAGGAATTTCAAGCGTTCTAGCCATTATAGCACTATGGCTTGTACGTCCTCCTACATTAGTAATGAAACCTTTGACCAAGTCTTTATTCAACTGTGCTGTATCAGAAGGTGTTAAGTCTTTGGCTACAACAACAACTTCTTCATTAATCTCAGATAAACTACTACCTTGTATACCCTGAATATGCATCAATAGACGTTTACTAACATCTTTAATATCAGCGGCACGTTCACGAATATACTCGTTATCCATAGACTCAAAAATAGCTACAAAGTTATCACTTACTGTCTTGAGAGCAAAATCAGCGTTAACACAATTCTCGCTAATCATACTTTTAACGCCACCGATTAACTCTGGGTCATTTAGAATTTCAATATGAGCACCAAAGATTGCCGCCGTTTCAGCATCCACTGTTTCTTCTGTCTTCTTTTTGATTGCTTGAATTTCTGTGATACTAGAGTTAATTGATCTCTCAAATAAAGCCAATTCTGCCTCGGCATCACATTGGTCTCTTTTAGTGACAACCAATTCAACTTGTTCATACTTGTAAACACGGCTGATGGCAATACCATCACTAGCCCCTATACCCTTAACCATAAGTTACCTCCACTATGATTTTAATGCTTTAATACGTTCGTTCATGGCCATCACTTTCTTCAAAGTCTCTTCATCAGAAATTAGTGTATCCAACAAACCTCCCCTAAGCGCTGCAAGGATTGCCTTTACTTTCTCATCTCCAGATGCAATGGCTACAATTTTCTTCTCTTTAATGGTATCCGTGCGAATACCAATGACATTGTCATTAACATCCACTTCAAGGAACTGTCCATTTCTATCAAAGAAATGGGCTAATATAAATCCTACACCACCTTTGGCAATGATCTCATATTGGGTCTCTTGTTCAACGTAATTGTCCCATAAGGTCTGTAAATTATGCCCTTTAATGGAACCAATACCTGTGACGATCAAATCACAATCTTCAATCATTCTTAAAGTTTGTTTAATCAATGGTGTTTCAATAATAGCTTTTCTTGCGATATCATCATTAATATAGATTGGTGATGGAAGTGGATAAAGTTTACCACTCAACTTACTTGAAATTTTACGACCTATACTCAGCATGTCTGCCTCACCAAGGTCATAGGAAACCGCACCAAACAATTCAACTAACTTCAGATTATTATAATGTTTTTTCTTAAGATATTTTGCCGTACGCCTAATATGTTGGCCCCAAGATATACCAATGATCATATCATCTCTAAAAAGTGTTTCTAACTCTTTAGATGCTGCTTTGCCAACTTCATTTAAGGTATCACTTTTATGATTTAATGTTTTTGAAATGACCACATGAGGTATACCAAACTCACGTCTAATCTCACCTTGAAGCTGCTCAAACTCATCATTCTGATAGTTAATGGTTATATCAACTATTTGTAATTCTCTTGCTTTCTTCAATAACCTTGAAACTTTAGGTCTTGAGAGATAGAGTTCCTTTGCGATCTGACTTTGGGTTTTACCTTCTAAATAGTATAAAACTGATGCATCAATAATCAGTTGATGTTCTTCTTTGTCAATCATTCTATACACCTCACATTTGGATTGTCATTTATGCTTGGCCGTAATAAGCACCAGCGCCATGCTTCCTTAGGTAATGTTTATCAACAAGGGTCTGTTTAACAGGTCTAATACGAGGATTGATTTTCTCAGTTCTATAAGCCATTTTTGCCACCTCTTCCATAACCTTAGCGTTATGTACGGCTTTGGCAGGTGATTCCCCCCAAGAAAAGGGGCCATGGTTATAGATGATCATACCAGGTAATTCACTTGGCTTCTTAGCCATGTTAGTCATAGTCTCAACCATTACTTTACCTGTGTTCAACTCATAGTCTGTCTTAATTTCTTCATCTGTTAACGATCTTGTACATAAGATTTCACCGTAGAAATAGTCTGCATGGGTTGTACCATAACAAGGGATATTTGCCCCTGCTTGGGCCCAGCTTGTTGCCCACTCAGAATGTGTGTGGACTACACCAACTATTGTATCAAACTGACGGTATAATTCAAGGTGAGTTGGTGTATCTGATGAAGGTTTTAAGTCACCTTCTAACACATTACCTTCCAGATCCAAAACAACCATGTCGTCAACTGTCATATGGTCATAATCTACTCCACTTGGTTTGATGACAACAACACCTAATTCTCTGTTAATACCACTCACATTTCCCCATGTATAAATAACAAGCCCTTGATTAACCAGCTCAAGGTTGGCGTCAAAAACATCTTGTTTTAATTGTTGTAAAACTTTGTTATCGCTTAACATATAAACCGTTCTCCTGCTTTCTCAATCAACCAAGTCTTAGCTGCTGCAATGTTGGCAACAGAATCTTCAAATGTGTTTTTCACATCATTATCTGCCCACATCTCTACTAAAAAAGGTCCCTGAAAACTTAGTTCATCTAATTTTCTAAATAACTTTATAAAGTCAACAGTACCTTCACCAAAAGGCACACATTTGAAAATGCCAGGTTTGGTATCCTTCAAATGAATTCCTACGATATGGTGTATACCTTTTTCAAGTTCAACATCTGGTTCATCTGTCCATTGACTCAGATTACCAAAATCAGGGTAAATCTGTAACCAAGGTGAGTCAACAGCTTCAATAAAAGGTAGACAATTGCTGATTGTACCAATAAACTCAGTGTCCATGATCTCAATAGACAACATTACATTGGCACTTGCCGCCTTTCTTGTTGCATATTTAAGGCCTTCGATAAATCTAGCTACAGTTTCTTCATTTGAAGGCTCATAATAAACATCATAACCGGCCAATTGAATATTCCTGACACCCAAATCCTTAGCCAATTCTATGGCTTTATCCATCATTTCATAAGCAACCTCTCTAGTTTCAGGGTTGTCACTTCCAAATGGATATTTTCTATGCCCACTTAAACATATGGAGTTGATGTACATATTGTTCTTATAAAGAAGTTCTCTAAGATATGTACGTTTCTCTTTGCTCCATTCTAATCGGTACTGGCGGTCATCACTTTCATCAATTGACATTTCAATAAAGTCATAACCTGCTTCTTTAGCTATTTTTATTTTAGTTGCCCAATCAAATTTATTCGGAATTGCCTTTTCATAAATCCCAATTGGGTTGTCTTTTAATCTAAACATATTTTAACCTATAAAACTGCTGATACCTTTTCTCTTATTTCTTCTTCTGACAATAAGTTTACAAGCCCTACAATTTTTGCATCACCTGCATTAGCAAATTCTTTTACGAACATTTGTGACACTATTACAAGATCAAAGTTCTTAGCATCTGATTTTGCCTGACCAACACTAGCATGGTGTACGTCACAATCAAGACCCATGTCTTTAAGTACTTTTTGAATTTTCATTTTTATGATTAAACTTGAACCCATTCCATTACCGCATGCCGCTAAAACTTTTAACATTTTCATTTCCTCCAATATTAGTTTGAAATTAAAACGTACACCACTTAGGTGTAACTGTGTATGTGTGTGATGTATGGCAGTGATGTACGTTTGGTTACTTATATTATAACAATGATTTAAATGGTAAGTCAGGTTCTATTGCAAACGCATCATGGAAACCACGATCATACATATATTCCATGTCGTCTTTATCGTCTGGCCATGTGAACTTCCCACCAACTTGCCAAATATATGGCTTAAATCCGTACTTAAGTCTATCTTTTTTCATATTCCATAAAGTTGTGATCTCTTTTGGATCCGCCATGAAGTTTGTCCATATATCGTGATGAATTGGAATAACCACTTTAGTTCTTAGGGCTTCTGCCATTCTTAAGATACCAACTGCTGTCAATTTATCTGTCATACCTCTTGGGTTCTCCCCAAAAGATCCTAATGCTACATCAATATCATAGTCATTACCATGTTTAGCAAAGTAGTTTGAATAATGTGAGTCCCCACTATGGTATAAGTTTCCACCTGGAGTTTTGAATAAGTAGTTAAGGGCTAACTCATCCATCTCTTGTGGCATTTTCCCTTTAAGGACATTACCTGGTGTTGTTGTTACAAGCTCTGTTCTGTCAAATGAATCAAGGGCTACGATTTCTATATCCCCAACTTTATAACTTTCACCTGGGACCAATGTAACCAATCTCTCAGCTGGAACACCCCAACTCGCCCATAACTCTGTACAAGCTTTAGGTCCAATGAACTTCACTGATGCATCTGTGTTTTGACATACTGCAGCTGCAACATTCTCATCTATATGGTCCCCATGGTCATGTGTTGATAAGACTGCATCAATCTCTTTAAACTGGAAGGGATCAATGACACATGGTACATTTCTTAGGTTTGGCTGAAGGTCCACACAACCAATCATTCTTTGATGTTGATGTTCTTTTCTCATAAGGCCATCACCATGAGTTCTCTTACCTGACTTCACCCATAGGTCTACACATAAGTTTGTGCCACCTTCTGATTTTAACCAAATACCCGTACATCCTAGCCACCACATTGAAAAAGTGCCAGGTTGAACCACTGTTGCCTCTATTTCTTCATTAAGCCAGTTGCCCCACTCTGGGAATGTACTAAGGATCCAACTGTCTCTTGTAATTTCGCTAATTTTACTCATAATTTTCCTTTCTAACTCTCTATGCTTTAAATATATTTAAGATCTCTTCTTCTGTTGTTGCTGCAAAAAGAGCATCGTGTTTCTCTTGATCAGATAAAACCATAACAATGGATTGTAACATTTCAAGATGTGTATCTGCGTCAACACAGGATAAGGCTATAAACAGACTAGCATCTGCGCTACCATCTTCTGCAAAAGATACCGCTTCATTTAACTTCATCACTGAAAATCCAATTTTAACTGAACCAGTTTCTGGTCTCGCATGTGGAATTGCAATATTAGGTGCTATAACAATATATGGTCCATGAGCTTTAACGGACTCAATCATGCCATCAATGTAGGATTGTTTTATTTCACCACCGTCTAGAAGTGGTTTAGCTGATAATTCTACCGCTTCTTCCCATGTGTCTATCTTGTCAAAAAATTGTATGTATTCTTTTGTTAATTCAAATCCTTTAATCATTTCATACCTCCTAGATTACCTTTACTTAATGATACCTACGAAGTGAACATATGTCAATCAAATGCCATATATTGAACATTTGTTCATTCATTTTCTGTCTATACTAACTAAGTTCTACTTCACTTATAGCTAATAATTTGTAAAAAATAGACCACCCTATAGAAGGTGGCCTATTTTTAGGGCAAGTTACTTCTTATTGATCTCTCATTGTTGTAAAATACGTCTCAGCATGACGCTTGTACTGCAATTGAGGAATAATAAGTAGTAATGGAATAAGGATAATAGGAACAATGATTCCTAAGTAGTTAGCTAAAATAGTTGTACCTGCAAACAATGTTGCCCAGTCAAACATACCCATCCAACCGATAACTTGTTCTGGACCAATTAAGAAGTTAAGCACAAGTGCTGAACCAAATACTTGGATAAGACCAGCTATGAATGGAATTATGGCTGCCGCTCTACGTCCACCAGCTTTGTTAGCGAATACTGCTAAAGTACCGTTATCAAAGAATAAGCAAATGAAACCAGCAATGATTAGGATTGGTGACTTAAGTGCAACAAGTACGAATATTGCAATAATTTGTCCAAAGAATCCAAAAATGAATCCATAAGATGGTGCATTTGGTGAGAAACCGAATGTTACTGCACAGTCAACTGCTGGAACTGCACCAGATAATAGTTTATCTGAGATCCCTTGGAATGAAGCTGTAAGTTCAGCAACGAACATACGAACACCAGTAAGAAGAACAGTGATGTATACTGCGAAGTATGCACATGTTTCCCAAATATATGTTGAGAAGTAATACTTAGTTGTGTTGTATTCAAACGTGTCTTTTCCAAGAATTAACATGATTGCACCAACGAATACGGTCATAATAAGTGCATTTGCAACAACGTTGTCATTTAAGATTGTAAGGAAACCAATTTTTGAGTCAACTTTGTTAACATCATGTTCTTTGTTTCCAAGTTTACCAGCAAGTTTCCAAGCTACCCATGCACCAAACATTTGTTGATGTCCAATTGTAAAGCCTGCACCGTCTGTAACTTCTTGAGTTGCCTCGATGATCAAGTTTGACATAACTGACCAGTAAGTACCCATTAATAAACCAGTAACAATAATTAAGAATGGTGAAGCTGCGCTTCCGCCAGCGCCTTCGATTACCCAGTAAAGAGCCCAAAGAAGAACTGCTGATTGTTGATACATGATGTGTCCAGTGATAAAAAGTGTTCTAATCTTCGTATATTTTCTAAGTGCAACAAGAAGGATGTTAAAAGCAAACGCTATTAGCATTACATAGCCAACAAATGCTAATGATCCAACGCTATCAAGAAACTCTGTTGCAGATGTTTGACCAAAGTATGGGTCAATTACCAATGCCTCGATGCCATATCTTTCTGATAAAGCTTCAATTATTGGTCTAAATGTCTTAACCAAACCACCAGTACCTACTTGAAGAATCTTAAAACCAACAAAGGTCTTAATAAATCCTGCTAATGCTTCATACCATTTTCTCCCAAGTAACATGTAACCAATAAAAGCTACAATACCTAACATTAATGGTGGTTGCCCCAAAAACTTGTTAACGAACCCTAGAAAGAATTCTAAAATAAAATCCATGATGTACCCCTTTCGAATTGTATAAGCTTCAATATTTTACTCTCGGACGTCCTACCGATGTAGCTATTATAGCAACCGCTCGAACATATGTCTACATATTGAAATCTTTTGAACATCTGTTCATCCTTTTCTTGTGCACTTTAGCTTTTATGAACATATTCTCACGTCTTCTCTTGTCACATATGTATATTATGGCCAATTCATGGTATAATAATCAGAGAGGTGATTTAATGAAACATCAACTTTTTAAGCGATTATGGTTCCAAACTACTATCTTATTTATATGTCTCTTACTTATTAGTTTTGTTATTCAGCGGCCTATTGCCAAAATAACAAAAATTAGCCTTCCACTCATTACTTTATGTTTATATCTTGTCATAACATCAATCATTACCTTCCTCTACCTACATAAGAATGATGTATTTCAGTCTAGTGAAAAGATGACGCGGTTAAACCACATATTCTATGAACTTATAAAAAAGACCGTTTACATGACAGACAGTGAAGAACTTTACCAAACCATATTGAACAGTGCGATAGACTCTCTACCAATGGCTCAAAAGGGCTGTATTATGATTCTAGACCCAGATTCAAATCTTCTACATTTCGCTGCTGTATCAGGTTATGATATGGACCTACTCAAGAAAACCTACCTTAGACTTGACCAAACTTTTCTATACCGAGAAAGCAAAGGCAATGTTAAAGAAACAGTTATGATTGATAATCCATTTGAATATGATCGGAAACATATTGATGGTGATAATATGGATGATATTATTGAAGCTGGTACCGACCATGTATTAAGCACCCTTAGTACACCGATTTTTTACCAAAATCGCCTTTATGGTATGATCAATGTAGATAGTATGTATCGAAACATTTATACAGATGAAGATAAGGAAATTATTGAAATATTTGCTTTAGAGGTTGTTAACGTCCTTAAACTCTTCTCTTCTTTCGAACAAGTTAACTACTTTATGAACCACGACGCTCTGACCAAGATATATAACCGAAGACATTTCAATGAGAAAATCGAACAATGTCATCAACGGTGTCTGCAAGAAGAAATGCCTTATGTGGTCATTTCTATAGATTTAAACCTCTTAAAAGAAACAAACGACCGCTTTGGTCATCATATTGGAGATCTTCTGCTAACCGGTTTCACCAAAGGACTAAGCCATATGTTGCCTGAGGAAGCCATTTTTGCACGGTACGGTGGGGACGAGTTCATTCTACTATTGCCAAATTGGACTCACGAAGAAGCCAATAACCTAATGATAAAAGTCAATACATTCTTTGATTATCAGGCTATTAAACATGAGTCTTACAAAATTCCAATTTCTTATGCATATGGAATATCAGCATTCCCTCAAGATAATTTAGAATACCAGGAACTTATTAAAATAGCTGATCATCGTATGTATGATATGAAACAAGATTTTCATGAAAAAAAATGATGTAATGAAAAAGCAGGTATTAGCTAGCCAACAAGGCCAAGCTTTTACCTGCTTTACTTATGGTATTATGATTGATTCTGTACTTCAACAATAAACTGGGATGGTGTCCCGCCTGAATGATTGATATCTATATTGTAGTCAACAGTCAAGAATAGGTGATTCTCTGTTTTATTAAGTTGAATGTCCTTAGTTCGTAGAATAATTTCAAACAAACCAAAGGGTGTGTCATAGGGTGTATAGTGCTCCTTGTCTTTCTCAAAGATCATTTGAGTATTGGTAGCACCGTGTCGCAATATACTCACCTGATTATCACCAATCTTTATGGTTGTTGATGTTGCTTTATCTTCATCAAGAATTGTATCTTCATACTTTATGTAGGATTTACCATTCTTCTCAAAGTATTGTCCTGTTGTTTGCATTTCAATACCATCCTCTTCTACAAGGCTGCCTTGAATGCCCTTCACTTTAATTAATACGTCTTTGTTCATGTTCATCTCCATTACACATTAGTAACTCTATACTATAGCTGATTAGCTTCAATTGCAAGCTCTATTAGAATTGTGATAAGGGCCTTATTGTTAATACCATCAGCTTCTTTCAACATAGGGTACATACTAATGCTTGTAAAACCAGGGAAGGTATTGATTTCGTTAAAAACAACCTCACCTGTAGCATTCTCAATAAAGAAGTCAACTCTTGCAAGACCTCTGCCATCAACAGCTTTAAAAATTGTTACCGCAGCGTCACGTATGGCTTGTCTTGTAGCCTCAGGTATCTCAGCCCTCAGAATCGTTTTAGAATCCGAATTGTTGTACTTAGCATCAAAATCATAAAACTCATCAGCCGAAAGAATTTCTCCAACATCGGATGCTTCTGGTGCCAGATTACCATGGACAGCACACTCAACTTCACGTCCTATGATTTCTTCTTCAATTAATACTTTACGATCAAATTCTAGAGCTACTTCAACCGCTTCAATGAGTTCATTTTTATTCCTTGCCTTAGATACACCAATGGAGGAACCTGCATTGGATGGCTTAACAAATACTGGATAACCAAGAGTCTTCTCCACTTGATTCTGAATTTCTTCCACATCATATTCCTCTTTGATTACACCAACATACTTGGCTTGTCTAACACCGAGGGGATTTACTATGAGCTTAGTGTATAGCTTATCCATTGAAACAGCTGAAGATAATACGCCACAACCCACATATGGAACATTTGCTAATTGCAATAGACCTTGCACACTACCATCTTCTCCATATAAACCATGGAGAACAGGGATGACAACGTCTATTTTGATGGACTCATAACCATCTTGGCTTTTGACCAGAATCTCTTGATCAGTTGCATCTGGGCTAATAATGGCTTTTTTACCTTTACTAATCCATGTATTATCCTTAATGTCACTAACCTGATCATCCACAAGTAGCCAAGTGCCTTCTTTAGTAATCCCAATTGTATAAACTTCATAAAGTTCTCTATCTATATGTTCCATAAAAGATAAAACGGATTTTCGTGATATATCATGTTCTGTTGATTGTCCACCAAACAGAATGACCACATTCTTCTTCATGCTTCTACCTCGCTTTTATATCGTTAACTTATACTATAACACAGTGGCTATTGACGCAAGAGATATTAAGGTAAATAGCATAATTAACCTATCATATAGCAGAAAATGCTAAAAAAAAGAGGCTTCCGCCTCTTTTTTCTCATCTAACTAGTTCATAACTCAAGCCCAATTCATTGTTTTGTAAATAAGAAAGACCTCCATAACCTTTAATCATATCTTCGTTGTTATTAGGTACTTCTTCAAATAAATCTATCACAAAACTTTCAAAATCTATACCTTCACTGTTTGCTTTGGCATAACACATATATCCATCTTGATTGAAATAGCTAAAAGAAGCTCTTTCCATATCATCAAGGATACTGTGACGTAGTGCCTGATAATAATAACCACTATTACCATCACTACAAAATTGTTGGCTTACAACATAAGAAAGGACACCATCATTATTATAACTCTCGCAATAATAGTCAAATCGATCCAATACATCATTATAAAGAACTTCTACTTGTTTATAAGATCCAGTGTTGTCTCTGTAGGTAATCTCATATTCAAAAACATCACCTGTTTTTGAGAAGCTACTTATAGTCATACCGTTACCATTGGGATAATCATCTTCCCTATTAGACCATTCACCTTTATCAAACTGCATTAAGTACTCTAACTCCACGTTTACAACTGCCATTAAATCATTATAAGGTACTAAGGCTAAGTCACTGTAAAGTACATAGTCCTCATCCTTATCTAGATTATCTTCAATATCTTGACCCATTTGATTCACGTAATTATGTGCAAGGTCTGTAAAAACACCTAAATCAAATCTATTATCATATTCTAGGGGATTAGCTAGAGGAAGCTCTTCATCTATGATTTCATCTTCTGTCACTACTATATCTATAGGGTCTTGTACTTCAACTTTTTCATCTAGCTTAGTATCAAGTTCCGAACATCCTACTAATAAAAGTAGCAATAAGATCGCCACTTTAATTCCAATCATTTGCTTCATCTAGTATCCTCCTTATCCAAATCATGTACTCCCATGCTAAGTATATGCTCTTTTTCAATCAATTAAAAGTAGCTTTAGTCACTCCTTCAGATAAACAGATGACCAAAGTCACTTTTTATATAGGTTGATAGATCAGCTCCAACAAAATAGGCCGCCCCTCGGCAGCCTATTTCCCCTTTTATATATAATGTTCTTATCCCGAATAGACCAGCTTATGGTTCAATAACAATACGATCAACAAGTGACAGATTGTAACTATCAAGTACTTGATTCCCTTGAATGAGTGTTCTGTCTGCCTTATAAGTCCCCGGAGTTACAACTCTAGCATAATAGTATAGAGGTTGGTAGTTAGATGTGTCTTTATAGACACCAAAGCTCACTTTCTGACCTTCAACATCCCTGTACCAGTATCCATTTCTATCATCTATGCCATAAGACCATATATTCTTAATAGGTACCAAACCTGACGGTACGTAATCTGTAACTGTGTAATAATCGTCTATGCTTTGATCCGATATTTGCCAATCTATAATCACTTTGACGATATCGCCACTCTTAAAGTTCCATTTTTCTTCATTGTTTTCGTAATCCACATACTTACGTGTTACAGATAATGTGTTGTCTGTTACACCTGTCACCATGCCTAAGCTATTATATTCAACGATGACTGTCACATCACCTGACACACTTACAATCCCAAAGTCTTCAATCTTACTTGAAGGAATTGTAATGGATTTACCATAATAATCTTCAAAATCAACTGCATATGTATTGCCATCATACCTGTAAGTAATACCAGGATTAAGGTCTGTCATGTTTGACATAGCTTCAACATAGTAGGCAAGTAAATCTGAACTTGGTAAGTAAGTTTTACTGTAACGGCTCTGTACATAAGCGAACATATCAGATGCCAATTCACTATCAAGACTTGCTAAAAGAGGTAACAGTTTAGCAGACATTTTGTACTGGCCATCTTGATCCAAATTACCAACATATCTAGCCATATCATCAAACCGTTCTATATCATCCATGAAATACTCATCAATAATTAAGTTAGACATATAAGTATCACCAATCGCATAATAAGCTCTAGCTACATTCAACCTAGAAGTTAAGTCTAAGTTTTCAACCATATTTAATTGATTTAGCTCTAGTAATGTTGATTGACCCAACATAGTTAGACCTAATAAGGCTTGGCTTTTAACCTTACTCTGACTGTCATAATACTTGTTATATAAATAAGATGTTATCTCAAACCTTGATGATTCACTTTCTATATAAGGTATCATTTCAACTGTTAATTCAACATCGGCTTTCGCATATGGAAGTAAGGATAAACCACCTTCGAACTGTTGATAATCACCAAGGACCGGTTCTTCAAGCTCTAATCCTGCTTCAAAACGTTGGTTTAACAATTGGCCTGCTTGGTAACTAATAAGTTGTTGATCAATTCTTTTACCACCTGCATAATACAAGCTGTATAAGTATGGCACAAACTGACCAACTGATGCATCAGAAAATGTTAGGGTGGTCATACCATAGTCATTGGTCATAAGTTCAATACCTTCTACAGCCTTGTAAACATCTGCAACGCGTTTTTCCTGATAGGTAGGAACAACTAAGATACTTTCTTCATAACCATCTGTCAAACCAGATGCTGTTTCAGCTATAACTTGAATCTTATAAGTACCCGCCTTAAGGTCAAATAAAGGTATATGTACTTTCTCAAAGGCTTTTGCTACAATTGTCTGACTATAATTCTCAGCTTCGCAAATAGCTGTATATGTAATTTCTTCATCTTCAAGTAAGGCACCACCATAACCAGCTACACCAATATAAGGTTTGTCCCCAACAAGGTATGTTGTGTTCATATTTGTATTAATGAAGAAAGGTAATGACACATTAACATTTTCTACTTCAGACCCTGCTAATAGGTCCTTAGAAATAGATGATCCCGTTAATCGCCATGAAGTCACATTGTCCGGTAAGGTAATTGTAACTTGACCATAACCACCAACATCTAATCGCATGTTAACAAAAGCAGCTGTATCTTGGAAATTAGATCTAACTTGAACCTCAGCACCGCTATCTGCCTTAGCCATAGCTGTGGTTGCCATCTTCATATCCCCGTCCATTTCCATGGACTCCTCAACCACATCGTTAAAACCACCATACCTCATAGGGACAGATTCATATCTAAAGTTATTGTGTGAACCATAAAGTCCCTCAAGTCCACTGTTCACCCAACTGTACAAGGAGAGTAAAGTATCAACTTGCTGGTCATTAAGGGCAAATAAAGCTTCGTCGACTAGAGCAATGTTAACCATAGCATCTTGAACAGGTACTTCTCTTCCATCAATTGTTGTGTACGTTGCATACACATCAACAATAATTTCTTCACCTGGCTTGTAGCCATCTTTGTCTGTTTCAATCCTTAGGTTAATATTATAATCTTCTTTAACAACATCTTTATAGAGCCTGTTTGATGTCTCATAGGAAACACCATTAAAGATAATACCAACCACTTCTACATTTGGTACAAATTCAGCTTCAAAAGTCATATCAACATTTGCCACTGTCTCAGACGTCACTTTTTTAATACCATTACTTGCTGCAACAAATAAGTATCTGTGACCTGTTAAATCTTCATCACCTTTTACAAGCTTTAACTCCATTGTATCATCTACATGATAAGCCTCTTTATCAGCCTCTAATGATAAGTAATCTTGACCACCCCAGTAGTAGCGATAGTATTCATTAAAGTATTGTGTGTAGGCCATGGATCGACCTTGTAAATCATTGGTTTTTATCTCAATTGTATAATGCACATTTTTTTCTTTAGGTAAATCAATATTAAGCTCAGCCACACCTTGCTCATTTGTCTCAAGTCTTACTTGTTCATAAACAGTCTTTTCCATATTATAGTTATAACGTTTACGGACTTCCTTGTTTATAAAGTCATAGAATTCTCCAACTTCTTCTTTCACCCATTCATTTCTGTAAATCGTACCATTTAATTCATGACCCTCTACAGGTAAATCCAAATAATCATTCATATCTGCCGCTGAACCATCATTTAATCTGTCTAATGTTATGGTGTTAACCGTCGCTTTTAAGGTGCCTTTTTCATCATCTAACTTAGTTTCTAAATTCACATTTATATCATTAACAAAAATTCTAATAGTCTGATTGCCATAAAGTTCACCACTTTCAGGTAAACGGACATAGGCTGCATACTCACCATAAACCACATCTTGATAACCTGCAGAAAACTTAGGTGTGTAATTAACCGATGCATTACCATCAAGATCTGTTTCAATCTGACCTTCCATATACTCAAAACCATATATGTTGTAATTAACTGCAAGGTTTGAAACTGGTGTTCCTTCAAAGAAGGCTGTGTTTGTAACAAAGTTTACACTATCTCCAACAAAAATTGCTTCTTTGTCTTTGGAGACTGACATCTTGTAATCTGGTTTAACATAATTTTCTACCTGTATATAGTGGGTTGCTAGTGTTACACCCTCTGATTTTACTTCAATCTGATAACCACCTTGACCTAAATTTGGTAAGTCAAGTTTTCCTTCATAGAATCCTTGATTCACCGAAACCGTCTCAGTAACAAGTGGTAACGAGTCTCCCATGCCTGGCCATATCCAGTCGTAATACCAATTCTGTTCACCAATCTCAATGGTTACTTCACTTGGAGAACTTCCGTCTTCTCTATCTTGTAAAAATCCATATAGAGCCACTGTATCATCTGGCTTATACAAGTTTCTGTCCGTCTGAATATAACGCCAATAGTTTTCTTGACTATCTTGGTACCAATCATATTTAAACTCATAATGAAGAACAGTAGAACCCTCATGTTCTATTTGATGGAAAATCAATCCCTCTTCCTCACCTTTAGAATAACGGATCAAACCATCAGAATTAGCCATTTGAGCATTGTCTACATTTAGTATAGTTGCCCCCTCAGCTGCATCTCCTGTTGCTAAGTCATTCACCCAGAAATAGCCTGTTTCCTCATCTGAAAAATAGTAATAGCTAAGATCTGTCACTTGAACAAATGTATAGAAGTCAACATCTTCCCAAGTAGACGCAAGAACATAGAAGCCTTCTTCTAAGTTATTTGGTAATGGTAATTGACTTTCATAGCTATAAGGATCATCTATTATATGGTCAAAATCTAAAACTTTATCTAGACCTTTTACATCAATTACTTTATTTTCACCCGCAAACTGACGCCATGTTGGTTGCTCAGCATAATTTCCAATCGCCTTCATAAAGCCATCTATATCATCATACTGATATATTTCATTAACTACTTTGATTTCTTCAACTTCATTATAAACAGAGAAATTAAAAGGAATAAAATGTTCTTCCTCAAGGGCTAAGTCATTAACAATTCTTGTAAAATTAAAATAACCTGCCACTTCATTGTTATTAGCTGATTCATTGTAAGCTGTCTCAAAGCTAAAAGTGACAGCTTCTTCTAATGACTCCTCACTACCTTTAAGTCCTAAACCTTGTTTAAGAGTAATTGTATATAAGGTCTCTGCTTTAAGCTCTTTAGGTACAAAAACAACTGTACTACCAAATACTTCAAAACTACCTTTTACTTTTGGTTCAATTTCAAAATAATCTTCCACTTGTGCTCCAGGGTGACTGAAGTACATTTCTATTCCCGTTGTAACAGGCACATTTGTACTTTGATGTCTTGGAAGGCTACCTAGATAAGCAAAGTCTGTTTGGGTTTGGAAGACCCATGGTGTTTGCTCAATAGTTATTTTATACAATGTATCTTTAAGTAATACCTCTGTAGGTTGGATTGTAAAGACTTCATCCCCCTCAACAATGGTAAAATTAATAGAAGGTTCAAATGTGATGGACCCTTCTAATTCTTCGAGTGTTAACGCTTCACCCTCTTCAAATACAACTTCAAACTGGCTAGTCTCCGAAACTCCTGTTGTATCTATTTGTGTAGGTGTTACCCGGATACCATCTCTAAGTGTTCCAGCGTATACACTGTTATCATTCCCTCTATATATATTATAACCAACAAGACTACCTATAATGGCTATAATGGCTATTACTACTATGACTATTTTAGTTTTCATCACTCTCATCCCTTCTATTTCAATGATTTCATATAGTTTGACGTATCATGAATCAATTAGTTCCATTCTAACATAAATTAATTAGAATCTATAAGAAAAGAAGCCCAATATCTGGACTTCTTTTACTTTATACCCTAATGATAATATTTTTTCTTAATAATCCCTATTAGGTCTTCTGTATTACTTTTTGCCATTTTCAGATGGTCCTTATATAAGTGTTTACGAATGACCTTCAAAGTCTCCTCATATCGACTGGACCAATCATACTGATCCATCCAAGAGAACAATTTCTTAGCTGCTGACTGGTTGGATTGTTCCAAGAAGCCAAGCAGTTGATTCAATCCTTCTAACAACTTACGTCCATCACCTTTCGGCTTGAGGTACGCTCTATTCTTCTTAGTCATCCTCTTTAACATCTCAAAAAGAGAATTGCAAATCTGATACATTTCATTCTCAAGACTTTCAAAGTCATGGACATCAAGTATATGGCTACTTTTCGCCTCAAGTATTAGGGTATTCGTCTGCAGAACTATAGAATTCATACCAAGAACCTGAGCCACAGCATTGACTTCTTCAAGCATATGAAGTGCTTCCTCAAACTGGTCATAATAAATCAAACCATGCATATCATCACAACAATTGGCGTATTGATTATAGAAAATTTCCAAATGCTCAAGGTAAGCTTGGCTGTCATTCTTATGTTGAATCATTCCTTCTTCCACGTCAATACCATAAAGCTGATCAAAGGGAAGTATAGACATCTTGACTTGATTCAAGTTTGATTTCTGTTTATTCTTAGTTAGTCTTTCGATAGTTGACAGGAGGTTATCGACGACTATAGGTTTTGATATATAGCCATTCATACCTGCTTGAGCCACTTTTTCTTCAACACCTTTGATAGCATCAGCCGTCATTGCAACAATGGGTAGTTCATCTGCATCATAGATTTCCCTTATCTGTTTACAGGCTTCATAACCATCCATTATCGGCATCTGTAAGTCCATAAAAATCAAGTCAATATCTTCAACATCTTCTTGTTCCATGATGTAGTCAACAATCTCTTGTCCATTCTCAAACCATTGCACTTTCATTCGTTCATAAGCCATAATTTCTAAGACAATTTGTGCATTCACATCGTTATCTTCAACAAGCAAACATCGAATACCTTCAAGATTAGGGTGTTGGTCTAATTCAATTTGGATTAAGTCCTCTTCTTGATAGTCTTTGTCTAGAGTATTTACAACTTTCTTGTATAACTCTCTACGGATCACCGGTTTAAATAGGGTTCCATCACTTTCATGGAAGCCTGTTTTCTTAAGAATTTCTACAGAGCTAAAGCTTGTTGATAGAAGAATTTTGGGTACATGTTTTCGTTTATTGAAGAGGGATCGAATAACACTAATAGTTTCAAATCCATCCATAATTGGCATCTTCCAATCAACAATAATAAGGTCATATCCATTTTTCCTCTTATTGGCAGCACGAATGAGGTCTACCCCCTCCATGCCGGATAAGGCCACATCTACTTTCATATGAATCTCTTCTAGATAGTGTTTTACAACATCAAGACTTGCCTTGTTATCGTCTATAATTAGAATCTTACATTGATTAATGTCCAAGTGTTCCATTCTAATTGGCGGCTCAATAGACTTGTACATTTGCTTTTCAAAAGGTATCTCAAAGACAAAGTGACTTCCAATGCCAACTTCACTTACAACATCTATGTTCCCACCCATTGAATCAATTAGTGTCTTACTAATGGTCAGTCCAAGTCCTGTTCCACCAAATTTTCTAGTTGTTGATTTATCTTCTTGGGTGAATGACTCAAAGAGTTCTTCCACTTTACCATTAGCTATCCCAATGCCCGTGTCAATAACAGAAAAAGCAATTCTTACACTTTCTTCATCTTCACTCACTATATTCAAATCAAGTTTTATGAAGCCTTCACTGGTAAATTTCACCGCATTATTAGTCAAGTTAATAATTACCTGAGATAATCGAAGGGGGTCACCAAGAAGCTTTTCTGGCATATTGTCTTCAACATCTACGATGAGTTCAAGTTCTTTTTCAGCAGCCCTAAGGCTAACCACACTAATAACATCTACCAGGACATCCGATAGGTCAAATTCTGTAGTTTCAATATCTAACTTACCAGCTTCTATTTTAGAGAAATCAAGAATATCATTGATGATTTTAGTAAGGTTCTGTGAGGCATTATTAATTTTACTAATGTAATCATATTGCTTCGACGTCATAGAGGTATTAAGAATCAAGTGACACATGCCTGTGATGGCATTCATTGGTGTTCGGATTTCATGACTCATAATGGCAAGGAACTCACTTTTAAGTTGGGTCGCCGCCTCAGCCTCTTCTTTGGCTCTACTAATATCCTCAAAGAACCTAGCATTCTTAAGGGCAATAGCTGCTTGGGTGGCAAAAGCATTACATAACTGGGCATCTTTGCTTTGATAATAATTGGGCTCTCCTTTCGAAAGAGTTAAAGCACCAATCATTTCGTCGTTATATACAAGGGGCACAATCATAAAGGCTTCATTTTCAGTTGATAAACGATGGCTACCCGTATAAGTATTTGCAATAGACGGATTTAAAATAAGTGGTTTTCGTTCTTTGATAATCTCCTCTTCTAAGGACCCTTCAATCACATCATAAACTTCACCATAACAAGTCGTATCACTACCTGAAGTATAAATGACTTTAAAAGCATTCTTTTCGTATATCTGAACGGTCGCTTGATCATAATCAGATAGTTTCTTCAACTGTGATAAAACATCAAATAGAATTTCTTCAATATTCTGAGTACTTCTAAGGACTAGGGAAGTTTCATATAAGGACTCAGCTTGTTTCAAGGATTGTTTTAGTTCTTCTTCCAACATTTTTCTCTCAGTAATGTCTTCTCTTATAATTACCAAATGCTCAACTTTGTTTTGTTGGTTTAAAATAGGTGAGATTGATGCTTTGTCCCAAACATACTCACCATATTTATTCACACTCATAAACTCATCATACCAAGCTTGGCCACTATGAATAGCATCCCATACATTTTCATAATAAGCAGCTTCATGGTTAAGGGAGCTAAATAATCCACATTCTTCACCAAGAATCTCACTAATATCCTGCCCCAACATGGCCATACCCTTAGGATTTACATACTCAATAAGGCCTTCTGGACTTGTTATCTCTACTGATACTGGGCTAAACTCTATAGCTTTAGATAATTTGAACATTTCCTTCTGAGCCATGTCTTCTTGTGCTCTAAGCTGATAACTTTCTATGTAGGATCCAAGTTGATAAGACACCGTATTAAGAATGGATAAATCATAATCTGTATAAGTTTGCTCTTCTTCAGAGCCAATAAATAGAATACCTTGTAATTCATTTCTCCTTCTAATTGGAACTGCGATCACAGTCTTTATAGCCTTTTTCATCAAACGATCTGCAGCCTGACCAAAAAAGTAGGCATCTTTAGGTAATTGTAATACGACACTTTTACCCTTTTCAGTGACCCTTGTAAACATTCGACTAGCTTTAGAGATATATCCAATTGTATTATTATCAAATTCATTTTCATGATTCTCAATAAATAGTCCCAACTGACTTTTGGTATTATCATTCAACATAATAGTGCTACAATGACAATCGAAATAATCCACCACAGCTGCACTAATTGCCTTAAGCCCAACAACCATATCATGATTGCTATTTAATTCTTTAATCAGTGTATGTCTAAGCAACAGTTCCTTATTCTGTTCAGTCAACTCATCGTTATAAGCTTCTTGTTTCTGCTTAGCTTCATTTAATTCTTCAATAAGTCTGGCATTCTTGAGAGCTATAGCAATTTGAGCTGCAAAAGCATAAGCTATATCAAGGTCCTGGCTTGTGAATTTATTAAGCTCATAACTATCCACGGTCATAACACCTAAAACTTCATCCCTATGTATCAATGGTAAGACCATACACGATCGAATCTTATCATTGGCGGTTGCATCGTAAAACTCATTCATGTAACGTGTATCCTTAACAATAGCACCTTCCTTTGATTGAAGTGACTGCCATATAACCTTATTGTCTCTAATGCCAAATACAAGGTTCTCTATTAAGATTCGATCAAAGCCATATTGGTGTATAACACTTAAGTATTGACCTTTCATCTCTTGAATTGTAAGTGTATCGTATTGGATAACATGGCCCATCTTCTGACTAATAACATCCATAATACTTTCTCTATCATAGAAGCTGGACATAGACATCGATGCATCATAAAGTGTTACAACACGATTGAGGGCAGATTTAAGATCATTCTCAAGCATCATCCTTTTGTGTACATCAATATGAACACCACTAAGTCTAATTGGGTCATCACCATCAAATCTTGAAAATTGACCCTTTTCTTGAACATAACGCCACTCATTATTGTGAGTCTTCATTCGGAATGTTACATTGTATTCTTCAGTCATACCTTTATGATAATCAAGCCTTGCAGCCTCAACTGCGCTACGATCTTCGGGATGTATCAGCCTCATAAAGGCATCAACATCAAACGGCATCTTAATTCTATGGTGGCCTAACATCGAAACAATATTATTACTTGTATATACATTCTCTCTAACATCAATTTCCCAGAATGCTATCTTAGAGGCGGCCATAGCCATATCTAAATGCTCTTTTTTCTGGATAAGATCCTCGTTTAAAATCATTTTGTCGTTGGCTTCTTGTTGAATCTGTTGGTACAAGTCTTCTATTTCACCATTGGCCATTTGCTCATTTAATAAAGCTTCATAATTCTTACGACTTATTCTCTCAATAATATAACCATTAAAGCCACTAACTATGGCTCCTGCAACGATATAGAACATACTTGCCGTAAACAATACTGAATCAAATTCAAAAGAAATCAACCACATAGCCACATAAATAAACACAGTTATAACCGATTGTATTACAGCATCAGCAAATAACAGTCCTGATAAAAAGAACAACCAACCAATAAGAATCATAAAACCCATTGGGTATAATAGTTGAGCATCCACAGGGCTTATAGTGACGAAATACCATAAAACAAGGGCTAAGAAGGTGCTATAACTTGAGACTATTTTATTATAATGTCTGGCGAAAAATGGTTTGAACGATAAATAGTAAAGACCAATGGATATGAGGTCAACAAGCCCACGAAAAACGACTTGAGTGCTAACTTCAAGACCAAAGTTTAAGAGGTCAACAACAAGAAATGCACTAAAAAGAAATATGGCTAAAAGAAACCCATATCTAATACGTTTTATTGCTGACTCAGTATGATGTTGTATATATTTCTCTTCAAGACTCGATGGTTCAAAGGTGAGAGACAGCTTCATATAAAACTCCTTATTTCCCCTTCATTAGCCGTCATAGTACTATTTTATACTGTCCATCTCTGTAGGTCAAAGTTATCTGAAAAAAGACACAAAAAAAACACCACAAAAGGGGTTTTAAGCCTTGCAGTGTTTAATCATTAGTTCAATTGAACTATGCTACTGTCCTATAACCTGCTTTTTTCAGCGTTGGTATGACTTGCTTTGCAGCGATAGCCGCAATCACACCCAATACTAAATCTTTGATTAAATATGGCACCATCGATAGGGAAAGACCAATAACCGATGTGTCTTTACCCATATTAAATTTAATAATAAAATACATATATAAGATACCAATGACATAGGCACATAAAATACCAACAATAGATGCAATTAAGGTTACAGATAAAGTTGTTGATTTAACTTTTTCTACAATGAACCCAACCACAAATGCACATAGGATAAAGCCAAGTATGAATCCGAATGTGGGCCTTAGAACATAATCAAATCCACCACCACCAGCGAAGACTGGAATGCCGACCAAACCTAATAGAACATAGATTAATTGAGAAAGTGCTCCTTTAAGACTACCTAATAGCAAACCTGCAAAAAGGCAGAAGAACAATTGTAGAGTAATTGGTACTGTTGGGAAGATTGGATTCGGAATCTTAAGGTATGCCCCAACCACCATTAATGCTGCAAATAAACCTATAAGAATCATATCTCGTATACTTAATTTCATGTAAATCTCCTTTAGTTTGAATAAACACAGTATACAAATATATAAAGCTATTGTCAACCCATTTATATATCACGGTTAACAATAGCTTGTTTTAGTAACTCATTTTGTTATGGCCATTCTTTTTACTTTTCTTAAGTAATCTGCTGGCTTCTTCTAACAAGTTCTCATAACTATGTTTATCAAAGTTGACTAAACCTCCACTGACAGTTATACGTATACCACTGACAAACATATGATTTGCTATGGCTTTTCTAATACGCTCTGATATCATTTGACCCGTCTTAAAATCAACGCCCGATAAAACAATCTGAAATTGATCACCACCAACGCGTCCAATATAATCTGTCTGCCTAGTCTCTTTTAATAGAATCTGAGCAACATTAGCAAGAACTTTATCCCCATTGTCTCGACCAAAGTGAATATTGATATTTTTGAAGAAATCTAAGTCAAGTGCAAGCAAACAGAAGTTTTCTTGACCAGCTCTTCCAAGTGTAATAGCGCGTTGTAACTGTTGATCCATATAAGGTTTAGACAATAGTTTCGTCAATGGATCCAATGTATCTTTTACCACATCAGGTATAACACGTTTTTTACGTTCTTTACGAGTTAGGTATTGATTAGTCACGTCGTAAACTTCACCGACAATAAATGTTTTATGATTATCTTCTGTTAAAGAACGACCACTAATGTATAAATGCTGAATTCCATCAGTCTTGTTTAGTAATCTACATGTACATTCGACTACAGGTGTCAGCCCATGGCCATGATCATCCAACTGATTAATCAACATAGCTTGATCTTCACTATGAACATAAGCCAAAAAATCCTCCAATGGATAACATGACTCTATTTCCCTAATGTCGTAACCTAAGGTCATCATCAATATTGGGTTCACATACAAAAGTTTATAGGTGATATCATAATACCACTGGCCCATATTACCAGACCATTGACCCTCCATCTGGATGTTAACCATTTGGTTAAGCTGCATGACTTTGACGATTTGCTCCAAATACAGTTCTCTTTTTGTTTTCGCTTCTTCTATAGAACTTGACATAAGACACCTCTTTCCCTCAAAAGACATATACAATTATAATTATAGCACGATGTACCTAGGGTTCAAATGGTTAAAATATATTTTACAAGGTTGAAGTTCTATGCCATAATATTCTAAGTACGTTTAATGATGTTTTTAAGAGAGGTTAATTAAATGAAAAAAATAAGTTTACTATTACTATGCTGCATGATTCTGATGATGACTGCTTGTGGCAATGATGTATCAATAACTGTTAATGATGATTCCTATGAAGAAGTAGAAGAAGGCACTCAGGTTGATGAGACCAGTGATCCTTCTGTAGAGGAGACTCAAGATAATGAGACTTCAGAAGACGAATCAAAGGATACTAGTGATAAGGTTTCCTCTATCTATACAAGTATGTTTCCATCTGACTTGGAACAGTTTAGGGTACCAGAATCAGGTGACACTGTAGTTACAATCGCAACAAATTACGGCGAAATACACATACTTATGTTTCCAGAAGTTGCACCAAAAGCGGTTGAAAACTTAGTGACTCATGGCCAAAACAATTATTATGATGGTGTTATTTTTCACAGGGTCATTGAAAACTTCATGATCCAAGGTGGTGACCCTACTGGAACTGGACGTGGTGGAGAAAGTGTTTGGGGTTCTAGTTTTGAAGATGAGTTTGACGATGCATACTTCCCATATCGCGGGACATTGGCTATGGCAAACGCGGGACCAGGCACTAATGGTTCACAATTTTTTATTGTTCATTCATCCGATTATAGCGAAGATTGGAAAAATGCAATGATAGACTACGGTATGGATACTCAAATGGCTGATGCTTTTGAAGCACTTGGAGGTACTCCACACCTCTTCAATAAACACACTGTATTTGGTCAAGTTGTCCTTGGTATGGACGTTGTAGACGCTATTGCTACAGTTGAAAAAGGGGCAGCAGATAAGCCAGTTGAAGATGTGGTCATCGAAGATGTGGTTGTTACCATTATTGATTAAAATGAAACATAGAAACACCAGCCATGAGGCTGGTGTTTTATTTTTGCTTATACAAGTTCGCAACTCATATCGTAATATAAGTTAAGTGTCTCACCTTTTCCATAATCTCCATCACCATAGTTGACTAAATCCTCATCACTATAATAATGTTCTAAGTTAAAAGATGCACTCTCTCTGAAGCCACACTTATTGTATGCTTTTATGGCACTTAGGTTCTTGGTCCATGGTCGAATAATATAATGCTCAATTCCATAGTTTTCATTCACGAAACTTCGAAGCATTAATACCGCTTCACAGCCTATGCCCTGTCCCATAAATTCATATCCACTCATCCAAATGTCAAATTCTGCATATGGTATCTTCTCATAGCCACAGGCATAAGAGATACTACCAACTACTTGACCATCTAGAATTATAAGCAGATAGCTACCATCCTTTGATGGTGAACCAGGAAAAAAGTCTTCTTCGTCATTTCTGAAATCTTCCCAACTAGGTGCCGGGTGTTGCTCATCAAACATGAAATGAATTATCTCATCTGATACCATCATATCGTAGATCTTTTTCATATCCTGTTGACTAGCAAACTGTAAGTTAATACGTTCACCTCTAATTATTGTCATTTCCTTACCACATCTTTCTTTGTCATGTATAACCCATCTCATTAGCCATAATAAACTCGGTTTAACCATCACACTTGTTGCGAAAGAGCTCGATAAAATTTTAACATTTAAATAGGCATATGACAAGTATGTAGTTGATTAACCTTCTTAATTTTTACTAATACATTACTAAAAACCAAGAAGATCCAACATTACTTTGCCAACATCTCTGCTTTTACCAATTGCGGGAAACTGGTGCATAAAAATGGCGGGGTTGTAATTCATCTCAATTATGCCATATCCACTTTCATCAAACTGGGTCACATCTTCAATGATCATATCGATACCACATATTTTGGCACCCATAACTTCAGCTGCTTTCAGAGCTAGCTCTTGATATTTCTTATGTAACTCATCCGTGTAATCGATGCTGTCACCACCAGTGCTGATATTAGAATTCTTCCTTAACCATACCTTAACGCCTTTTTCAGGAATTGATTGAAACCCTAAAGCTTGAGTTGATAGAACTTCAAGTTCTGTTTCACCTAACTGGATCTTAACTAAAGGTTTTTCATAACCATCGCCACGTCTTTCATCCTTGTTCTTCTCTAAAACCAAGGCTTCAATGGTTGAATAACCATCACCTATAACATTTGCTGGTTCTCTGTTTAACACACCAATAACACGTCCATCAATAACAAGAATTCTGTACTCCTTGCCCGGTAGATAAGCTTCAACAATGACTTGCTGATCATAAGTAAAGGCCTCTTTCATCGCATCTTCAAACTGCTTAAAGCTATAACCTGCTTCAAGTATATGTATGCCTATGCCGTGATTCGTAGATAAAGGTTTGATAACAAGAGCTTTACCTGCAAATTGCTCAAATAGACCTATTGCCATATCCATTGATTGGGCTACATAACCGCCTGGAACTTTAATCCCTGCATCATGTAACATTTTTTTGGTCACATGTTTGTTACTCATAAGCATTGGTGATATATAAGTATCTTTTGAAGTCCTTGTGGCTTGCATAACAAGTTCCTCAACACCATCTTTACTTAATTTGATGGTATTACTAAGTGGGTCAATCACTTTTACATCAACTTGTCTTCTTACTGCTTCTTTTATAAGGATCTGAGTGGATAATTCTAAGTCCGAATAACCCAGTGTTTGATAAGTCATCTAATGTATCTCTCCTTCTCTTTGCTGTATTTAAGGCCTTGTTCAATGTATGTCATGTTTTCTTGTAGCAACTCATTCATCATTCTTTCTGATAAAATGCCACCCTGTTCACTTAGGTTCTTCGTAACTGCTTTAAGGCTTGATGTGTATACCATAGATTTAGACCCTTTATCTAAAGCCTCTGCTATTTCCGTCATATCCTCTGAAACTTTATGACAAAGGGTGTCAATCGACCATTCTTGATTCAAATAGCTAATCTTCTGTGAAGGTTTGCGGCCGTGAATGGATACTTTTTGATTGTTTCTATATATTTGATCCATTTCCTCACAACTTATGTTTGGGCTGTCTAACATAGCCATATATAATATGAATATATGTGTAAAATATAGTTGTTCTAAAGTCATATTGTAGGGTGTAAAAGGGTTTAGGTCAAAACATCTTAGCTCAATGTAACCAACACCATATTGTTCAAGGTTTCTAAGCAATGATGTATGATTTCCTTTTGGTTGCTTAAACCTTATTGGTGCATAATACTCACTTTCTTTCTGGAGCACACCATGTTTAATACCATCTTCTAAACCATCAATGTAAGCCTCCAAATTATCATATGATATGTACATGCCTTCTTGTTGTTGGCTATGATAGCCATATCGACTCATACGTAGTGAAGTTGCATAATCCTCATAATATGTGTGGGCGTTTTGACACTTCTTACACAAATGTTCTATACCCTTCAACTGATTAACAACTTCAGACTTATAGGTGCTATCAACACTCGGTGAAGCGCCAAACAAATAGGTTAAGAACCATTGATAGCGAATCATGTTTCTAGCAACTCTAAAATACAGGTTATTTGTCAGGGTCTGCTCGTTTAACTTACCCAACCTGTAAAAGGGCTCTCTAAGACGCTTAAGGGCTTCCTCACCAAAAGAAAAATTATAGTGAATACCTGAAATCAACTGCATCTTCTTACCATGTTTGTCAGCCAGACCCTCTCTATAAAGTCTTGCCTTTCTTCCTTCTTCACTGTCGTCGTAAGAAGCTATTGGAACTTCGTCCTCATCCTTCACGTAACAAGGCATACTTAGCGGCCATAGCTGAACATCATAATTTCCTAAAAAGTGGTCTTGTAGCTTCTTCAGTTCTTCAAATGCAGCCAAAACACTCTTATGTGGTTGAGTCACAAATTCAACTTGGCTTTCAGAGAAATCCCTAATAATCTGATCTCTATAAGGGTCATCGCCTCTAACTGGATGGGGTGATAAGTCTAAGGTCCCATCCTCCTTAATTCTTAAATTTTCTTTTTCCAGACCAAAACTTGCCCCAACAAATTTCTCTGGATTGTTTAGAAGTTGATTCATTCTATAGGCGTAACCCATTTTTTCACCTCCGTTAACATATAGACAAATAGAAATATAGATATTTGTCTATATGTTGCTCTAAACAAAAGCGATGTATCATCGCTCTGTTGTTTCTTCTTCGCTAAATTTGTCACTAAACTTATTACAGCAACTACAAACATATTTATCATCAAGAGAATAAATCATCTCTTTACCACACTTCTTAGAATGGATGACACCTGCAGCCTTCAGTATGTTTAAATGATGTGATACAGAAGGTTGTTTCATGTCAAAATGCTCACATAATTCAGAAACACACATGTCCCTTTTTCTAAGCAACTCCATGATTTTAACTCGGTGATCATCCGATACTGCTTTAAAAAAACCAACACATTCGTCTGCCATAGACTCACCTTCCTTTACATAGACATTTGTCTATATGATACACCTTTACCAGATCATCGTCAAGTATTGGATCTTCAATAATCTTTAGTATAGGTTAATAACAGCCATAAATTCGAGTGCCACGTCACCTGTATTTCTAATAGAATGGGTCGCACCATCTCTAGTCAAAACTGCATCTCCCGCTACGACATCCTTAGGAACTCCATCATCAATCACAACACCTTGACCTGACAGAATATAGTATATTTCTTCTTCATTCTCGTGTTTATGGTCCCCTATTGATGCACCTGGTTCTAACGAAAGTCTTGCACATAGGCGGCTGTTGCCCTTAAGTTCGTCTTTCTTATATATGTGAGTGATGGTTGTGTTACCTTCTCCTCCACGCATTTGATTTCTAACTTCTGTTACCATCTCTTGATTCTTTCTGATCATGATATACCTCCTATTGGTTGTTTGGGTTTATTATACTACAAGCCTTATATAAAGTGAAAATTTATAGCAGGATAGCAGCGGATAAATGAAAGATTATTATGGATAGTAAAATCCTAATCAATCCTGTTACACCTTTTGCATCCTGTTAATATTCATTATCTGTACTTATCCTCCTTTATCTCTGTATCCTGCTAGAATTTTTAAGTATTGACAAACATATTACTTAGGTATATCATATACTTAGTAATGCTAAGTACTTATCTTAGCGTAATACAAAAGGAGGTATGTAATGAGCAGCCTAAACCAGCAACTCAAAAAAGGTGTCTTAGAAATTCTAGTCCTGCGAATCATCAAACACCAAGCCGTCTATGGTTACGAACTTATCAAAAAACTTGATGCAAACAGCGACGGCCTATTCAAGCTCAAAGAAGGTTCCTTATACCCAATTATGTACAGACTAGAAGACAAAGGTTTCATCGAAAGTTATAGACAAGAGGTGGAAGGGAAACGAAGCGTTCCAAGAAAGTATTACAAGATCACAGAAGAAGGATTAACTGCTTTGGATGAAATGGTAGATGCATGGCACGGCTTCACCAAAGTAGTATCCAGCATTATTGACAAGGAGGAATTATAATGATGAACAGAGATTATAAACGATATGCTAATAAAGTGGTTTCACAAATTCAGGCAAACTCACGTACTAAAAAACGAATCAGAGAGGACATTATGGAGATGTTAGAGGAAAGAGCACTTGATTCAAGAGATGCCTCTCCTGAAGAACTTATGGGTTCTTATGAAGAAGTTGTAGAGGATTTCAAAGAAAATCTTAATGATTATACCCTTACAAGCAATGCTTATGTATCTTCTACGTCATTATGGGGACTTCCATTTTTATACATCACAACGAGTCAGCAAATTACAGCTAAAGGTATCATAGCCATCGGTCCTAGAGCAGTGGGCATCATCAGCATTGGCGGCCTATCTGTAGGTGTCATAAGCTTTGGAGGTTTATCCTTAGGTGTGATTTCTTTAGGTGGTTTGGCTCTTGGATTATGGGCTGCTATTGGCGGACTTGCTCTAGCATACGATGTGGCTATAGGCGGTTTTGCAATGGCTTCATCTCTTGCACTTGGAGGATTTGCTAAAGCTACTGACATAGCCATTGGCGGTGGTGCATCAGCTAAACTAATGGGTTATACACAGAACGCCATCACACCAAACTCTCTTGACGAGGGTAATGCTTTTTCTTATCACCTACCTGTCTATATGGCTGATTTTAAAGCTAAGCTCCAGTTCCTATTTCCAGAACTTGGACCAATAAAAACCTGGCTATTAGGTCTAGCAAAATAGACTGTACTTGCCAAACTGTTCTTTAAGCAAAAAAGATTACATTAACTGTAATCTTTTTTACTTTGCCTCCAGGTAGGCCTTGATAACCCCCATAAAATCTTTACCGTAATTGTTCAGTTTGTTTTCACCAACACCATTAACTTCAAGAAAACTTTCATCATCTAACGGTTTTTCTATTACCATGTTCTCCAAGGTTTTATTGCTAAAAATCATATACCTGGCAACACCCTTTTTGTTAGCCAACTCACTACGCTTGTCAGCCAGTAAGTCAAACAAGGTTTCATCAAAATTTTCAGGTCTAACCACTGATTTTTTACCTCTTGATTTACGTTTGCCTTTTGAATCTTTAATGTTAACGCGCTCTTGTTTCACCATGATTTGTTCTTGACCACTTAAGACCGCTTTTGATAAACTCGTAAGTTTCAATATAGGATACTCATCTGTAGTCATATGAATATACCCTCTTGCTATTAAATTCATTATGATCTCTCTAAGGGCTCCTTCAGATAAATCTCTTAATATTCCATAAGTTGTAAGTTGGTTTAAGCCAAGGCTAATGACCCTCTTATTTTTGGACCCTCTAAGTACTTGAATTACAATGCCTAAGCCGAATCGTTCCTTCATTCTATAAATACAGGATAGGATTTTCTGAGCTTCTGTAGTCATATCAACAAAGTCGCTATCATCCAAACAATTGCCACAACTTCCACAATTCTCTCCGGATTTATCTTCACCAAAATAAGCCACAATTTCATCTCTAAGGCAACTATCGCTATGACAATAGTTCACCAAGTACTGTAGATTCTCACGTAAGACATCTAACCTTTCTTGACTAGAATCATTCAGTGTCATTAACATCTTCTGCTTAACAATATCCGAAGGTGAATACATAAGTAAACATTCACTCTGCTCACCATCACGGCCCGCACGGCCTGCCTCCTGGTAGTAGGCTTCCATATTCTTAGGCATGTTGTAGTGAATGACATATCGAACATCTAGTTTATCAATACCCATACCAAAAGCATTGGTAGCAACAATAAGCTTTGTATGATCTCTCATGAAGTTATCTTGAACCCGAGTCCTAACTTCACTGGTCATGCCACCATGATAACCTTCGACTGAGATACCTTTTGCAGAAAGTTTTTCAGATAAGGATTCAACACTTTTTCTGGTTGAACAATAGACGATGCCTGACCACATAGGGTCCTTAGCCTCAATCCACTCTTTAAGATACTTAAATTTGTCTCTAGGTTTGATAACTCTATAAAGTAAATTCTCTCTATCGAACCCTGTAGTTAACTCATAAGGATTCTTCAGTTCAAGTAATCTGACAATTTCCTCAATAACAATTTTAGTAGCCGTAGCTGTAAACGCAGCAACAATTGGTCGTTTATTCATCTCATTAATAAAGGCTGGAATATTTTTATAACTTGGTCTAAAATCATGTCCCCATTGACTAATACAATGAGCCTCATCCACTGCAACCAGATCAATCTCAATGCTCTGGCACAAACGGACAAAACTATCTGTTAACAATCTCTCAGGTGCCACATAGACCAATGTGTATTGACCATCTCTAATTGCTTCTTCTCGGAAATATGATTCCTCAGTTGTAATCGTGCTATTTAAATAAGTTGCAGAAATCCCGTTTTCATTCAAACTATCTACTTGGTCCTTCATCAAAGCTATCAGTGGTGATACAATGACCGTAACACCATCCATTAGCAGGGCAGGTAGTTGATAACAGATAGACTTACCTCCACCTGTTGGCATTACTCCAAGGACATCTCTCTTATCTATTATATGATCAATTAGAACATCTTGACCTTCTCTAAAGCTTTCATGTCCAAAATATTTCTTAAGTAACTCTAATGTCTGATTCATTCTATTTTACAGCCTTCCATTATGGCAAAATTTCAATAATATTATTCCTGTCATAGTATAACTTAACTTGGCTCTAAACACAAAAAAAAGACCACTTTTAATGTGGTCATTCCTTGAACTAAACTCATCTTACTTTTACAACACGTGTCACATAAAATCCTAGGATAATAATACATCCAAGTATACCTAATAGAATACCTGCCCTATAGTCACCCATTATAAAAAATCGAATCGAACTCATAACAATTGCTATACCTGCTAACAGTACCATCTTTATGACATCTACAAATTTATTCTCTTGCTTATCTACAAACACTTCATTTTTCTGTTCTGATTCCTCAACTGCTTCATCAACACTCTCTTTTACCAAATAATCCAGACTCACCTGAAAATAATCTGAGACCTCAATGAGTTTTTCCATTTCTGGATAGGACTGGTTAAGCTCCCACTTTGAAATAGCTTGTCGTGAAACACCCATGATTTCTGAAAAAGCTTCTTGGGATATACCTTTACCTTTTCTCAACTCTTGTAGCTTTTCGCCTAATGCCATTGTGACACCTCCATCTTAGAATATACCCATCATAGATCATTCTGATAAATCACATCAACCAATCTACAGTTGAACTTTCGCAACTTTAGGTTGCATGTCACTATTTCCAGTACTTCTCACCTGTTTATTATACAATAAAAATGCATCACCGTACGAAGACAGTGATACACTTTTAAGATTATCTAACTAGCAACTTCCTCTACTAGGCCTGGCGCAGCCTCTGATAAGGTGCCTTCTGCAAAATTTCGTTTGGTATAGACTGCAATAAAAAGCATAAAAAGGATGGATATAGCTATTGGAACGAAAGGTTCATATCTATCAAGTGCAATACCCATCAAACCTTGACCAAGAGGTATTGCTGCCATTGATATAGTGCCTGTCAGTGTCTGTACCCTTCCAAGCAAGTCTTTAGGAATCATCTTCTGCAGCATTGTTCCAAATGCAATATTCCCAATAGTTATAATGACAATTACCAAAGATGCAACAACAATCATACTGATAAGCGGCATCATGTAACCAGTGAATAAACTGATAAAATACGTAGAACTTATGAAGCCTATAATGCCAATGACAATTGGCTGTGCAAACACATCAACTATCAGTATTTTTTCTAAACTAAATTTCTTAGAGACCATACCGGCAAACATCATACCTATTAGGGATGCGCCTACTACGATGGACTCAAACATGCCAAAATGTACATCTGATACCAATAACACTTTTTTTAATATAAAGGGTATGGTCACCGAGAATATTGGTGCTAAGGCAAAATTTAAGAAGAATGATACAATCAGTACTTTCATAAGAATCGGGTTCACTTTAAAGTAGCCAATCCCTTCAACAAAATCTGATTTAAAAACACTAAAATTCAACTGATCATGTTCTTTATGTGCCTTAGGTAATTTGATAAATCCTTCTGAAAGGGCTGATAATAAGAATGAAACACCATTTATTATTATAATAACACCAATACTAAAGAAACTCATAAAGATACCTGCAATAATTGGTCCAAGAATATTAGCTATGGTCATCATCATATGGTCCCAAGTATTGGCCTCAAACAACTTGTCATCCTCCATAATGACCGGAATGACCGTTGATACAGCTGGTCCAAATAAAACACCAATTAAGGCAAGAACGATTGTAATTGCGTAGATTGACCATAGGGGCAATATTTGTTGATTATAGTAGAGCACCGCTAGACTTAGGACTATGATGCCGCTTAGTACATCCAGAATTACAATCATTTTTTTACGATCAAACCAATCGACGAAGACACCAGCAATTGGGCTTAGCAAAATTCTAGGTATAAAGGCAATCATCAATATGCTTGCAAATAAAGTAGCTGAATCGTACATGTTTAAGACGTATAAAGAAAGTGCAAAAGTCTGAATATTAGTACCTAATTGTGATACAAACTTCCCCTGCATTAGCAGAAGAAAATTCCTGTCTTTGAATAGTTTAAAGTTCATCATATCTCCTTCTTCCCATAAATTATAGTCTAATTATAGATATAGGAAAGACCATTTTCATGACAATTATTGTTATGAAAGTGGTCTCTTTGATAAATTATGATGTATATTGCTTTACTAAAGTCTATGAGATTTGAGACTGGCTATCTCATTAATCTATCTATAGAAACCTCTGTATTCTCTTGGTAATAAGTTAGAAATACTCTTCATAATCAGATCTAAAGTGTTGGTCTCATAGCTCTTCTTATCCATACCCTTATCACGTTTAGGCACTTCAAATTGCGGCCCTATTCTGACCACAACATCAGCATGATGAAAGGTTTCCGAACTCATATCCCCTTCTTTGCTAATTGGAAGAAGTTTTTCTGTTCCATAAATAGCCATTGGAATAATAGGTGCACCTGTCATTCTAGCAATCAGTAAAATTCCTCTTTTAGCCTCAATCATGGAGCCGCTTCTAGACCTTGTTCCTTCAGGGAAGATAAGTATGCTCTCACCGCTTTTCACTAAGTCTACAGCCTTCTTAATACCTTTAACATCTGCAGAGTTTGGCTTGATATTGGTCGTCTTTACTGCACGAATACCGATATTGGTCACTGCATTGTTAGAAAGCTTAACACCAGCTACAAAAGTTGGATTGATAGGTGCTAATACTCTATTTAGAACCATGCCGTCAGCATTACTCAAGTGATTACAAACAAGGATGGTTGGTTTTTTGATGTTCTGAAGGTGTTCACTTCCTTCAATCTGGATGGTTGCATATTTATTTAAGTATCGGTTTAATATCTTTTTTGATAGATATGTTGCCACTGGACTTGGCATGATATTGATAAGCTCAGCTATTTTTTTTGATAACATTTAGTTCTCCTCTTAATTTATGATGTTCATATTCTTGATTAGTATAACTTATGAGGTGATAAAATAAAAGTACTCCTTGTTGGATGAATTCTTTTTGTGGTTGGTAATTCTTGGAAGTCGGCCTAACTTTCTAACCTATTCAGGAGCCTCAGACAAACAGCAAAGTACGCTGTTGAACTCGTTCCTTGAACAGGTCACAAAATTCTCCAACTCCATTTAAGAATTACAAACGACTGCCATAGAATTCATCTGACTTCGTCGTTTGCTTAAATAGTGCGCTAGTATTTCATGTCGCGCACCTTGGTGTTTGGTTCGTTGACGTAATGTGTAATTCTTATTAGTCGGCCTAACTTAGTGACCTATCTATGAGCCTCAGACAAACAGCAGAGAACACTGTTGAACTCGTTCCTTAGACAGGACACTAAATTCTCCAACTTCCCATAAGAATTACAAACCACTGTTTAAGAATCCATTAGACTGCGTCGCTAGGGTGGTGAGTGTGCTCGTATTTCATGTCGCGCACCTTGGTGGTGTGAAATTCCAAGTTTGTAATTCAGAGGTGTAGTTTGTCGAAGGATCTTATCTTTTAGTCTGTCATTCAGAGGATGCACAAGCATCCGTGGAATCTAGCGTCTTTCTGATATGTCATTCTCGCTTGTCGGGAATCCAGTGTCTTTCGTTTTGTCATTCTAGCTGAGAATCCAGGGTCTCTCCTTGTTGGATGAATTCTTTTTGTGGTTCCTAATTCTTAGAAGTTGGCCTAACTTAGCAACCTATTCCAGAGCCTCAGACAAACAGCAAAGTACGCTGTTGAACTCGTTCTGTGAACAGGTCACTAAATTCTCCAACTTTAATTAAAAATTACGAACCGCTACCATAGAATTCATGGGACTTCGTCGTTTGCTTAAATAGTGCGCTAGTATTTCATGTCGCGCACCTTGTTGAGTTGCTAATATCAAGACTGAAATGTATCATGAGAATACTTTAAAAGTGCCGATGACCTGATTGATAAATTACATAAACACATAAAGCATTATAATAGCAAGAAAAGGTCGTCATCAATAAAATATGCTACACCAAATGAATACAGAAATAATTACTATGCAGCATAAACTGTCCAAGAAAAAGGGGTCAGTTCACAATCTGTGTCATCTGTGAAATCTGTGGTAATCTTTTATCTTATAATTCTCGCCGAAAATCCAGGTCTTCTTTCATAAGTCAAAAAAAGACGCCCAAGGGCGTCTTATAACCAAATAACTTATTTATCAACCACATGATTCTTTATGATGAATTTTATGAAGGATAACATCTCCCCAACTCTTTTCTCCTCATCAACATTCTCTAAATCATTATCAAGAAGTACCTCTCCCTTATAGCTTATGGCATACTGTAACGGATTCATATCTACATTATCCCTAATATGAATCTTTGGAACTAGGTAACCCATTTCCTTGTTTATCTGATCCCTTAATAATGGAATCTGCTGCATTAAGTTGCCTTCTACACTCGGTTTTACATAGTTAATCACACCAAGGCCAATCTCAAATTCTATATCACTTTGACTTATATCTTCACCTTTTATTAAGGAATCCACTGTGATATCAAACAGCTCAGATAATTTAGTCAACAGTTCTATATCAGGTAATGCAATTGCATTTTCCCACTTGGAGACCGCTTGATGAGATACACCAATCTTTTCTGCCAGTTCTTGTTTTGTTAGTTGTTTCGATTTTCTAAGTTCAGCTATTTTATTACCTACTAACTTCATATCAATCATAGTATAACTCCCTTCTTCTATCTAATCATATCACTTATTAGTAGTTGAAGAAATATCTAGAAAGTTGAATAAGACTTTATTTGCAACCTCAGGTTGAATTACTCGAAAGTCTCATGAAATATTCGTCCATCCCTAGTATATGAAATTTCATAATCGTAACCACTAGCCCTGTTATCATCAAATGCCTTCACTATCAAGTTGTCATCAATTGACCCATCCAAATCTGAGAGGAGAACAATAGACCCCATTCCATTTGCCTGATTTAAACCTTCAAATACATTGTCCTCAATAACAATATTATCCAAATCACCTCGATTACCAAAGCTAATAACGAAGTGACCTAAGCCACCTGTTGAGGTCCTCTGCTGAGTTAATGAGAACCCCTCCCCAATATCTGCCACTTCATTACCTATGAATTCTATGTTTGTCATTGATGACTTCTTTCCTTGTTGCCAAAGTTCAAAGGCAGACATACCACATCGATAGATTGTGTTATTTGAGTAAGTAATTTTGTCATGATAAGCGCTTCTTTCACTTCCTTGATTGGTGACACCAGTATCAAATATGTCATGGATCAAGCAATTATTTACAATGAGGTTAGAACCTGTGTTAAAGACCTCTACACCATTACCATATCTAATAGGTTCTTCATCAAGATAGAATAATAAACCGCCACCAATATAACTAATTTCACACCCTTCAATGGTTACATAATGGGTATCGGACCCTCCATATCCATGAGACCCTCCATATTTAAGGTCTAGATCTATAAAATTAATATGTGATTTATTACGCATATCTACGATGTCCTGGGTTAAACAGAATTCTATATCTACCAATTGCTGTCCACTAAATACCCAGTCTGGTAAAACAACATAGAAGGTCATGGTTTCTGGATCGTGGTAATGGCTATAATCAGCCACTAAGTCTTCATAACTAAAAACCTTTAAGCCAAACTCACGACCACCTTCAACAATGACATTACCAATATCATAGGGTGATGGGATGCTATATATATTATTAGCTTCTGCCTTAAAATCTTGCTCAATTGCGTAAAAAGGTACACTACCAATAAGCAGGGGGTTCTTACCCTCTCCGTATCTTGTATAGGTAATCCTTTGATTCATTTCTCCTGATTGTGGAATAAGTTGTCCTCTAAAAGCTTGACCTGCCCTAAACTTAACACTATCACCTGCTTGAAGCTCAAGTTTATTCACACCTTCAAGAGATTTTAGAGCAGTCGTCTCAGAAAGGCCATCATTATTGTCGTAACCATTTTCATCATCAACATAATACACTCTACCACTAGACACTTCCTTAACATTCTCTACTATTTGAAATTCATCTTGAGCTCTATTAGAACAGCCTGTCAGAAGCGCTAACATGCTCACAATTACAATTATAAAGTTCTTCATTGTGATATCTCCTTTGCACAAGCCTATCATAGCCCTAATCATGTTTCAATGCATTTAAGAAGGATCAAAAATAAGTTTAAGATTAGCTTAACTTATTTTTGATCCTTATAAATTCAAGAATATCTATTTAAATTTTCACTTATGACGAAGTCCCTTGAATCATAATTCTCTCATATTAACCAAGGTTATTCATCCACCCTACTTTTTGCTGCCGCAACATGGACGTGGAGTTACCCCATATTTTCAACACACGCTAATAACTCACCCTTTGGCTCCCCATGAAGATTGAAGTAAAAAACAGTCCCATCACTATTTGCCTGAATGTCACCTACAACAATTTTTCCAATCTCAGTGTCATATTCTCCCGGGACTAAAAGACCCTTAAAATGTCCTGATCCATTGATTGCTATAAAACCATCATAATCATTGATCAAAGCATGAATCTCAGCTTTTAAGTTGTTCAGTTCTATTTCACCATTCCAATTTCTCATATAATTATCTCCTTTAGTTTATCCTTGTATTAAGTATTCGTATAAGAATTAAGCCAATTACAGTTGTTGTCCCAGCTAGAAGAAATGCTGGTGTAAAGGAATTGGTCACATCTAGTAATTTTGACCCTAGGAGGCTTGTTAATGCACCTACGGCAAAAGCACTAAACACAAGTCCGTAATTTAGCCCCAAGTATTTTGTCCCAAATCCTGATGCAACTAATACAGGAAAGAGAGCAAATGTGGTTGCATATCCTACACCCAGAAGAAGGGAGCAAATAATCAGCAAAGCTAAGTTAATCGCTAGCCAAGGTAGGGCAAGAAATACAACTGCTTGAATCACATAAACAACCGTCATTATACGGATAACGCCAATGCTATCTGAGAGCTGACCGACAAAAGGACGTCCTAGTCCATTGGTTAATGCGTAGGCTGAGATAGCTGTTGCTGCTAATGTTGGTGCTAACTTAAGTTCAATCTCACCATAAGCAGGAATCAAACCAATCGCTGTTAAACCACCACCAATAACCATAGCAAGGGCTAACCACAAGAGATAAAACTCTGGAGTTTTAACGAACTCCTTAGGAGGCATATCTCTAACCTGGACAACAGGTTTTGAATGACCCTTCTTTATAAGTCTATTGGTATCAGCTGGCACATACCCTTCTGGTGGGTTCCTCATAATTCTAGCACCAATAAGAGCAACCACTGTGATAAATATCGAGAGGCCAAGAAAAGTACCATCAACACCAAAATTGTCAATCAATGTTCTCTTAAATGGCGAGAAAACAACTGCGGCAAGACCAAAGCCCATAACACCAGTCGAAACAGCGAATCCTGGTCGATCAGGATACCATTTTCTAGCAGTTGGTGCTATACAAGAATAGGTAAGTCCACAAGCAATTCCGCCAACAACACCATAGGAAAAGACTAACCAAATTGAATAAGGAAACCATTTTATAAGACTTGATAAAAAGTAGGCAACAAAGAACTGTAAAGCACCCCAGGTTGCAACTTTTCTTGGTCCAATCTTATCTTGGATCCAGCCCGCAGGAATCATGGTTACTGCAAACACAATAATCAGTACAGTAAATGGTAGGGTTGCCTGAGTTGCTGTCCAACCCCATACCTCAACAAGTGGCACAACAAACGAACCCCAAGCATAACTCATACCACCCATCAAGGAAAGTAAAAAGCCTGCCAATAGAATCATCCATCTTTTATAATACATATGTCGTTGATCTGGGTCTTTATGGTCTAGATTGTTTCCTTGATATTGATCCAATATAATGCCTCCTATTCAACAAAAAGGTGAAACTCTGGATTTATTATGCAAACTATAAAGATAGTTTAAGTTCAATACGAAATGATTATATATTTATTTTATTACAATTCTTTTTCTACTTCAACATCTGAATCAACTTCTTTAATATCCATCTTCTCATAATAAAAGTATAGCAAACAGCAGCAAAAAAGACAAAAGGTGATAAATATATGGTAGCGTTAATTTACTGTCGGAAATAGAAGGATAGAAGAATCCCTTTGTGATTTTACATAATTTGTCTAAACTCATTTTATCATACTCGTTTAACCACAGATACCTCGAAGTTTCTTTGTTAGATAGTACATTCCATTAACCAGTCCCGTACTGCCTGCGACAGTCTCATGATTCCACACATCTGTATAGCTTTTTTGTTTTCTTTTTATTTGTTTATCTACTTCTTTTCTGATCTCTTCTTGAATGACTCGCTGCTGCTTTTCTTTCTTGTATTTGAGCAAATCACATATATTGCCATCGTTTGCAACATAGGCTCTTAGCTTTGCCATCTTCGCTACGCCAACTTCTGACCAACCTAGTGGGCGACTACTGAGTCTTGATGATAATACATGGCTTACTTGACCTTCTGCGCTACAACCCATTCGTGCATGTTCATCGTTATTCGGTCTTATAATCGCTTCCCAGTGGTTTTCTATGTATACCTTAGTCCGCCTTACTTGCTCTCGTTTATTATCACTTTCTGCCCATTCTGTGGCTATCTCAAAAACCTTTTTGATGGATTCTTTATCCTCATAGCTGATCCCATCATATATGGCATCTCTTGCATCACCTACAGAATCTTCCAGGTGACCGATCGCTCTCATGACTGCTTGGTTCAAGTGAAACTTATCCAGCACAAAATGGCACTTGGATCCCAGTACATCTACGCCTGCCTTTATCCATGAAGCACCGTCGCCCATTATGTATATGGCTTCTAGATAGTCTTCATCATATACAGCATCTATGTATTCAAGAACCTCTAGCCATATATCTTCTACATTCTTGTAAACACCTGCAAAGTAGTGCTTTCCTACCAACTTATTCCTTTTGCTGCCTTCACTTTCTTTTTCAATACCTTCAAACAGACAAGCCAATCGTGGTTCTATCGTGTTGCTCTTATAGCCATTTATGCCAACTTTCAAATCGCCTTTTTCTTTGTTGAACTGTAAAGATACATGGTCTTCATCAGCGTTGATATAAAGAACTTTGATATGCTTCTTTTTCTTGACTTGTGGAACCAGTGCCGGCACTTCAAGGGAATGAATATCTTTCATGACAGCTTGTTTGCTAATAATGTCTTCTGTATTCGTGGCATGTTCACCACTGATTCGGTAGCTGCTGTCGACGGCATGAGTGATAGCCTCTATCACCACGTCTTCACTTTTTCTCATATTCTTTATGATGCCACATGCCTGGTCTGCAAGAAATATGTATTCACCTGTTTCCTTTGACTCAAAATACGTCCTTTTGTACTTGATTTCTCCACAAGTACTTATGAATGTGTTTGGTACCTTAGACCGTTCTATAACATATCTTTCGGCACGGTAAGATGAATTTCTATAGACTTCGTCTATCCCTTCGATCGTTTCTGCGACAATTTCTCTTTGCAGCTCTTGGAGGGGCTTACCCAGCTCCAACACAAACTCACCGACATTCATACCCTCATTATGTATGAAACTTTCTACGACTTTTTCAATCTTTTTGACACCTAACTCCATAAATTGCTGTATACTGTTATTCATAAGAAAAACACCTTCTTCTGTAATATTTTTGGTTCTTGTCAAACTCATAATATCACAA
>PPCM01000269.1_pt1 | contig 62744 bp, 64 predicted proteins | sample 1555541 | NCBI WGS metagenome assembly PPCM01 (sample SAMN05284479, study PRJNA326546) | Marine sediment metagenome, whole genome shotgun sequencing project. | isolation source: marine sediment | place: Germany: Wadden Sea | collected 2012-09-05 | reverse complement strand
AGTCTTGCAATTGCAAGACTTACAAAAAAGCGGAAGTTAGTTTTTCATTCAAGCTTTAATAAAGAAAATTTAATATTTTGTACGACTAATCCAATTATTGGATGCGAATAAGGAAAGATAAATGGAGCAAGAGAATAGAATACTCTAGGCGAAGGATTGTTCTCCAGTTACAAAACAGACGAAATACATGACTTCTATGATAAGGTTAAACTGGGAAAGAGAAAAGTACTTATCGTTAAACAAGTTGGAGGTCAGGGGGATTTGCATGACAATCAGCTATTTACTATGGAACCATCAGCTTATAATGGTGGACGATCCAATATTGACTTAAGAAATGTACCTGTTGTCATGACACCAAATGAATATAGGGGTGGTGCCCAAGGGTCGGAACAGGGAATCTATTCTTGCCTCGGTATATGTTATAATAATTATTGAATATGATGCGTTTTTATGCTTTTAGACAGGCTTTGACAAATAATAATAAGTTGTTAGATTTGAAGGAGAAATCAATGAACAGTAATAGAGAAAGTATTATAGAATTAGTGGATGAATTTTTTGCTTTATATGAAAATACAATCCATATGACAGCTTTAGATGATCGTGAAAAACAATTTGTTCGAGAAAAATTAGTTGATTCATCTTTTAGTGAATTAATTATTAATTATGTAGATCCGTCCAGAGGTACAGTTTCTGAAATAACAGCAGCTGTTAACTTACATACATATAAAGAGGCATTAAGAATAAAGAACGAAAAAGTGTTATTGAATGAAATGATAAGAAGCTGTGCTGTAATAGAGACTGAGAAACCTGAATTAAATGAGTATATATTCAATATGCTAAGCTCGATCGTGGGAGTGATTAGTGGAATGATTAAATGTTCTGACGGTTATAATGAGAAAACTATAGCTCTGTTATGGAGAGGTTTCGAATGGATGTTAAATACGATTGACAATGATATGAAAGCTAGAAAATACAAAGGTGCTTTGAAAAAAGTAGGTGAAACTATTGGTGGGATAGTTGGTGGAATTGCTGGCGGTGTAACAATGGGTGTAGGTGAACTCATTGATAATAATTTTGTTAAAGAGATAGGTGAAACTGTTGCTGATGTCAGTCTTAATGCTGGTAAAACAATAGGTCAAACTGCCGATGGCATAGTTGGAGTTGGAGCTGGAATTCTTACCAGTAACTCAAAACTTGTTAGTCAAAGCTATTCTGATTTAGAAGAAGCAACAATAAAAACAGTTACAGGTGTTTGTAAAGGCGTTGAATATATCGCAGAGAGTGGTATTGAAGTAGTTGAAGGAATAAGCAATGGTGATGATGACAAACTAGTAAGTGGTACAAAAAGATTAGTTAAAGTTGCAGCAGTATCTGCTTTGGCTGTAGGTGTGGGTGATTATTTAGATATAATCAATGATGATTTTGGAGATGTTGACTCTCATATAGCTCTTGATATTGATACGGATGATATTCAGGATATAGAAATAAATGGCGATGATGTGACGAATATGCACGATGTTGATCCACATTATGTAAGTGGTCATGTTCAAAATAATAAGTTTGTTGAAGGATATTGGCGTGATGGTGACGGTGATACCTCAATTGACTTAAATAAAAATCAGGGTGGCGGATATTTACGTTCTAATCCAGATGGATTAAGAGCTAACAATCTCAAAAAATAATGTATTCTTATAACTCGCGATTGTGTGAAACTATCAATTAATTTTGACAGCTTCTTTTTGACACATAGGATGTAGAAATAGGAAAGAATGAAAATAAACCCTGGCATATTGTAGTCGGTTTTTTTGTGTATGTAAAACCTGTGTGAGAAAAATGTGACAAGTCCAGATATAAAAAGAACGAATCCTAGCAATTGCAAGGGGGCGTTCTTAAATGGTGCTGAAGGTTCGGAATAGGGGAGTCTACCCGGAAACTTACATATGATATAATAAGATTGAAAAGAAAATGAGATGTAATGAATATAAGGTGACTATGATTCAAAAATAGAGAATTATTATTAGATTAATAAAAGATGCAGACGATTTTGAAACTTTTAAAAACATCAAGTGTCAATCGGGATTTATCTAACACTGTTGATTGACAGTGTATATATTTGGGTAAAAATGCAAAAATACGCTATCAAAATAGGAAAGGGGGGGTGCAGATGAAAAAATGGCAGATAGATATTCAATGGTCACTTTTATATCTAGGTGTTTGGTGTATCCTTTTTGAACGCATAGATATCCCAGTGGTATTATCAGGTATAGTTGCAAGTCTTGTAGGCCTCCATATTACTGAAAAGTATTTGATGGGGGCTGCTTATAATATTAAGTACCCATTCAATTTTTTATGGATCATAGAGTATGGGTTCTTTTTATTCATAGAAATTTATAAAGCTGGATTTGAGACGATTATGATGATCTTTACAGGCGACATAAATCCAGGTGTAGTCGACATTTATACGACTCAAAAGGACAGTCATAAAGTAACCATTTTAGCCAATAGTATTACCCTAACACCGGGGACCATTACCATTGATAAAGAAGATCAAAAGTTAACCGTTCTATGGCTAAATGTTGAATCTAAAAAGTCAAAAAAAGCTGGTGAGTTGATTAAGGGAAATTTAGAAAAACATCTTTAAGGAGTTTTTATGATAAGTACACTCGTCGTAATGATATTACTCATTGTTGCAGTAACATTTAGAGTATTTATTGGGCCTACGGTTTGGGATAGAATCCTAGGGCTCAATCTAGTAACAACAAAATTAATTATGGTTATTGTGCTCATTGCGGTTATGAAGGGACAGTCTATGTTACTGGATATAGCCATCGTATATGCCATGTTAGGCTTTATCGGTGTGACCTTCTTATCTATTTATATTCAGAACAGGGGGGATTAATTTGATAACAACCATTGGTTATGGACTGGTATGGATCGGCATCCTTATTATTGCCATCGGTGTTCTTGGCACCTACCGTTTTAATAATTTTTATCCCCGAATACTAGCCGCAGCTCTTATTGATACCATGGGTAATATAACAGTACTCGTTGGGATTATGTTAATTAAAGGATTGAGTTTTTTCACCTTTAAAGTAGGGATGATTCTTCTTATTATGATGGCCATCAATCCACTGAGCACCCATTCTATTGCACGATCTGCTTATTTTAGTGGTTATAAGGTTAGAAAGGAGCAGGAATGAAGCAAATTGCTTTACTCGTTTTAGTTTATCTTGCTATTATGGCGATTCAAACACAAAGGTTGAGAAATGCCGTCATTTTTATGGGGGTATTTTCTTTAAATATGTCCTTTGTGTATTTATTATATAATGCACCAGATGTTGCAATTGCTGAAGCAGTTATAGGGAGTACGCTGGCAACTATTCTCTATTTGGTAGCTCTTAATAAATACAAGGTTTTCGTCATTTATTGCCATGTTCATGAAGAAGATGTTCACGATGGACATTATGCTCATAATGAATACAGTGACCTGATTAAACTATTGGAAATCTTTTGTGCGAAACAGGAATTGGAACCACAAATAATCTATACAACCCATGAAAAAGAAACCATAATGGAAGAACATGAGTACGCTGTTATTATAGAAGATCATGAAGAAATTCTTACAATTTTTGCCCACCCAGAAAACTGTCAAACAGAGCTATTAGAGGTCTTTATAAAAAAACGTGGTGGTTTAGACTATCCATACTATATTTCGACAGAAACTATTGCGGAGATGGGGTGATGTAATGAGAAGAAAAGTTATAGCATTTTATTTGTTTGTTGTTTGTGGATTTGTTTTATGGACCAGTAGTCTTGTCACCAACACCTTCGGCTTTCCTATGGCAGAACACTATATGAAATATGCAGTAGAGGAAACTGGGTCGCCCAACGTAGTGACAGCGATTTATCTAAATTATCGCTATTATGATACTTTATTTGAGGCGTTGGTTTTACTTTTTAGTGTCATTGCAGTTATTTATATGTCCATTCATGAAAAGGAGGCGCCTGATGAATAAACATTCTGAGTTATTATCCGATTCTCTGGGCATCTTTTATCCTTGGATTCTCCTATTAGGGTTTTATATAACGATAAATGGTCACCAGTCACCAGGTGGTGGTTTTCAAGGAGGTGCCATATTATCAGCAGTTTTTATTGGGAAATATTTAATACTACCTGTTCAAGAAATGGAACTGGAACGAATTCAGCGTATTGAAAAACTGACGCTCTTGCTTATTCTCTTAATTCCTATAACATTTCTGTTTATGGGCCTAAATGCACATTTTCAAGTACTTAATCCTTACTATATGATGGTTTTAAATAGTTTGATTGGACTAAAGGTAACGTGTGGCTTTAGTTTAATTTTCTTTAGATTTGTATTTTATGAAGTTAGGTGAATATATGACACTACAGGAATTATACACACTATCTGTTGAACTCATTACAGGCGAAAATGTTGCGCTTATTTTATTTTTCGTTGGTGTATATGGATTAACAGCTAGACGTAATATTATAAAATCAATTATGGGTCTTGGCATTATGCAGGCAGCAATTATCCTGTTCTTTATTACGGTGAATGCTACTGTAGATGATGTACCGCCTATTGGTGTTGCCGCAGGCACTCAGGTGGCTGATCCAGTACCACAAGCACTTATGATTACCGCTGTTGTTATCGGTGTATCTGTAACAGCGGTCAGCTTAACCATGTTTATCAGTTTGTATCATAAATATGGGTCAACGAATTGGAACAAAGTTAAGCGGAAAAGAAGGGAGCTGAGATGATGACCATGCCCCTATTAGGATTTATACTTATACCGATTGTATCAGGTCTTATGATGTATATAAGACCCCATGATTGGGTTAAAAAAGTGACGGTGCTGATTCAAATCGTCCTTTTAGTTTTTAGTATTGATTGCTTACAAAAGCTACATACGGTGCCAGAAGTCATAGAACATCTAAGCGTGTATCCACTACCTGTTGGTATGACACTTAGACTGGATCGATTGTCCCAGGTAACCTTATTACTTAATAATGGCTTATTTTTATTTATGACCATTTTTGCATACCGAGAGAAGTATATGAATAAACTATTTATATTCTTATTCTTAAGTTTACAAGGGATGATCAATGGTATTTTCTTAGCCAATGACTTCTTTAACGTCTATATACTGATAGAAGTTGCAACCGTTACGGTCAGTATTTTGATTATGTTTAAAAAAGACAGTAGGTCTATGTATGACGGTATGATTTATTTGCTGGTAAATATGACTGCCATGGCCTTTTTTTTACTTGGAGTTGGCTATCTTTACAAGTATTTTGGTGTTCTTGATTTTACCACTATTGGTCAAGGGTTAGGACAAGTAACCAATGCCAAGCCACTTATGATGCCACTGGCACTACTCTTAACAGGTGTTAGTTTAAAGGCAGCTCTTATGCCTCTATTTTCATGGCTACCAAAGGCTCACAGTACGGCCAGTGCCCCTTCAGTTATATCCAGTATCCTATCAGGGATATTTGTTAAAACTGGGGTTTATCTATTCGTGCGTTTACAAACGATGTTTCAACCTATTGTCGACCTAAATGGCGAATTTATTTGGATGGGCGTTATTACCGCTGTAGCAGGCTTTACTTTTGCCATTGCTCAAAAAGACATAAAACTAATTTTAGCCTACCACACCATCTCTCAAGTTGGCTTAATTATGATTGGTCTAAATACAGGATCTATTGAGGGTTTTTATGGGGCTATTTATCATATTTTGACCCATGGTGTTTTTAAAGCCCTCCTCTTTTTAGTGGCAGGTTTGTGTGTAGAGATGTATCAGATAAGGGATATTACTCAAATGAAGGGTTTATGGCATCACTCTAAACCGATGAGTATAGCCCTGATAGTAGCTATTTTAAGTATTACGGGGGCACCATTTTTCAGTGGTGGTTACTCAAAATATTTGATTAGTCACTCTTATACAGGAATTGGTGGTGATCTATTATTCCAATTTTTGAGTATGGGGACTATGATATCTTTTATGAAATTCTTTAAGATGATTTTCACAAAACCCAATTGTACAATTTATAGAAAAGTAGCTTGGAATGAACAGGCAGTATTATTGACGATGGCTTTGGTATGTATGGTCTTTGGTGCTTTTGGTGACCAAGTGGTGGCAGAAGTCGTTCATTATGAAGGCTATTTTCCTATTTATAAACAAGTGGGCAAACTACTGACCTATGGCGCTACATATATAGTTGCCTATGGGCTCTATAAGATCGCTATCGAAAATCGTCGCTGGACAAAATACATTATGGGGATTGAACTTGGGTATAACAGTATTAGTTTATCGATAGTATCGTTCTTTTTCCTAACAGCTGTATACTTAAACTGGGCTATCATGTAAGATAGCATAGTTTATTTATGGCGACTTATCTGGCTGAAGCTGCTAATACGAATATCACTTTTGTATCAACAGTACCAAGCAAAGTTATTCAACAAACAAAAAAATAATGAGCTTGTAGGTAAGGTTGCCAGCCGCCTACCAAGTAATAAATAGACAAGTAAAAGAAACCTTCCATTGTTGTGGAGGGTTTCTTTTATTTTATATCTACAGCGGGATACTTGACTTATAATTGTAAAAAAAGGATTTCAGTGATTCCCCTCACCTCCGCAAAGATAATAAGGAAACCCGATTGCATAATGTGGTCGGGTTTTTGTGTACTAAAAACCTGTGTGGGAAAAATGTGGGAAGTTTAATATAAAAAGAACGAACCACTGCAATTGTAATGGTTCGTTCTGTAATGGTGCCGAAGGCGGGAATCGAAGGTGGAGCCCACCTGGCGTATATGTACGCTCAAGGCTTTATTTCTTGGGACAAATTTTAGCCTGAAGTTGGGCTTAATCAAGGTGTGTGCTTTCTTTCGGGCTCGATTCTCCTACCATTCGATGGCATAAAAAAAGAACCCATTCATTCGAATGAGTTCATTTCTTATGGTGCCGAAGGTTCGGAACAGGCAAGTCCACATTAGAATTACCAATAATTTAATCTGCTTATTTAGCACGATTTTATTCTATTCAATTAATTCTGTTATACATGTATTCTATAATTAATATTTTCTTTACCGTATTTTAGGTAAAGTGTCTTGATGATAGCATCATCTCCAACAAGGTCAAGCATGACTCATGGACCTAGAGCGTCATACCACCCTAAAAAGAGGATGAACCTCAATTGACTAATATGTTATAATAAGGTGCAAGAAAAATATATAAAGTATTAGGTGATGAAATGGCAGAATTAACAATAAAAGAGCGTCAGAGATTGAGAAATATGTCTTTTTTTATAGATGCAGCCCATGAACTAATTGAAACAGAAGGTGTAGATGGAGTGTCTGTGCGCCGAGTGGCAGAGATGGCTGGTTTTAATACAGGAACTCTATATAATTATTTTAAGAATTTAGATCATCTAATTGGTTATGCTGGGGTCAAGTATTTAAAAGACTATTATTCAGTTTTAGATGATTATATTAAAGAAGCAGATAATTCAGAAGTGAGATACATCAAGATTTGGGAACTCTTCTGTAGATACGCTTTTGATCGGCCAAGGGTATGGAAAGCAATATTCTTTTTGACCCCTAATGACGATATAAAGGAAATTTTTGATGGTTATTTCCAAGTTTACCCAAGTGATTTTGGTATACATACAGATGATTTGCTTCCCATGATCAATGCGCCCAGCATATATGTGAGAAGTAGAAAATGCTTAGAGCCAGTTGCAGATGAAGGGATTATCCCACGAGAATGTGTTGATGAATTGAACGAAATGACTGTTTTGGTTTTCCGTGGACTTTTGGAAACGATCATTACGTCCCATGAAGAATTAGATATAGAAAATGAAGTGGAAAAATTTGTTCAGTTCGTAAAAAAAGGACTGGATGCTTATAGAGTCTAAAACCAATAAAGTGCACAAATTTTTAGTGTGCTTTATTTTTTTTTTGAAAACTTTGAAATAACTTTCAGAGTTTTTTTATTTTGCTAGAAAAGTTGAAAAGACTAGGCTTTGTTAATTGAATATCAAGCAAATAATATGAACGCGTACTTAAAATGAACACGTTCTGCTAATGAACGTGTTTACAAAATTGAAAAGATTCTATATACTTAGTCCCATGAGTTAAAGAAATATAGATGGGAGGCAATTTTGTGAAGCTAGAAATAGGGAAATTTACAGTTGAAAAAGTAAAATTTGGAGAAAAAACTCGATTTTCAAAGGGTGAGTTAACAATCAATAAAGCTGAAGCAATTGCATTTGTAAAAGAGGATGAGCACATTACGGAATGTGATATTCTTATTGCCAATCCAGGAGATGAGACGCGTATAGTACCAGTAAAGGAAGCTGTTGAACCAAGAGTAAAAGTGGGGTCCAATACGGTAAGTTTTCCAGGTGTAACTGGTGATGTGGCTCAAGTTGGAGATGGTAGAACAAATGCATTAAAAGGCTGCAGTGTATTGGCGGTTGGAAAGCATTGGGGATCTTTTGGAGATGGCTTGATTGACATGTCGGGTCAAGGTGCTGATTATAGCTTATTCTCTAAACTAATCAACATCTGTTTAGTGGCAGATACAGACGAAGAATTTGAAAGACACAATCAACAAAAGAAAAACCGTGCCATTAGGTGGGCGGCACATAGATTGGCTGAGTACTTAGGGAGAGCGGTTGAAAACGAAACACCAGATGAACTAGAAGTATTGGAGTTAGAAGGAATAACAAAGCGTAGTTCTGAAGTATCCGCTTTACCTTCAGTGGTTTATATCATGCAACCCCAATCGCAAATGGAGGAGGATGGCTATAACGATTTGCTTTATGGATGGGATTTGAACAATTTCTTACCGACACTTGTACATCCAAATGAAGTATTGGATGGTGCCATGATTGGTGGATCTTATATGTGTTGTTCATCCAAGTTTTCGACCTATGATTTCCAAAACAATGCAACTATCAAACGCTTATATAAAGAACATGGCAGGACCATGAACTTCTTAGGGGTTATCATGTCTAATTTGAATGTTTCTCTAGAACAGAAGGAAAGAGCGACACAGGTTGTTGCAAACCTTGCACGTATGATTGGTGCTGACGGGGCCATAATAGCAGAAGAAGGTTATGGAAATCCTGATGCAGACTTTATTGGGTGCATAGTGGCACTTGAAGACTTAGGCATTAAAACAGTTGGAATGACTAATGAATGTACAGGAACAGATGGACGTTCACAACCACTGGTAACACTGGATCAAAAAGCAGATGCGATTGTATCTTGTGGTAATGTGTCACAGCTATTGGAACTACCGCCGATGAAAACAGTTATTGGTGAGTTGGAGTCTTTGGGAAGAGATGGTCTTGCTGGTGGATGGGCCTTTGACGAAAAGTTAGGACCATCTGTAAGACTTGATGGATCCATTATTATGGCTAATGATTCAATGTTCTGTGGCGACCAGATATGTGGTACGTCACCTAAAATAGTAAAAGAATTCTAAAGAAAGGAGGAGAAACATGAAAAAAGCAGTATTATATATCAACCAATTTTTTGCAGGTATTGGCGGTGAAGAAAAAGCAGATTATGCACCGGAGATTAGACAAGGTCTGGTTGGTCCCGGTCTAGCGTTAAAGGCGAGTTTAAAAAACGCTGAGATTACCCATACCATTATTTGTGGCGATAACTACATGGGGTCTAATACGGACCAAGCCATAGAAACAATTGATAGTTTTCTAAAAGACTTGGAGTTTGATTTGTTCTTTGCAGGTCCAGCTTTTCAAGCGGGTCGTTATGGGGTTGCTTGTGGGACGATTTGTCAGCATGTCGAAAAGACATATGGTGTAAAAACCATTACATCTATGCATGAAGAAAATCCAGGTGTAGAAATGTTTAAGCAAGAAACTTACATTTTCCCAGGCGGAAAAAGTGCTGCAGCCATGAGAAAGGATACACAAAAGATGGCATCACTAGGGGATAAAATTCTAGAAGGGGAAACGGATTTCTTGGCTGATGAGGAAGGCTATTTCAAAAGAGGTATTCGCCATCAAATCCTTAGACAAGATGGTTTGATTGCAGCAGATAGAGCTGTAGATATGTTAATGAAAAAAATGTCTGGACAAGACTTTGTTACGGAATTGCCCATACCGAAATTGGAGAGGGTGGCAATCGCTGAACCTATTAAAGATCTTGCCAAGGCGACAATTGCTTTGGTTTCATCTGGTGGTATTGTACCCCATGATAATCCGGACAAGATTCAGTCATCATCAGCTACGCGTTGGGGTCGGTACTGTATAGAAGGCAAGAGAGAGCTTTCTAACTCAACCTATAAGACAATTCATGGTGGGTATGATCCGTCTGAAGCAAACAGCAATCCCAATGTCGTTGTACCTCTCGACTCTTTAAGAGAGTATGAAAACGAGGGGAAAATTGGTAGGATTCATGACTACTTTTATGCAACTGTAGGGACTGGGACAGCCGAAGCAGAAGCCAAAAGAATGGCAGAAGAAATGATTCCGTTTTTAAGGGAAGATGGTGTTGATGGCATTATTCTGACTTCTACTTGAGGAACTTGTACGCGTTGCGGTGCAACGATGGTAAAAGCTTTTGAAAGAGCGGGATTCACCATAGTACAAATGTGCAACTTAATTCCTGTTGCAACGACTGTTGGTTCAAACAGAATTGTACCAACGGTATCGATACCTTATCCATTAGGGAATCCTAATTTGTCAAAAGAGGGTCAATGGAACCTAAGACATCATAGAGTAGGCGTTGCTTTAAAGGCTCTAACAGAGAATATTGAAGAACAAACGGTATTCAAAGTAAAAATATAATTATAGGTGGACTTGTACAAACTAATGAAATAAATTTGCTCTGAGTATTATTACTCATCAAAATCGCCGTCTTGATACCACGGCGATTCGAAGAACCCGATAGATACGCTCCTAAATAAGTTGAAGCGGGTTCTTCGATAAATCCATTTAACCTAGAAAAAGGCAGTATTATAGTTAATACAGTTATTGTTGAGCATGTGGAAATAGTTTGTAAACGCTTCTAAATTTAAAATGGTCATATAGTGCCAACCATATTTAATTATAAAAACTAAGAATGGAGGAAATTTAAAGTATGAAAAAAGAAAAATTTTGGAATTCAGTATTTACAATATCTTTAATGGTATCAGTGATAATAGTTGCCCTTGGTGTTATGTTGCCTGAGGGTTTTGCAAGCATAACATCAGCATCATTTGATTTTCTGGTAGGTAACTTTGGTTGGTTTTATATTATAACAATGTCATCCTTTGTGGTGTTCGCCCTTGTGATGTTATTCAGCAAGTACGGTGATATTAAATTAGGTAAACCGAATGATGAGCCGGAGTATAGTTTAATGTCGTGGTTTGGAATGCTTTTTAGTGCAGGTATGGGTGTTGGGCTAATATTCTTCGGAGTAGCAGAGCCATTATTCCATTTCGGGGGACCTTTAAATGGAATCGTACCGGAATCTGCAGAAGCACTTGACTTTGCTTTCAGAAAATCATTTTTGCACTGGGGATTACATCCTTGGGCTGCTTATGCAATTATGGCCTTAGCTTTAGCTTATATGCAATTTAGAAGAGGAGAGAAAGGTCTTGTAAGTAGTATATTCATTCCTCTAATTGGGAGAGAAAAAGTAGCTGGGCCAATAGGAAAGACAATTGATATCTTAGCAATTTTTGCTACAGTAGCAGGGGTTGCATCTTCACTTGGAATGGCAACTATGCAGATTAATGGTGGATTGAATGGCTTGATAGGATTGCCAGTTAATACAGGTATTCAAATGGCTATTATTGGTATTATAACATTCTTATTCGTTTTAACTGCAGTTATGGGTATCGAGAAAGGTATCAAACTTGTTTCAGATATGAATATTACACTATGTTTTGGCTTAATGTTGGTAGCATTTTTAGTGGGACCAAAAGTTGAAATATTAAATAACTTAAGTAACTCTGTAGGTTTATATATAGCAGGACTTGTTCCAGATAGTTTTGCAATATCAAGCGATCCGTGGTACGGTTGGTGGACAGTGTTTTATTGGGCTTGGTGGATTGCATGGGCACCATTTGTTGGAACATTCATTGCGAGAATATCTAAAGGTAGAACCATTAGACAGTTTATTTCTGGCGTTTTAATTGCACCAACTATTATGAGTTTCTTCTGGTTTTCAATATTTGGAACTGTTGGTATTAATGTTTATGATAAAATTGGTGAGTTTACAACAGAAACTGCATTTTTCCAAGTATTTCAGTATTATCCGTTAGGAACAATATTATCTGGTGTAGCAGTATTATTATTGACGACTTTCTTTATTACATCAGCAAATTCAGCAACATTTGTAATGGGTATGTTATCAGAAGATGGAAATTTAAATCCAGGTACACCTAAGAAAATTATTTGGGGACTAGTAACAGCAGGTTTAGCGGCAGTATTGCTACTTGCAGGCGGTTTAGGTGCTTTACAAACGGGTTCAATTGTGGCAGCATTTCCATTTGCATTCGTAATGATTGCAGCCATGGTCTCTTTTGCTAAAGCTTTAAAAGGCGATGCCACTTTTATGTCGGTACATGAAAATATTTCAGAAGAGAAATCGGCATAAAAATGTATTCTATATCAGGTACAAAATGTCGATATCTTATTAAATTCTAATATAAGCAAATCAATATTAAACAAATATAAATCCGACGAAACTGCTTTAATAACAGTCTTGTCGGATTTATGCTTTTTTGATGCATATATTTTGAATTGCGTCATGGGGCAGCAAGTTCTGCAAAAGAAGTATACTTACTGCAGGGCGTCATATATTGTGGCGAATGCGGCTATAGTATGTATGGCAATCGTAGAAAAATGGATTAGGTGACTACTATATTAGTTATCGCTGTTCTTGCAAGAAACATAAAATGCAGTGCTCTAATCGTGAAATAAAAAGAAAATCAGTTGGAGAATTAATGTTAATGCACCTAGAAGAGAATTTATTTAATCCAAGCAATGCAAAAGAACTTGCAAAGCAGGTAAAGAAGAAGTATAGGATATATTTTCTCATTACAGACAAGTATTGAAGAGTCATGATAGACAGCAAATGAAAGAAATAATAAGAAAGTTCGTAAAAAGAATAGATGTATATCAAGACCGTATTGAAGTTGATTTCAATGCGGTCTATTTTATTGCAAAAAAACCGATGGATATTTTACCACTTGTACACGTGAAAAGAGTGGGAACTGAGTTGGTAAGTGGTTTTTAAAAGTTGCTATAGGTATTGATTCAGAATAGTTTTCTACAAAAAAATGTCCACACGATTTCTCGTGTGGACTTGATGGTGCCGAAGGCGGGAATCGAACCCGCACGCCCCGAAAGGCTCTGGATTTTGAGTCCAGCGCGTCTGCCAGTTCCACCACTTCGGCATGGATACTGTCTTTCAACAAGATTAATATTAACATAGAGTGGACGTAATGGCAAGGGTTTTCGCGAAAATAGAAGCATAAATTTTTATGGAATTATATTTTATTATGAAGACATGTAGATTCTGATTCGATTTTGAGGATATGGAAACATCTTTTTCTTTGTATGGTATAATAAATGTTGTCAAATTGGGTCTGGCGCTTATACAAGTGCAGATAAATATATACATAGGAAGTGAATAAGATGGCAAAATTTAAAAAAACCAATGCCATGCGCATTTTAGAGCGTAATAAGATTGATTACAAGTATTATGAATATGAAGTTGTTGATGGGAAAACAGATGGCATATCGGTGGCGGATTCATTAGGTCAGGACCACAGAAAGGTCTTTAAGACATTGGTGACTGTTGGTGTCAGCAAAGAACACTACGTCTTTGTTATTCCTGTTGCAGAGGAGCTGGATTTAAAGAAGGCTGCAAAAGCAGCAGGGGAGAAAAAGATTGAAATGATTCCCATGAAGACGCTACTTGCGACGACAGGTTACATCCACGGCGGGTGTTCACCTGTGGGCATGAAAAAACAGTTTCAGACATTTATTCACGAAAGTGCTTCGGACAATGAACGTCTCATTTGTAGCGGTGGCAAGATAGGTTTACAGATAGATGTGAGGCTTGAGGAGATAGTGGCTTTAATTGGAGCTGAGTTGGCGGATATTTGTAAGTAAATGAGTTAAGATTAAGAGGTGGAAATTTTGTATTATGTATCTATATTATTAGCAGCCACTGCCGGTGTGCTGTATCATGTGTCACAGAAGTCAATTCCTGAGAATGCAAGTCCAGCGGTGTCGATGATGCTGACATTTGCAACGGCCCTTGTGGGAACAATCATTTGGTATCAATTTGATCAGACCAATCGCGGGTGGCTTGATCAAGTGAAAAACACGAATTGGGCCAGTATTTCTCTTGGGGTGTCGCTTATAGGTCTTGAGCTCGGCATACTCTTGGCATATAGAGCTGGGTGGAAAGTAAGTAACTTTAGTGTTGCCAACATGACCTTACTGGCACTCTTTTTATTGCCAGTGGGTGTTCTTTTATTTAAAGAGTCTGTTAGCTTTAAAACAGTCGCAGGACTGTTTATTGCATTGACAGGTATAGCGATCATGAAATTATAAGTCGAAATTAAAGCCAGTGTGCAGTTAAATTGCACACTGGCTTCTCTGATTGAATGGCCCTTTATTAGAGGCTAACGACCATTGGTGTATGGCCAATCGATTTGATGACTTTGTTGAGTAAATCATCAGTACTTAATTTGATATGGCAAGTGTTTGTACCAGTATTGCAAGCAAACCATTGATCATTGACCACATCTTGGTCGAGAACAAGTTGGACGTTTTCGTCTGAATCGTTTAACAGGCTCATAATAGTTGCAGAACCTGGTTGCACGCCAAGCATGGTTTCCATTCGGTCGGCTGATGCAAACGACAGGCGTTGGCACCCTAACTGATCACTGAAATCTTTTGCGTTGAATGGCTTATCAGAAGGCATAACCAGTAAGTAAAACTGTGTTTTTTTACGATTGTTTAACACGATAGTCTTTTTTATCTCCACGCCGAGTGCGGACTCGATTTCTACACATTCTTCCATTGAATGCACTTCCTCGTTTTCGATGCAGTCAAATGGTATATTGTGTTGTGACAATAGAGAAAATACTTGTTCCTGTAGTGGATTAACAAACTCTGATGGTGGGGTGTTTTTTATACGACTCATCTTTGACATAAAAGCTCTCCTTGTATTTACTAATAGATTTGATATCATTTTATCAACAAATAGTAGATTAGAATATGCATATTATGCTTTAAAATATACAAATCTAAACAATTGGGAGGAAAACATGGTGGAAACAAAGCAACTTCACGAAATAAATCGGTATGATGACAGTGGTTTTCCATTTGAGATGTATAAAGTGTCTCAAGAGGGAATTATTCCTGAAGGGAGAGGCTACAAGGATCTACACTGGCATGAGGAGTTGCAATTTACCTTGGTGACATCTGGATCCTTGACCATGCAGATTTATGATAAAAGCTATGACCTCAAAGAGGGTGAAGCCATATTTATAAATGCTGGACGACTGCATATGACAACGATGTTATCCCATGATGGAGAGTATGTCAGCTTTAACTTTCCGGAAAAAATGTTGGGATTCTTTGCAGGAAGCCGAATGGAGCAACGATGTGTATTGCCTTATACGCGGAACAAAGGCTTGTTAGGCATCAAGTTTACGGAGGCTGTACCATGGAACTGCAAGTTACTTGAACATCTTGAAGAAATGAAGCGGTTAAAGGAAATGGCTTCCTGTACAATGATGGCCTACGAAATAGCGACTATTTTAGTTGGACTCTGGCTTGAACTCATTAAACACATAGATGAAACCATTGTTGATCCACATCCATCCTGGTTAAAAAAACAGAGAAGAATACAGACCTTTATTGGCTTTATTCATGATCATTATAGTGAGGATATACACTTGGAAGACATTGCTGGATCTGGACACGTTAGCATAGGAGAGTGTGGACGCTGTTTCAAGAGTGTCCTCAATATGACCCCCTATGAGTACTTGATTCGATACCGGGTGAATCGCAGCATGGACCTTTTAAATGAAACGGATTATACCATTACTGAAATCGCAGCAACCATAGGATTTAATTATGTTGGCCACTATATTCAGCATTTCAAAAAAAGAATTGGACAAACACCCAATCAATATAGGAACGGTTATTGGAAATAGGGCAGACCACCATCGAGGTCGGATACAGTCTTAAGCATATCCAGTAGAGCGCGGCGGCAAATAAAAAGAGGCTTAAACCTGTGGGTTTAGCCTCTTTATACTATTTATTTTTACCTTTGAAATACAGACCAACAGCGCCAAATACACCGCCAAGGACAAAACCACCTGCAATACCAATGAGGCTCTGACCAGAATTACTGCCGACGGCATAGCCTAGAAGAGCACCTATGACTGCATATGAAGGGATAACTGAACTCATTTTCATAATACTCACCTCTTTTTCAAACTGTATTATTATTATACCCCAAAATTACTAGGGATAGACAGTTTTATTCACCTAAAAAGACACATTTTCAGTGTTTCGTACATGAGCAAAACGATTGTGCCAAATGCTGTTATGGTGGGCTATGATTTGTTGAGCCGTCAGTAATTCATTGTCAAAGGTTGAATGTGCATCACCACAGACCGTCAATTGATAGCCGTGGCTGTAAGCATTTCGTATAGTCGTATCTAGGCAAAACTCTGTTTGCATTCCTGCAATAATAAGGTGGTCGATGTCCATCGAAGCAAGTCTTTCTTTTAGCGTTGTACGATAAAAGGCATCCCAAGACATTTTCTCAATGACATGGTCACTTTGATCAGGAGTGATGTCCGGGTGTATCTGCCATGTGGCACTGTTTCTTAAAAATAATCCTTCATTTTCCGTATGCTGAATATATAGAATCGGTATCCTTGAAGTTTTTGCTTTATTTATGAGCCGCTGAATGTTTTTAAGTACCAGATCACCCTTGTCTAGCGGTATGTTATGTTGGAACAATGCAACTTGAACATCTATGATGAGTAGTGCTGTTCTATTATTCATATGAAGCCTCTATCATGAAGTTATTGGATGTAGCGATGATGAGGGGAAAAGAATCTTTGTCCAAGCTACCGGATGCCACCAAAATCTCCAGAGCTGCAAAAGCTGCAACGGATGATGATTCCATTAGCCGTCCAGATAGGGCCAGCTTCTTCTCGGTTTTCTCGACGGATTCTTTTGTTACTGACAATGCAGTTCCATCTGTTTCGATGATGGCCTTGTAGGCTTGATAGGTCACAGTATCCCCACCAATAGAAGGGGCATACCTATAATCCCCAGCAAATGAGTCAGTATAGTCTGCACCTTTAAGAACTTGTGACAGCCTTGGTATAGGCTCAACCGCAATCAGTCGCGGCATTGTAGGGATCATTTTGCTATCCTTAAGATCCTTTAGACCTTCGTAAATCCCCCAGAGTAAATCACCTCGTGAAACGGGGATGATAATATGAGTGGGTAGTTCATAGCCAAAATGATCAAAGAGTTCATAGGCGATGGTTTTATAGCCTTGAACGCCCCAGAGATTACTGCCTACAGGGGGGCTTACATAGTTGGTACACGGATAATAATCCTCCACGTCAACCATTCGCTGAGTGAGTTGCCAACGTTCTTCAGGCGTCTCAACGATAATAACTTCTGCGCCGGTTCTTTTGATTTGTTGACTCATCAGTGGAGATAGCGTAGTGGATGTAATCACCCTACATGGTAAGTGTTGACTAGCCGCATAAGTTGCTGCTGATAGGCCTGCATTGCCGCTTGATGCAAGGACGATACCTTTAACATTTTTTGCTTTTGCATGTAGAATGAAGGCTTTGCTCATTCTGTCCTTGTGGGAACCCGTCGGATTTTGAAATTCATTTTTCACATATAAATTTCTGATGCCCAGTTCTTTGGCGAGTGTCTGATATGAAACAACCGGTGTGTTTCCTTCACCAAGAAGTGTAGGGCAGTCATAGGGTAATTTTGCATACGTGTCTTCGTCATTTCTTTCATAAACAGGTATGACACTTGCGGGTGTACCACTTGAAAAACATTGAGGGCAACCGGTGTAGTAATCGTCAATAGGGAGTTTTGCCTCGCAACGTATGCAGACCATTTCTTTTATTGATGTGTTATGCATTTTATCCTCCTTAAGTTATCTACTATATTTATCATAAGATATCTGATATGATTTGTATAACGAATAGAAATGATTGTAACGATTCGAAAACATGATACTAGGAGGTTCCCCATGAATAAGCAACATTATGAGACATTCGTGACGTTGGCTGAAACGAAAAATTTTTCGATGACCGCTAAAAAACTTTATATTGTCCAGTCTACTGTATCTAATAGAATCAAAGAAATTGAAGTCAAAGTTGGTAAGCCCCTCTTTATAAGAACCAATAAGTCGGTTCAAATGACAACGGCGGGCGAAGTGTTTTTAGAATATGCTAAGAGAGCCTTGGCTATAGAAGCGGATATGCGGGATGAACTTAAAAACCTACGATTTGATGCTCGGCTCAAGATAGGAACACCTCATGCCATCTACATTGGCCACTTGCGCCATTCATTAAAGCATTTTATGAGAACCCACCAAGACATATCTGTAAAGGTGAAGATCAGTCATACGGGCATACTTTTAAAAGACTTAGCCGACGATATTATTGACCTAGCCGTTGTAACCTACTTGCCAAGGTCAATGGAAATTGAGAAAATAGAAACATTTGAGGAGCCGGTAGTCCTTATTGCGAAAAATTCGGAGGCGTTTAAATCAACCATGACTTGGGATGAACTTGCGCAATCCCCAATTTTATATTCGGATCTCGGGGCAGGATTTGATACATATGTGAAGGAACGCATTCATGGAGGACTGAGTTATCATCTCTATATCGATCAAATAAATGAAGTTATTGACTATGTCTTAGATGGTTTGGGCTATGCATTTGTACCACTATCACTTACTGAAATGACAAGGCGTAAAGACAAGTTAAAGATCGTAGACATAGATGGTGACCTTTATAATTTGAAGCATTTCATGATTGCAAAAAAAGGAAATGTTGCTTTACCCTATATTAAAGCATTTGTAAGGCATTAATCGTAAATGAGAATCTTTTTCAATAAATCTCTGACAAACTATTGACAATGAGAAGTAAGAAATCTATAATCTTACTGAGAGTGATTATCGTTTGCAAAAGAAAAAATCACTTGAACTCAAATGACTTATAACACAATGAATAGTATATGGAGGTAACAAAATGAATATTTCAATTATTTACGGTAGTACAACAGGTAATACAGAACGCGTTGCAGATATGCTCAAAGACCAATTAACAGACCACGATGTAAATATTGTCAATGTTGCAGACGTAAAGGATGATGATTACTCAAATGCTGAATTAGTATTATTAGGATCGTCAACTTGGGGCTATGGCGAGTTACAAGATGATTTTGCTATTCACTATGACACGCTGTCAAATGCTCAGCTAGCAGGTAAAAAAGTAGCGGTATTTGGATGTGGAGATGAGGATGGATTTGCTGATGTTTTCTGTGAAGCGGTTAACTTAATCTCTGATAAAGCGGAAGACTGTGGTGCTACTATTGTCGCAGAGGGATTAAAAGTTAATGGAAATCCTGATGACAATACTGATGCAATTGTTGCTTTTGCACAAAGTTTATAAATACAATAATTTAATTGCCAAATAAAATATCTCAAAAAAACAACCAGTTTTTAAGCTGGTTGTTTTTTTATTGCGAGTGCGGCCAACTGGACGTGCTTATTTTTGCTCTTTCTTAAGTTGTTCAAAAGCCCCTTCAAAATTTTCTACGCTTTGGGCCCCAACGATAGCAACTTGATCGTTGATGATGAATGTTGGCACACTTGTAATCTTGTTGGCTCTACAGAATTCCTTATTTTCATCTAAGAGGTCACTGTACATTGTCGATGCCAGTACTTGATCAACTTCCTCATCAGAGATGCCTGCCTCTAATGCAATTTTTTTGATTTCGACAACTAGGCTGATGTTGATGTCATCCACAAATACGGCCTTGTACATAGCTTGTGTATAGGCTTCTGACTTCCCAATTTCACTAGCGTATTCCGCCACCTGAAGGGCTTTGTTTGAGTTTGGAATATTAGTGATGGCATTAATTGTTACGCCATGCTGTTTACCAAATGATTGAATTTGAGCAACTTTATCCTCTGCATTTGGAAAATACTCATTCAGTGGCATGCCATCCACAGGAATGTCAGGATGGATTTCAAATCCTTTGTGTATTAGTTCTATTGCATGTTTCTTCTTAAGTTCTTCGACAATACCTTTGCCAATATAGCAAAAGGGTCATAAAAAATCTGAATACATGATAATTTTATACTTCATATAAATGTCCTTTCTTATGTTGAGTTCTATGTGAATAGTGTTATAATGATGATGTTATCAGATGGATACCCTAAATAAAAGAGTAGAAATTTGAACGTTTTGTGAACAGAATTTTTAGGAATATAATTCTGATAAGACGCCTAATTGATAATTATTCTCATATGAAAATTATTTTTAATATTTATAAAAAAAGTTAGTGGAAAACTGTTGACTTTTTCTGTGTTTATTCTATAATTGTAATGAATACAAAATTGAATTACATTCTAGGAGGAAACAACATATGAAAACTTATATTTGTAAAGTATGTGGTTATAACCACGTTGGAGACGCAGCACCAGAAGTATGTCCACAATGTAAAGCACCAGCAGAGCAATTCGTAGAAAAGTCAGATGCAGAAATGACTTGGGCTGATGAGCATTTCATCGGAGTGGCTAAAGGTGTTGAAGAAGATATTATAGAAGCATTAAGAGCAAACTTCATGGGTGAATGTACTGAAGTTGGTATGTACTTAGCAATGAGCAGACAAGCTGATAGAGAAGGATACCCAGAAGTAGCGGAAGCTTACAAGAGAATCGCTTTCGAAGAAGCAGAACATGCTGCTAAATTTGCTGAATTATTAGGTGAAGTTGTAACAGACGACACTGAGAAGAACATCCAAATGCGTGTTGATGCTGAGCATGGCGCTTGTATGGGTAAAAAAGAATTAGCGACACTTGCTAAGCAAAGAGGCTATGATGCAATTCATGACACTGTACATGAAATGTGTAAAGACGAAGCAAGACATGGTCAAGCTTTCGCAGGTCTTTTAAAGAGATACTTCACTAAGTAATAGAATAAGAATTTAAAGAGGCAGAGATGCCTCTTTTTTTGTAGGTCGATTTTTTGAATAAAATGAATAAAGTGTATGGTCGCTCGATGCGACCTACTTTCATTTTTTGCTATGATTGTATTATTAAATCTTGTTCATAATAATCAGATATTATTTCGTTAAGAGGGAATTTCCATTATAATAAATAAGGAAGTTAAGTAAGAAAGGAGGCTTATGGACAGAAAAAAATTTCATGCTGTTGCATTTTTGTGGATTATCTGGTTTTTGACGGAGAACGTACCTTATTTTATAGAATATTATGCCCTAGCTGTTGAAGATGATGTAGATCAAGTTGCTGCAGTTGGCATAGCGGGTATAATAGTAGCGATATTCATATTTATAGTTCAATTACTTATACATAATTTTTTTGTTGGAAAAACAGTGCATGTGGGAGTAATAAGCATGAAGATTAATTTTGTGACAACCTTGGCAACGGTCACTACTTTGATGACAGTTATTTTAGGAAGCGGACAACTGCGTTTTTACAGTGGGTGTTTGCTGAGTCTTGTCTTGTATTACATATGGTGGCAAAATTTGAAGAAGGCGCAATCCATATAACGATACAAAAATGTTATTTCAGTTAAAATTTGGGTATGTTAATTATTGCACAAAGAATTTTAATTAAAGAGGTGGTATTATGGAAATAACATTATTTAATCAGTTAGGTGAACCAGAAGCATATATCGATCGCACGAAAGAGAACACAATTTTTCTATGGAATGGGAAACCAGTTGCTTACATTCTGGAAGATGCTGTATACTCATGGGAGGGCGAGCATATTGGATGGTTCGAAGACGATGTCTTCTATGACATCGATGGCTTTAAGATTGGGTCTACAAAGTGGTCGTGTCCTACGGTAACTGGATTTGAACCAGTCAAGGAATCAAAATTGTTAATTAGTCAAAAAAGAGCACCTATTGAAAAAATTGAGCGTAAACGATTTGTGAATGCTTATCGCAGCAATGCCATGTCAAAGTATCTAGACTGTTAGAGTATTCTCAATTAAAAATCATCTTGGAGGGACAGAAATGAAAAAGAAGTATATCATTGGACTTTTGGTGTTATGCTGTGTATTATCGGCTGGGTGTCAGAAAAAAACACCCCCATTTGTGGTCTTGTTATCTTATAATGGATCATATGTAGGAGACAACAGTGCTGTTGGTGGTATCCTTAGTGAACTGCCTGGTGCAGGCGCAAAGGACGGTTTTTCATTGCAAACTGGTGAAGAGCCCTATGGCATTACAGTGACTTATGATACGACCCATAAAACTTGGGAAGAGGACAACTCACAAAATGTGATGATGTATAATGCAGCGAGTTTGTTTGCATTAGTCGATAATGTAAACGATGTAACCTTTATTCTAGTGGGCGACAAAAACGAAACAGTTCATTTTGTAAGGTCGGATATAGAAATTCTCTTAGATCATGAGTGGTCCTATTATTATAAGGATGCTGATACTTGGGAAAGAGAACTTTATAATCAATTATTCTTGGAAAGTGATACATAGAATAAAGAACCGAGCACACGTTGTTATTAGTGTAAAACTAATGATGACGTGTGCTTTTTATATGTAAGTTTCAGTTAGTCTTTTTAGCTGGTCATAATCTAGAATTAAAAATTTATTGTGTTCATATTTAATCAAACCTTCCTCTATACACTCCGCAAGAGACCTGTTTAGACTTCTGACAGGCGCTGACACCTCGTCGCACAATTGTTTTTTTGTTAATTGCTCCAAGTCGCCAATCTCATAGTGTGTAAACAGACTGTATAAAAGGCGTTCCTTGATGGTGAGAAGGGATAACTTCAACCGAATGTTGGAGGTATTGGCGAGCCGAACTGTAAGTTCTTCGATAAAGTGAATGGCAAGGTCCGGATCTAAGTGAATCCACTGTAAGACTTTTTCTTTTTTGAGCAAGAGTGCTGAACAATTGGTTTTTGCGGCTACGTTGACGGTTCGATAATCCTTGTTGAAGAGCTCCATATCACCAAAGTAGGTGTAAGCGCTATAGGAGCGAATGGCGATAACAGTGCCGTTGTAAGCTTGTTTAAAAATATTGATGGTTCCTGATGTAAGGATATAAAGTTGATCGTTTTCTTCATCGGGATGTAAAATTGTCTCTCCTTGTTTGTAATTGATTTTGATGAATGAACTGGCAATAACAGAGGGGGCACGTTTAACAATATGTTCAAAATTCATTTTTTCTCTATTCGGGTCATATGACCTGTTTTTTTTATTCTATCATGGACTATAATAGAAAAAAAGGAGGATGACATGAGAAAATATATTATTGATACAGACACAGGTAGTGATGATGCTGTGGCGCTTATTATGGCACTTAAATCACCTGATATATCTATAGAAGCGATAACGACAGTTTGTGGCAATGTGCCGTTGGAACAAGCGACAAAAAATGCATTGATGACAATGGAAATAACGAAAGGTCATATGCCGCCTGTATACGTAGGAGAGGAATTGCCTCTCGAAAGACCTTTAAAAACGGCCACACATGTTCACGGCTATGACGGCATGGGCGATCAGGGATTGATTCATCCGTCCCTTCCGGTTAACGAGGGACAAGCGGTTGATAAGATCATAGAAATTGTTAAAGCGAATCCAGAGGAAATTGAAATTGTGACGATTGGGCCAGTGACGAACATTGCCCGCGCAATTATGAAAGCACCGGAGGTCATGAAAACCGTAAAACATATTTATGCAATGGCAACAGGGGGCTTTGGTCCTGGAAATGTCACACCGGTTGCAGAGTTTAATGTTTATGTTGACGGAGAAGCATTTGAGATTATGTTGAATGCGGGAATCCCAATTACCATTGCAGGATTTGATATCTGTTTAGGAGAAGCCGCCCTAAATAAGGAAGAAATCGAGTTCGTAAGAAAAGCTGGGAAACCAGAAGCTACTTTTGCAATGGCTTGTAATGAGCGTAAAATTCAATGGAATCTTAAAGCCTTTAATCGCTATGAGATTAATTTGCCAGATCCTATTGCCATGGCGGTGGCCTTGTGGGATGACATTATAACAGAAGGTGTTGAGGCACACTGTTATACCTGTACAAAAGAAGAACCTGTCTATGGACAGGTTGTAGTTGACCCGGGATGTTTCGGTAACGAGACAAAACCATTTAATGCAACAGTCATTAAGTCAATTGATGCACAATTGTACAAAAAAAGACTAATCGACTTATTGACCTTATAAAATTGAACATTCATATGGGAAGGTGATGACGAAAGTCGCACCTTCTTTTTGTTGTTGAAGTTCGATGGTACCGCAATAAGCAGTAATTGTATTTTTTGAACCAAACAGGCCTAGACCGCTGTGTTTTAAGTGTTTAGCCGTAGAGAAGAAGGGCTCAAAAATTTGATTACTAATGTCGTCATGGATACCGATACCGTTGTCGGAATAGATGACTTCAACGCCATCGGATAATTTGCGAATACTGATCCGAATGCTTCCATTGGCAATATTCACAAACCCATGTTCAATAGAGTTGATAATAAGAGGTTCTAATATAGCTTTCAAATGTTCTCTGGAAATTGGAATGAATACGTTTTTATCACCAGTTATTCTAAAATCGACTTGATGACTGGCAGTAGACAGAACCAGTGAAGCTGTTTCGTCAATAAGCTGGTTGATTGAAACATGCTCATTTTTACCTGAGACAAAACTGGTGTATTCAATTTCTGTTGAAATGTTTTTAAATTGGTGAATCAAGGTGTTGATCTGTTTTGTTGCTGTTTCTATACGTTTGATTGCATCATTTACCTTTGAATGGTAATCCGCTGCATGCGACGGTATTCGTTTAATGAAATCAGTGATGGTGACGATGTTGCCAACAGGTGTATTTATATCATGGGCAACACCTCTAATAAGATGATTTAAAGACGCTTGACGTCTATATTCCATTAAATGAGAGGTCGTCTTTTTAATGTATTGAGTTTTCTTTTTTATTTGAAGTCGTAAAGTGACAATATATACAACGAGGGCAAGGGCGATACCAAAACTGACCAATAAAACTCTGCGATGTCTTTCAAAAAAAGTTTCAGGTCTGTTAATCAGTGTAACAGATTCCGGGAGGATATGAACGTTTAAGTCATGTACTTTCATCGCTTCATAGTCATAAATATACTTATTACCCAAGGATGAATCAAGAAAATTGGTTTGTATGTCATCATCTAAATAGTGCAAAAGTAGCGCACCCATATTTTTGCCCTGTTCATACCCAGATACCAATTTGCCGCCAATAACACCAGTGTCCATAGAAAACGTCCAGAGACCATAGGTGGATAGTGTGGTGGAATTAGCAATTATTTTAGCACTATAATTGGGTTCATAGGCAATGCCGCTTTTGTCGATCATGAAAAAACCATAGACAAATACACTGTTTGGATCAGAAATTGACGCTACAAAAGATTGCAGTTCTTCAAGGGTAGGCGCAGCAAACATTTCATAGGTTAGTTCAGGAAAAGATTTATCCAAGCGTGAAATTATATCTTGAATATTGATGTGAGCGGTATTGGAATCATCAAAAAGAAAATAAATATGATTTGTAGTTGGTTGTAGGCGTTGAATAGTCTTGATGGTTTCTTCTATAGAGGATTTTTCACGAATTCCATAAATATCATCGTGCATGCTGAAGTCATAGTTGTTTAAAACGTTGACACCGCAAAAGAACAGAGGAATATCTTTGAAGTATGTGTCTTTATAAGGCAGTATAAAGCGTAAAGCGTTGTCATCTGTAACAGCGATGATATCATAGGCCTTATTTGCATGTTTAAAGTCAAATAATGTACTGAAGGTTTCGAAATAGGCACCTGAATGATAGCGTTTCGTATCCATATATTCAACGGTTATATCAAAAGAACGATCAGAATTACTGAGCATATCAAGAAACCCTTCATTTTCATCAAAGGTCCAAGATTGGGTTTCAGAATAGGAATGTAAGAGTAATATGCTTAGTGGTTTTTCAATTGTGCCGGCATCCGAAAATGCGATTGATGGGTAGCACAGAAAGAAAGCCAATAATATTGAAATGAGTCTCATTAATACCTCCGGGTTCTATTCTATGCATACCCAATTATTTTAAAGATAAAAGACAGTATGTTCAGGTGTCTTTAGAGCTTTTCTTTTTATTAGTGGCAGGTTCAGCTCTTCGGCAAGTCCACGAATCACGTCTTTTGCTGGTTTTTTCAATTTTTCGTGGATGACAAATCCATCAATTCCGCCGTCAATAGAGTGGATACATCTCAAAATATTTTCTCTGCCGACGGTTCCGACATAGCTTTCATGATCGATCCATCGACTTGGCAATATGTGTGTTAAACCGACTGGGTGTGTTGGGTGTAACACAGCAGCTGTAATGGTGTCTTCAAAATGAATGCCGCCCACGTATAAGACTGTAGGATATGCTTCGGTGCGGTCAAACACTTCCAGCAGAGACTTTGCGATAATTTCTATGGCAATGGTATTGTTATAGCTGTCAGAGGTGCTACCAATTTCAATGTCCACCAGTGGTGCGTGAAGGTCATTTAACCAGTCGATATCACCATTGTAAACAATACCTGACCAATGTGTAGCTTCAGTGGTAACCTTGAAGTCTTCAAGGTTTAGCTCTTTTCGGTGGGCTTCAAGAGAACGTGCAATGTTGGTGGCATAAAGTGGTTTACTTGGTGGGTAGTGAGCAGATGTTACATCGCCGACTGTGTGAATTGCAAGTATTTGGTCGGGGGCATTTTGACCACCGTGCCAATTGACCATGCCTATAAGTGCACAATCCTTTAACTTGTCCAGAACAGGTTGATATTTCTGTTGATCCTGGCATAAGACAACAGTTGTCCGAATGTATAAATACCGATTGTTTTCATCGTCTCTATATTCCAAAACCGGGTAGTCGTCTACATGCCAATCAAGGGGTTGTAAGTCTATTAGAGATTCCGTCTTTTGAAAGACGAGAGGGGCCACTTCATCTCTTGAAGGGTCCATACATAAAAAATAAGCAACTGTATTCATCTTATATCCTCCTGTTAATTATCTACTATTATTCGTTAGTTTTATTATAACTGAAATATGAATTGAGGGTAGTAGGATATTATTTATTAATATCAAAATATTGCGCAAAAAAGCTGGCGTTATACAAACACCAGCTACAATAGTCTTACTTTATGGTTACTTGATTACGGCCATTTTCCTTACTCTTGTATAGAAGGGTGTCGGCTCGTTTGATAATACTTTCGGCTGAATCCTCTGGCTGATAGATTGTACCACCGATTGAAATGGTTACTTGCAAGGTTTTATCCCCGTGACGTAGACCGGATTTCTCAATGAGCATTCTTATGCGATTCAATATCTGGGTAAGCTGTTCCTCGTTTACGCCTGCAAACAAGCCAACAAATTCTTCGCCACCCCAACGTCCGATGACGTCGTCTTTTCTGATAAGTGCTTTGAATACTTTTGAAACCATTTGTAGGACTTCATCCCCAACATCATGTCCATAAGTATCATTAAAATCCTTGAATTTGTCAATATCAAGAAGCGCAACACCAAATGGGATGCCCAATGTTTCATAAGTTTTTAATTTGCTTTCCAGGGCGGTATCTAAATATCGACGGTTGGGAAGTTCTGTTAATTGGTCCTGGTATGCGAGGATCTTGAGTTCGTTCAAACTGCTTAAGAACTCAGCTCTAGCAGAATCATCCGTAAATGTTTCAACGGCACCGATGATTACATCGCCTTCAAAAATTGGCATGATGTGCACACTGACAGGAACGCGCTGCCCATCCTTATGGTGTAGAAAGACGGAAGACTCTCTAATGAGTCCATCTTGTAAAGATTGGTGCAAGGGACATCCTTGGTGGCATAGCTCTTTTCCGTTATCATCCACATGGTTCAGGATGTTGTCATAACAATGCTTATTTAATAATTCATTGGATGTAAAGCCAGTGATGTCTTCGGCAGATTGATTCCAAAATGTTATTTTTCTATCAGCATCTACAAAGTAAACGCCATCCTTTACACCATTTAGTATATGTTTATAAAGTATATCTGTTGCCATAAGTTCCTCCTGTGATGGAATATCATAGTATGATTATAATGGATTTTTTAAAAAACACCAAGCATTACTGCTGTACAAAGTAATGCAATCAAGAATACAAACAATTGAAAAAGACAGCCTTTATTTTGTGGTGTCGGTGATGGCATATGAGGTTCTTTATAGGACGCATTTGATTCGTCTGTGACATGTTTATAGGACCAATGCTGTGATTTAGCAAAAGATTTGATGAATACGGGAATGGTGTTCAAGTCCAGTATGATGTCTTTATGATGACCATTTTTATCTGTTCCAATACTTTTGACTTTGGAGTACCCATTTGGCTTTTCCCAAAAGACAATGGTGTGGGTTACTTCATCAAGCAGCAATTTTCCTTGATAGTGAACACTCCCATTGTTGTTCTGTTCAGTGTATTCTTGATCAATAACGATGTCGGCTGTAGTTCCGATTTCTGTCGGTATCCCTATATTTTTAAGCTCTGTTACAAGTCGTGATTGAATCTCTTGTCTGCGCATAAAAAACCTCCTCTAAAAAACTCTTACCCAATACCCTTCATTTTACTCGAATAGGAAACTGGTCATTGATAGACTGCCGTTGATGATGGCATCATTAAATACAGCTATGTTGTCACTTGTGTGAGTAGCACCTAATACATAGAGAAGAGGGTCGTAATGATCACTCATCGGTACGGACAGATGAGCAGAATCCTCAAGGCGCATATAATAAATGCACTTCTCGTGATTTCTAGACAGTATGGCTTCTTTTATAAATTTGTTAAATTGTTCGGCCCACGGATAACTATCTTTTGTCTTGCTACTGACTTTACTCAGGTTGTGGACAATATTACCGCTACTGATGATGAATACACCCTCATCTCGTAATCCACGTAGCTGTTGTCCTATTTTATATTTATCATTTGGAGACGCCTTCGAGTGTATGCTTAACTGGACAACGGGAATACTTCTGTCGGGATACATGTGATTCAGAACAGACCATGCACCATGGTCGATGCCCCAATCGTTATTGACACTAACAGGAACCGTCAATCGTTCAAGAATAGTTTTACTAAGTAAGGAATCACCATTGACCTTATAATTTACTTCGTAAAGCTCTTTTGGGAAGCCATACATGTCATTGATGACTTTAGGAGAGGGTGTATCCTGAATATAGGTGTTACCGACAAACCAGTGTGCTGAAATCATAAGGATCGCTTTGGGTTTTACTCGCTCACCGATGCGTTTCCATTCAGATGTAAAATCATTTTCCTCAATAGCATTCATAGGGGAGCCATGTCCCACAAAAAGTACGGGCAGCGTCATTATAAATCTCCTTTTTCAATAGAATTTAAAACATTTATACCCAAATTATGATACAATACATAAGTTAATAGATTATTGAAGAGGTGATAGAAGTGAAAACGAAATTATATCTACTGTCAGGCTTTCTAGGGTCTGGAAAAACAACTTTTTTGAAAAAAGTTTTGAACCAAATAGATGACAAAAAAATTGGTGTCATTCAAAATGAATTCGGCAAAATAAGCATTGACGGACCAGTTGTTGAAAAGGACGGCATTTCTGTCGTTGAATTGAACAGGGGCTCTGTTTTTTGTTCGTGCCTGAAGTTAACATTCGTTGAAGCCTTAGCAGAAATGTTAGACAGAGAATTAGACTATGTTTTTGTTGAAAGTTCTGGACTTGCTGATCCATCGAATATCGGTGAGATCCTTGATGGTGTAGAGATTGTCAGAGATACTGGATACGATTATGGTGGTGCGATATGTTTAGTGGATGCTTTACATTTTCTGGATCAAAAACAAGAATTGGAAATGTTGGAGCGACAGGTATATTACTCAAATATTGCGATAATCAATAAAGTGGACTTGGTAGCGGAACCTGTACGTTCTGATATAAGAAAGAATGTGCTTGAGATTCACCCAAATGTAAAAATATATGAGACGACTTTCGGTGATATTCCATTCGATTTCTTAAATGAAGATATCATTGCAGGTCATGAGCCTGAAGGTCAAGACACAACAAATACAAAAGAAAACAAACCAAAAACCCTCAGCTTATCTTGGGACGGACAAGCATCGAAGGAAGCGGTCGAGAAGTTCCTAAGTGTTGTTGCTGAGCAGGCGTACCGCATAAAAGGTTTTGGACATCTTGAAGAAGGAGACTTTAAAATAGATGTTGTGAATCAGAAAATTGATGTAGTTCAGACAGATAGCCATACAGATGGGCAATCGACATTAGTCTTTATCTCAAAAGTAGGGATTCAAATTATAAGAACGATTGATGCTACTTGGAAACAAGAAGTAGGCATACCGATGAAAATGAAGAATTAGGGAGTATTATGAGAACATTCAAAGAGTTAAATTTAGAAGATCAACTGGTTAAAGGACTTGAGGTTAATGGAATAACTGAACCGACAGTCATACAAGATGAAACAGTAGAGTTATTACTGGAAAATAAGGATGTTATCGCTGAGGCGGTAACAGGAAGTGGTAAGACCCTTGCATATTTACTACCAGCTTTCCAACGTATAGAGGTTACATCAAAAGAGCTCCATACCTTGATATTGGCGCCAACCCACGAGTTGGTTGTCCAAGTGAATAATGTCATCAAAGAGCTGGCAAAAGCATCAGAAAAAGATGTAAGATCTGCAATGATTATCGGTGAAGTCAACATTAAGCGCCAGTTAGAAGCGCTAAAGAAAAAACCACATATCATTGTTGGTACACCAGGCCGTGTTTTAGAATTGATAAAAATGAAGAAACTTAAAGCCCATCAAGTTAAAACATTAATTGTTGATGAGGCAGACAAGTTACTTTCTGACAACAACATAGACTCGGTAAAGGCAGTTGTGAAAACAACTCTAAGGGAGCGTCAGTTATGTGTATTTTCGGCATCGATCAGTGAAGAAGCCATTGAACAGGCCAGCGAGATGATGAAAGAACCTGTGTTGATTCAATTGACTGGGGAGAAAGTAAATGCAGATATTACGCATTTTTGTGTCTTGTCTGATCAACGGGATAAAGTTAATACACTGCGAAAGATTATTCACGCAGTTAAGCCTAAAAAGGCAATTGTCTTTATCAATAGGAACGAATTGATACAGGAAGTGACATCTAAACTTCAGCATCATAAAATTGATGCAGTAGGTATGTTTGGTAATGCTAGAAAGGCTGATAGAAAAAAATCACTGGATGCTTTCAAGGGTGGTAAAGCATCTGTACTAATTGCATCAGATTTAGTTGCGAGAGGCTTGGATCTACAAAACATTACTCATGTCATCAATTTGGATATTCCTGTTAACCTAAACGAATATGTACATCGTGCAGGGCGTACCGGAAGAGCCGGCGCCAAGGGGATTGCTATTTCAATCATTACAGAGAATGAAGTCAAGTCATTAATGAAAATTGAACGTATGCACGGTATTGAATTTGATGTTAAGGAAGTGAGAGCGGGTCAGCTTGTTGAACCAGTTCAGGAGTAATAGATTTATTTAAGCATAAGAAAGCACTTAGAAAATTAATTCTAAGTGCTTTTTTTTACAGATATATCGCTATGTTACTTCTTGATTGACATAGAAGGATCATAGAATTTATGAGTTCCTTTTCCAGAATACTTCACAGCATAGAGTGCGATATCGGCTTTTTTCATCAGTGTGATGTAATCATGACCATCTTCAGGACATTTGCTGATCCCCATACTGATGCCTATAGTAAAGTCACTACCATTGATCGTATACGTTTTTGATAAGGATAGCTTAACACGCTCAATAAGTAGTTCGAGTTCGCTTATTGACTGAATGTTTTTAAATAGTACGGCAAATTCATCCCCACCCATACGCGCAATTACGTGTTCTTGTCCAAGTAAATTAGTCAAGCGATGGGCTATTTCAATAAGTAGTTCATCACCAATGTCATGTCCGGCAGTATCATTGACATTCTTAAATCCATCAAGATCTATAAATGCAAGATAGAGTGGAGCAGTTGACGTGTTGATTAAATTGACGACCGTTTCTTTAAAAAAGCGTCTATTTGGTAATTCTGTTAAATTATCATGGTAGGCCATAAATTTTGCTTTGTCTTCTGATTCTCTCAATTCTGTAATATCATTCCACAAGATGATGAGTTCGTCTTGTGCCCATTCAATTTTGTTTTCAAATATGTGGTTGTTCACAGTATATTCAAATCGACTACTTTCTCCAGGAATCAAATGACTCAAGTGATCGCTGACAAGATCAATGTATTTAGCTGGCATAAAGGTATCCAACAACTGACCGTGGGTTGATGTAGCATCTACCCCAATTAGCTTAAGCGCCTTACCTTCACAGTGACGAACAACAAATTTATTTTCTATGATACTAAGCCTTAATACGACACTTGGTAATATTTGAACGGTCTGTTTATAACTTTCAGCTATCATTAATCGTTTCTTTTCAAGGTCGAGTAACTTGGTAAAGCGCTTGTTGTGGTAGCTTGTCATAAACAATCCTATAAGCCAAACAGACAAGAGGCCACCGAAAACGGTTAAAGCAACTTGCATTCTGACAGAATATTGTTTACTTTTGTTGAGCACAAATATAAGCACTTCATGGTCGCTTAACTTGATGTAACGTTTGGTTTTTAGATGCTTGTCATTATTGAAGTCCAAAGTCAAAAAATCTTGAGGTGCCATTGCTAAAGTTTTATTTAAGTAATACGTATCTTCAGCTGAAAAAGACTTATATGTACCATATTCAAGTGTAAAATCTTGTAGTTTCGAGCGATTCTCATTTTGAAATCTATTGTTCCAGGCATCTACGTTGATGATGGCAATTTCATCAATGAAATCTGCTTGCTCAACCAGAGATGCAAGCACGGCGTTTGTATCATAAGTATCAGTTGCATCAAATGCTTTTTTGTCATCAAGGAATAGGTTCAGTAAATAGGCTTGGCCAGGTGCCTTTTCATATGTAAAAATAAAAAATCCCTTTTGCTCATAAGCTTTTGAACGTGGACCAATCCAGAAAGCATCTTTTGACGTTCCTTTTTCAATTGAAACATAGCCCTCGTCTAGAAGTTGCCTAAAAGCCGTATACCAAAAGCCCCATTTCTCCGTTGATAATCCAACTTCTACTTCGGATGTAGATTTTTCGATGATGACATCATCACCGACATCCTTAAAAAGGGCAATCCCTGAAAGATTGTATTCCTCCTTGAGGGTGTTCAATTCAGCAGTTGAAATATCAGCATAGTTTCTACCATCAAAATGTTTTATGATCTCCTTCGAAGTGGTTTCTAATATCGTTGTTTGATAAGATTCGACGAGCGTGTTGACCCCAACAAGGCGATTAATCTCATATGTAATAAAATCGGACAACTGTTCAATTTGTGATTCTTGTTGGTCTGAAATAGTATTTTCCAGTGTGCTGATGGTAATGAGTATGATAATAGCCATGAGCACTCCTGCAAGAGGCTTCACATATTTATCTAATTTAGTTTTAGTCACCAAAAAACCACCTCTTAAAATTGTTTTCCTTCGTATTCAATAGTTACCCAATTGGATAGCGTAACTTTTTCGACTTTCAATGTATTAACATCATATAATTCAAAGGTCATGTAGAGTACTATTCCAGGCGTCTCAACTGTAGGATCTACAATGAGCATAAGGTAGACAACATTTTCGTCAGGCGATTGGTATGACTCTAGCCTATATGTATCAAAATCTTCAGCCTTGAACTTTTCTCTAAAACGCTCAAGATGCTCTTTTTGCTTAACCGTGAATATGTTGCTTGGTTCTTTATCATCAAGAATTTCATCAACAGCTACAGCAATCTGATCAGAATAATTGACATCGTCATTATTGGTATTCAAAATGTATATGCTCATTAATGATGCTGCTACTAACAGAATCAGCACAGTTCTCTTCATTGTAGCCTCCAGTATGAATATATATACTAATAATAGCATGTTCGTGAAGTATCGTAAACGTAAAAAACGTGAGGACAGGCCTCACGTTTTGGTTTTATCTTTCAAAGAAACTTGGATGATTTGCAAAGAAATCAAATTTTGGTGGAATTCCTTTGATTGTATGTGTTGATGGATCTGACATATGATCGTATACCGTGTCGAAAATATGATCCCATGACCATAGACTGTCTTCAAGATCTAAGTAATCTTTTACATTTTCGGCACTCGTCGGTACAACTGGGTGTAGTAACGTTAATGTCACTTTTACACCGTAGAACATATCCGCCAAAATCTGTAGGCGTAAGTCATTGTTGTCATCCGTATCAGCAATTTTCATATGCTTAGACCAGTACTTACTCAATTTGCGAATAACACTGTCCAAAGTGATAATTACTTGGTGAAATTCATGTCTAGACATTGCACGTTCATAGTCATAAACGGCACGCTCCATCAAGTTGCGTACTTCTTCGCTCACTTCAAGAGTCGGAATTTTTAAATCGCTATACTTTTCGCTCGTATAGAAACATGATCTAACGATACGATTAAATACTTTGGTCAATAATGCCCCATCTTTAAGAACTGGATCCTCATTCTTGTTTGTGAATGTTTCGTCTAGTGCCATTGGATTAAAGCTGACACTTCGTTTCGATAAACCTAGACTTAGGAAGTGCATACGAAGTTGGTCGCTCGTGTAGTAATTCAATAACTCATGAGCCATTGGTGGTTTAATTGCTCCAGAACTACTTGCTTTTTCATTCATGAATAAAATATGATGATTTGCCACAAGGTGTGGGAAGTTGATCGGTGCTATGTCAAGTGTTGCCATATCCTTGTCGTCATCGTTATTCATTGCTGCATGGTAACCCATTAACATAGCCATTTCTGGAAGTCCGTAGAAATGGATATTGTCCTCACCAATAAATTGGTATACCTTTGTTTCTTCATCAGTCCACCACTTTGTCCAAGGGTCCTCGCTCTTAATTGAGTCTAAATAGGCTTTTGTAAATGAAATTGGAGCCCATAGTGACTCTGGCCATACCCAGAACGTCAGGTCGTCAAGACCATCTGCCGACGGTACAGGAACACCCCAATCAATATTACCCGTTAATCTAAATGGTGTGATCGTTTTACCTGAACGATATCTCACATTGTTATCATCCAGTAATTTTTTAGCAATATCTCTTTCGTCTAAGTCGTTATAAGTGATTGTAACTGAAGGCTTCTTTTCGATATCCTCTAAAACGCCCCCAAGAGAAGCTATAAATTTATCTGAAAGAGGCTCAAATTCTTTTCTTTTTATATGAAGCGCAGGAGGGAATAAAAACTCTTCCAATGTTTTAATGACTACTTGTCTTACATTTCTGTCAGCTTTTAATTGCTCCACTAACTTTTTTAGTGGCTCAGCAAAACGTTCAAGATCGAAGTACCAGTTGTCTGTATTTTTTAATTCAGGTGCGACGTTAGAAAGAACACTGATTGGGTCAATCAAATCCTCTGGTGGATATTGATGGCCTAAATCACATTCATCAGCGTAGGCTTTTTCAGATTTACAGCCCTCATATGGACATTTTCCAAGAACTTGTCGACCGTTTAGATAACTGCCATGGGCTGGATCATAAAACTGTGGACAGCTCATTTTTTTCAAGAACCCATGATCATGAAGTAAGTTAAATACTACTTCAGAAACTTTTTTGTGTACTTGACCACTGTCGCCAAATGCAGATGTTGCATATAAACTTAAATCGACGTCATATGCTTCAAGTGTTTCTTTTTGCATCTCATGGAAGTTGTGGACATAATCCTCTACTGAAATGTCCTTGTTTTCTTTCTCACAGTAATCTTTGTGACTTGTGATGATTGGTGATCCATAACAGTCAGTTCCTGAAACAAAAATGACATTTTCATTACCGATACGATCCTTAAGGAATCTTGCGTATGTATCCGCGTGAACGAATACACCACCAATGTGACCGAAGTGTAGTGCTTTATTTCCGTATGGCATACCGCCTGTAATTACGGCGCGTTTTGGAAATTCTGGTCTTCTTATATGCTTATTCATAAAAATCCTCCTTTGTTTACTCAAAAATATAAAACGTCCCTACAGTTGTTAAACCGTAGGGACGATAAATTCGCGGTGCCACCCTATTTCGCTGATAAGCCTCATTAAGTACATACATACTATAGTTCAGTAACGCGAACACACGTCATTATATCACCGTAGATCCATAATGAAGCTCCAAGTCTTGCTTCCTGTAGATTGCCAATACCCACTTTCACCAACGTGGACTCTCTTTGAATGGTTAGATACAGTACTCTTCTCTTCATAGCCTTTGATACAGAAGAGTATAAAGAAAACTGAAAGAAATGTCAAGATAGAAAAGACGACGAATGTATGTTCTTGTGTCAAAAATGATTCCGTGCTAAAATACAACAGTATGTGACAACATGGAGGGACAGATGAATTCATTTAAACTAAGTGACAAAACAAAAATAATAATAGTAATTTGCATAGCGGTCTTTGAAATAGCCTTTATTCAGTTTAACAAGGATAAACCGAGAATTGCTGAAACGACTTCTGTAAGCAGTGAAGTAATTGTAAATGAGCATATCGGTGATAATAATGGACAAGCAGTGGGTGTTGAAGTAATAGGTAATGACAATCAACAAAAGACGGGTGAGGTGTTAGTAGAGGAGAATGCTAGCAGTCAGGAAATTGCTGATGGTGTCAATGAAACCGATTATTTGATAGAGAACACTTCTTCAGATACAGAGATATCATCTGAGGATAAACGTTTAGATGTGCACTATCTGGATGTAGGACAAGCCGATGCCGTTTACATAGGATATGGTGATTTTGATATGGTTATTGATGGCGGTAACAATGAGGATGGGCCGTTTGTCGTTGATTACATAAAACGGCAAGGAGTCGATACGATAGAGTTGTTGGTCGCTTCCCATGCCCACGAGGATCATATTGGGGGCTTAGATGATGTGTTGGAGGCGTTTCCAGTAAAAACGGTCATAGATTCAGGTGAAGTGAAAGATACCATAACCTATCGTGATTACATGAAATCAGCAAAACAAACGGGTGCTACGATCATAAATGATGACACCCGCACTTTTAAAATCGATCCCAACATGACGGTTGAGATTATTGAGGCTGTAGACGATGACAAAAATACCAACAACAATTCCGTCATTGTGAAACTAACCTATAAAGAGGTGTCGTTTCTCTTTACTGGGGATTTAGAAAAAGAGATTGAAGAGAAGATATTGACCAAGAATATAGAGGCAACAGTATTTAAGGCGGGACACCATGGATCGTCGACATCGAATTCTGATATGTTCATAAGACGGATTAAACCCGAGGCCGTCATCATAAGTGCTGGAGCTGGTAATAAATATGGTCATCCACATTCAGAAGCCTTGGCCAGATTAAAGAAACAGACAGACCAAATATTTGGCACGTGGGAAAATGGATCGATAATTGTTCATACTGATGGGATTAATTATCAGATTGATGCTGATGAGATTGTGACAATGGGCGATGCCAACGCTTCAGGTGGTGGTTCTGAAAGTGATGACTACAAGGAAACCATAGAGATCCCCGTAGATTCATGGTTTAAGAAAGTAGTAAAACCGGCCCAAAATCCCATAGTGGACATTAAAATCGAACCGATTGTCATAGAGATTAATTAGCAAGTGTTATAGAAATATGAAAATACTATTAAAGGATGATAAACAAAGACTGCAATCTGCAGTCTTTACTTTTTTTGCAGTATAATGAAGGTGAGGTGAGATAAATGAAAAAATGGACGTTGATTATTTATGCTTTGATCGCATGTGGCATTCTTTATTACGTTGAACAAGGTGTTGGAGTGACCTATGTCATAAAAGCGGGTCTAAAAGGGATACTCTTTATAGCATTGCCCCTAGGCTATTTTATCTTATGGAAAAAACACTCGCTCAAAAGATTTCTTGGGCTTGATCATATTAGTAAAAACACTGTGGTAAAAGGGCTGTCAATCGGTGTGGGTGCTTTTGCTGGAATAGTTCTTCTAACAACAGTCATTTCGCCCATGATCAATTTCAGCGGCATCCGACAAGAACTGGCTGATAAACTACATGTGACTGCAGGAACATATCTAGCTGTGGGCATGTATATAGTTTTCATAAACTCGCTATTCGAGGAGTTGTTTTTTAGGGGCATTGTGTTCTTGAAATTGGAGGATCTCGGACATAAGAAAACTGCAATGGCCTTTTCATCAATTTTATTTGGTGTTTATCATATGGCTATGTTTAGAACTTGGTTCCCACCGTTGCTAGTGGCCCTATTTGTTGGTGGACTTATATGCGTTGGATTCTTGTTTAACTGGATAAACAGTCGGTCAAGAAGCTTCCTAAACTCATGGATTGTACATATATTAGCTGATTTAGGCATCATAATTATTGGATATAGAATGCTTTATATGTGATAATGGTAACTTTTGGGATATGGATAAAGCAAATTTGACGTCAATTAGGATAAAGGTGATTCTGATTTGTATTAGTAAAACTAATGTGAAAACGTTCAATATTGTGTTTTTCTATTTATTTACAGTAATTGTTGTAATATGGTAAAACTCTCCTTATACTTTAGCTTGTGCAGAAAATTATGGGGAGGAAACAAGATGTCAGAATTATCAATGAAAGGTTTATCGGATGAACGTCGTAAAAAAACATTAAGCTATAGGGTGGTTATTTATATAGTCGCCTGCCTTAGCTATTTTTTTGTCTATTTTCACAGAACGTCATCTGCAGTTATGGTACCGGAATTATCAACTACGTTTGGTATTCTACCGGCTTCAATGGGGGTCTTGGGCTCAATTTATTTTTATGGGTATGCGTTGGCGCAATTACCTGCAGGCATTTTGTCTGATCGATTCGGCGCAAGAAAAACAATGTCCATGTTTATGTTGATGGCTGGTGTCGGTGCAATTATATTTGGTCTCTCACCGACGTTTCGAATAGCGGTTATTGGTCGCTTTTTTGTAGGCCTTGGTGTCGGCTTTATTTATGTGCCAATTATGCGTTTGTTGGCAGATTGGTATAGGAAAAATGAATTCGCCACATATTCAGGTATTTTGTTAGCAATTGGTAATGCGGGATCTTTAGCATCGGCTGCGCCACTGGTAATGTTGATGAGTGGCATGGGATGGCGTAAAGCAATGATACTTGTCGGTATTGTTTCTGTGGTTATCTCGGTAGTGACGTATTTGGTTGTTCGTAACAATCCAAAGGAAATAAACGGGGCGACAATATCAGAAATCGAAGGGGTGACTGAAGCGCCTAAAATGGAAATTATTTCACTTGGTGAAAGTATTGGACAGATTGTTAAAAGTTACTCCTTTTGGGCGATTACACTCTATTTGTCCTTTTTATATGGGACGATCATGGGCTTTCAAGGATTGTGGGCAGGTCCATATTTCATGACGATTTATGGAATGACCAAAGCAAGTGCTTCTCAGTTATTGACACTTATTCCAATTGGGATGATTATTGGGTGTCCGTTGGCAGGTGTTTTAGCGGATAAAGTCTTTAAAACGAAGAAGTCGGTCGTTCTCTTAGGCGGCCTTGTTTACTTAAGTATATGGGTTGCGTTGGTGGCAGTACCAAGTGGTCTGCCGGTGGGACTGTTAAAGATTATGATGTTCGCTTATGGATTGTTTGGTGGTTTTTTTGTTGTTATTTATGCCCACTTAAAAGAAAACATGCCCATGAATCTTGTTGGAACAGCTATAGGGTTGCTGAACATGATTGTGTTTTTCTTTGGTGCCATATTCCAGCAAGTCATGTCGCTGATAGTTGATCGGTATATGGTAGATGGCGTCATTGCCTTAGCAGGATTTAGGGCAGCGTTTATGTTTTGTTTGGGTGCCTTGATATTCTGTATAACATTATATATGACGCAAAAGAATAAGGAGGTTCTGTAGATGAACTTTCCGAAAGATCAAATGACGCCAAAAGAAAGAATGATGGCCTATGCGACTGGAAAACCATATGATCGGATGCCCTGTACTCCAATGGTCAGTACAGCATTTGTCAATGAATTAGGCTATTCAACCATCGACTATTATCATGAGGCTGATGTAATGGCAAATGTGGCCATAGAAGGTTATCGAGCAGCACCCACAGATAGCGTGAGTTTTGGGGCCATTTTACATGGCGTGGCCCAGGGACTTGGGTGTAAATTTCAATTCAAGGAATCGAGTGTACCGGTTATTGAAGAGCCAGTCCTAAGGTCGTATCAGGATTTATCAAGAGTAGATGTTGATAAAGTCATGGAGGGACGCATTCTTCAAGTCAGCGTTGAGTCTTTAAAAAGGGTGATTGAAGCGATTGGCCATGAAGTTTCAATTGGAAGCTCAGTATCAGGTCCGCTTACAACGGCCAGTTTTATGATCGGTGCAGAAAAGACGTTGAAGGATTTGAGAAGATCTCCTGAGGATGTTCATAGAGTATTGGAAGTGGCGACTACTGCAACGCTTAAATATATCGATGTGATGAATGCTTTAGGATTACGATGCTCAATAGCTGATCCGTTCTCATCATCAACGCTCATCAGTAAAAAAATGTTTGAACAATTTTCTCAGCCTTATTTGAAACGATGTATGGATCGTATAAAATCAGTCCATGGTAAAGGTGGTACGATTCATATTTGTGGGCGGAGTAAACCCATTTGGGATAACTTGATTGATCTTGGAGCCGGCGCTATTAGCATTGATAATGAAGAGGACCTTTCTGATATTAGAGCAAGTCATGGAAGCAGAATATGTATTGCTGGCAATGTGAGCCCGGTTGATGTGTTACAAGATGGTACAAAAGAGAGTATTTACGAACATACACGCATGGCCATCGAAAAAGGGCGAGGGAATGAGAAGGGATTTGTTTTAACTTCTGGATGCGGTATACCTATTGGAACGTCTATAGAGAATATTAATCATATGTTGGATGCGACGCGTCAATATGGGTGTTACTAAGAGAGTAAAAAAGGGCTGATTATCAGCCCTTATTTTCGTGCAACAAATATATCCCTGTTTACTGCTTGCTCCACCCAATGTTCAAAGCCATCGTATGGCGCCTTCATTAAAGCAGTATAGCCTGCAGCTTCAAAGAGTTTTTGAAGTGTTTCTTTTTTTAGTGTGAAGTTGTTGTAGGAAATGACAACCGTCCCACCTTTTTTTAATACTTTATGCCATGCAAAAGCGGCTTCGCCAAGAAGTTTTTCGATGTCTACAAAAGTGTCTTTTGAAGTCCCCGAGTGCTGGACACCATATGGTATATCAGTCGCAATGACGTGGAAGGAATCTTTCTTGTAGTAATCATTGATATCCAAGGTGTTACCGCTGGCGTATTGAATTTTTCTACGATCTTTGGCCTTAAAATTTTCTATTGTATTGGCCGTCTCAATCGTGTATTTTTTTCCCTTTTTCTTTTTGTCTACGACAATGGTCTGGTGACTGGCGTCGTGTTTGTATTTATGAAATCTTAAATAGCGTTTCAAGTATTTATCGATTTCATCACATTCTCTAGGATTGATTTCAATACCAGAGACGTTATACCCCATAATCAATCCTTGATATAGGGTTGTTCCGCGACCACACATAGGGTCTAAAATCTGTAAAGGCGTGTCAAATGCCTTTGCAAATTTACTAGAAAAAATGCCGACGTTGATCATCATGCCGGTAAAGTCTTCATTGGTCTTTCCACTGTATTTTAAAATGCTGGATAAATCCGTTTTAAAATAGGGTACCTTTGTTTCGTTCAGTGGCTTCAACAAGTCTCCGTGAATCTCAAATAGAATGTGATTCGATGACAATTGCAGAAGCGCCTTCAAAGTGGTTTCTGAAAGTGTTTCCAACTCAAAGCAAAAAAGCTCGATACCACTTAAGGTCTCATATCCTTGTCCATCAACGTCTATCGCAAGAGCTTCCATCATGACTTTAAATTCATTAACTAGAAGATTCTTCGTTGCATCAAAATAGCGTGCGTTCTGATGAGGATATCTCAATATACCGTACTTCATCTCTTTCCTCCGTACTATAAAATTTTCAAATTAGATTATAACATAAAATGATACAATAAAGGTATGAATAATTTTGGGAGGTACTATGGACGATACTCGGCAATCAAAAAAGGCGTATGAACTCATTGATGATATATTAGATGCACGAAAAAAATCGGACGTTAAAGCAATGCTCGTGTTATCTTTTGAAGCCATTGAAATATTCAAAATGTTAGAAGACAATTACGGATGCTCAAAAGTCAATAACCTTATAGGAATTGCCTATTTTTATAATGGAATGTATGAACAGGCGATGGATTATTTGATGGATGCACTAAAGTTGGCAGAAGAATTGGCGGATTGTAGGTTACTCTGTTCAATATATAATAATATGGGGGAAGTTTTTAGGGAAGCTGAAAGATATGACACAGCAATCATCCATTATGAAAAAGGACTAGAAGTTTGTGAACAAGACGGCTTGCATATACATAGAGCGTCGCTATTGGGGAACATTGGAGAAGTCTATATAGAAAAAAAGCAATTGACATTGGCTTTGGATAATTCATTGAAGAGTCATCAACTATTGGAATGTGAAGAAAACGTAATGCTTCTTGCCGAGGCAGAAAATCGCTTGGGTAGAATACATTTTTTAGAGGGTGGTACTGGAAAAGCTGAAATTTTTTATAAAAAGGCCCTTAATCGATTAAAGCAGTGCGACAATAAATTTTACTTGATTGATGTACTTATCAATTTTGCGGAGTTATATCATATCAGTGACACAAGGCTGTCTTTTAAATATCTAGAGGAGGCAAGAGTGTATGCTGATGATTCAGGAGCCAAGAAAAAATTGAGTAAGATTTACGAACTGTTCGCCAATTATTATGAAGACCTCTATGACTTTCAAATGGCACATAAGTATTTTAAAAAATATCATTATTTAGACAGAGAGCTTAAAACGGCTATCGTGGGAAGTACGCTTGAAATTTTAGGGGTGGAAACCCGTATAGAAGAGTTAGAGAAGAAAGTATTCACGGATAGTTTGACAGGTATATCAAATAGAACTTACTTGGATAACCATATTGAAAAACATGTCATAAAAGCAGCTGTTGAGAAGAATGCTGTATTACTGCTTATGATAGATATCGATCATTTTAAGGAATACAATGACCACTGGGGACACCTTCAAGGGGATCGTTGCCTGGTTGATGTTGCAAATGCAATTCAATCGATACAGTTAGAAAATAATCATGAACTTTGTCGGTATGGCGGAGAAGAATTTGTTTATTTTGGATGTGTCAGCGATGAGGATCAAGCTAAGACAATTGCTGAGGGAATCCGTAAGAAAATTCAAGATATGGGAATCCGATATAACAATAACGATGATTATAAAGCCTTAACAATTACTGTCGGTGGTGTGTGGGGAGAACCAGATGTCAACACGACGATTCATGAGTTGATAAGCACTGCTGATGAAGCACTATATACAGGCAAAAAAAGAGGTCGAAATAAATCTGTGATTAAGGTGAGGGGATAGAAATGCAAAAAGAACATGTCAATGTATTTGAAGCATATGTCAACAAGGTAAAGGATGTATACGCTGCACAAGGATTGATTATCGGGATATTTGATAAAAGCGATGTTTTATATGAGTACACTGTTGGCTTTAGAGACATCGAAAAGAAATTGCCTATAGACAGAGATACCATATTCGGTATTGCATCGATAACGAAATCCTTTACGGTTATTGGGATACTACAGTTAGTAGAGAAGGGACTGATTGACCTGGATGCACCTATCAGTCACTACTACGAAAACTGGTCTTTAGAAAAAGATAGAACCCCTACAGTTAGGCAATTAATGAGCCATGGCGCAGGATTTTTTCCACAGGAACGTTTCTTGATGAAGGATTTTGCAAGACAACTTGGCATCGATAATGTCGCAAAACTTGCAACGAGTGATGAACTTGCGGAAGCAGGGATTACAGCAATTATCAAGAGACTGAATCAGGCTGAATTCTTCAATGGGCCACCTGGAAAACGATTTAGCTATAGCAATTTCAGTTTTGGTATCTTGACGGATTTGGTGCGTAGGTATTCGGTACACCCCTCTTATGTCGAAGCGATAGAAAAGGATGTATTGCATCCATTGGGGATGGATAACTCTTTTTTTGATTTCGCTCGCACAGGAAAAGAAGACAATATATCTACTTTATATACTTCAAAGGCATTGGGTGTAGAAGCGACAATGGATTATACAGATTTAGGTTTTGTCTTGCTTGGTGGTGGGGCATTAAAATCAACATTTAATGATTTGATGGCTTATACAAGAATGTTCTTAAATGAAGGATTGGTAGATGGAAAGCAAGTATTGAATAGGGAAATGTTGGAGGCGATGGCCAAAGAGCGTATTTCTTACAAAGAGCATCAGGGCTATGGGTATGGACTTGTTGTTGGTGACCTAGATGGTATTCGTTACGCAGGACATAGTGGTGGATTGACTGGTGTATCCAGTTTCTTTGGCTACTCGAAAGAATCTGGAAAAGGTGTTGTTGTTCTATGCAATACTGGTGGCGTACCAGCGACATCAATCGGAATAGCAGCGCTTCGATTAGCACATGACCAATATCCATCGTATAAGGTTGGACATTATCCTGAAGGGCTATGGTCAAAAGCAACTATTGAGAACACCCTGGGACGATATGAAAGTGAAGAGGGCGACAAAGCAGAAATTCAAGCCTGTGGCGATGGCGTAAAAATAATTATTGACGGCAAGGAGTTGACTTGTCGCGTTGTAAATGATGAGTTGATGATTATCGAGAATAAGATGGAAGAAAATTATTGCAGGATATTAAGGAGAGGTGGCGGCAAAGCATTTGGCATATATTTAGGGTCGAGAATTATACCGCGGATTAATTAGATTGTTATCTATAGATATAGTATAATATTACCATAGGATTTATTGGTTCTAGGATTTTGTATTGCTTAGATTCTTTGGGGAGGATTGAGATGGACAAAAAAAAGATTGTAGCTTCAAATTTCAGTGGCTCATTGAATTGTTGCCAGTCAGTTGTCGGTGCATATGCAGAAGAGTGTGGATTAGATCGTAATACTGCATTTAAGCTTGGCGCTTGTTTTGGTGGCGGTATGAAAAAGGGTGAAGTTTGTGGTGCGGTTTCTGGCGCTTTGATGGTTCTTGGATTAAAAAAAGGGTATTTTAATGGCAGTGATACACATGGTAAAGACCGGGCATCTCTCTATACCCAATTGTTCATTGATCGTTATGAAAATAATTTAGGCTCAATTACTTGCAAGGGACTTCTTGGACATGATGTTTCGATACCAAGTGAGCGAATCAAGGGGCAATTAGAAGGTGTCTTTGATGAAGTATGTCCAAAGGCCATTGAAACAGCCATTGAATTATTAGAAGAAATTTTAAACGAAGATTAATGCGGAGGCGTCATGGAGATATATGTTGCACGACAACCAATTTTGATAGTGACTATAATGTAGTTGCATATGAGCTCCTTTATAGAAATGGATTGGAAAACAGTTTTGATCGATCTGTAGCGGGTAATGTAGCCACATCGATTGTACTGACCAACTCATATTTAACTTTTGGGATTGAAAGACTCGTTGAGGATAAATTGGCTTTTGTGAACTTTGATAAACACCTGATTTTATCAGGCGTTGCAGAATTATTGAATAAAGATAAAGTGGTCATTGAACTCCTTGAGACGATTGTACCGAATGAACAATTTATTCAAAAAATCAAGTCATTAAAAGCCCAAGGCTATACTTGTGCGGCTGACGATTATGTCGATGGGTATAAGTATGAACGACTGATTGAAGCTTGTGATATCATCAAAGTGGATTTTATACACAACACTTATGATGGTATAGCAAAACTGACATGGGATCTGAGAAAAAAAGGGAAAGTCCTTTTAGCCGAAAAAATTGAGACAAAAGAGGAATTTGAATGGGCAAAATCCATTGGCTATCAGTATTTTCAAGGATATTATTTTGCTCGACCATTGATGGAAAAAAGAAAAACATTTAATGACAGTGTTTTGCAATATATTAAATTAATGAATGAGATGATTGAAGAAGAACCAGATGTATTAAAAATTACTCGGATTATTGAAGTCGATGTTTCTCTGACTTATAAGTTATTGAAGTTGGTTAATTCAAGTCTAGGGATTCAGAATGAAATCAGTTCAACCCAACATGCCATAGCGATGTTGGGATTGAAGTCATTTTCAAGATGGTTGTCTTTAGCCATGGTGCAAAATCTTGGTGAAGGAAGTGTCAGTGAATTATCAAAATATGCACTGATGCGCTCATTCATGCTTGACAAAATTGCCACTTCGACAAGATTCGCCTTCTTTAGGGATGAGCTTGTGTTGTTAGGTACTTTGTCGGTTATTGATGCAATTTTGGAAATGGATATGGAAACGATCATAGATCCATTGCCACTTTCTGATGGTGTCCGTGACACCCTGTTGGGAAAAATGACCATGTTTTCGGATTGCTATAATTGTGTGCTGTTCTATGAACGAGGTGAATTTGATGAAGCCGAAACCTACGCAAAAATCATTGGATATTCCTATCTCGATTTGGCGGAGCATTATGTTGCGGCTGTGGAATATGCGGATCAGATGTATGAAGAGCTGAACAAAGAAAATATGAAGTTATAAAATAGAGGAAGTTATGTGATTGATATCATCTGGCTTCCTTTTCTATTACATTGTAATATGGTATAAATAGGAGAGGTAAAGAAGAAATGATTTCTTAGGAGATTATGAGAATGATAAAAAATATGATGAAACCCGCATTGGTTTTGATAATAATGTTAATGGTTGGTGGTTGCAGTATGAATAAAGATATACTTAAACCACTGAGTTACTACTACACTGAAGCTGAAAAAGCGCTATTGACGGAGTCTTATGACCGCGCGCTTGAAAATTACATGAAGGTCTTGACAATATTGCATGATGGTGATGAGGACGTTGATATGGCAATTTCAGAGGGCGTCGTTTGCTTTGATATTGGTTATAGTTATGAACAGTTAGGCAATGAGGATAAAGCAATCGAAGCCTACTTGAAAGCAGCTGAAGATCCTACTGCTTCTACGCTGTCAAAGACAGCATTAGGGAATATCTATTTTCATCAAAAGGCATATGACAAGAGCAAATCTTATTTTGAAGAAGTAATATCAGAAGATGATAAAGCATATGAAGCATTCGTCAACCTGAGTGCAATTTATGCCTTGCAAGAGGATCAGGCAATGGCATTATCATTATTGACTCAAGCCATCGATATAGATAGTACGCGACCAGATGCTTTGCTTAATAGAGCATATCTTTTTGCATGTATGGGGGATCAAGCCTTGATGGACAATGATATCAAGGCATTAAAAGAAATGAATTTCAGCAGTTTAGACGTGTATTTAAAGATATATGATGAAGTATTGAAGGAGGTAAATCGCTAATGAGCAAAAGAAAAATAATTGTATTGCTCGTGTTGGCTTGTTTATGTATGAACTTTGGGGTTTATGCAGATGTCCATCAGTACAAAAAAGAACCGATAATTGTTGCAGGTGATGAGTATTTTCCGCCCTTTGAATACGTTGATACCAATGGCGTATACAAAGGGTTTAATATTGATATTATGCACGCTATTGCAATAGAAATGGGGCTTGATATGGAAATCAAACCCATGACCTGGAAAGATGCCAAAAAGTCACTTGAACTCGGTGAAATAGATATGATTCAAGGGATTACAAATACGACGGAAAGATCACGCCAGTTTTCTTTTTCTCAACCCTATTTGATTATGTCGCAAACAATTTTTATACCAAAAGGGAATGACTATATAAAATCTATAGGAGATTTAGAAAGCAAACGGGTATCTGTTCAGGAAAAAGATGTGGCCAACGAACTATTGAACTCAATTGAGGGTGTCACAATTCTACAATCTGATAATCAGTTTGAAGCACTTCAGCTCTTGATTTCAGGTGAGGCAGATGCATATGTAGGTAATAGACAAACAGGTCTATACTCGATACAAAAGTATCAGTATCATGATCAAGTGAAGATGATCGGTTCCCCTATACGACCTAAAAACTACGCTGTATCCGTGGCAAAAGGGAACGAAGCGCTATTAACTGTAATAGATGAAGGTTTAGAGATCATTAAGAAAAATGGCACATATGATAAAATTCACGATAAATGGTTTGGCGAGGAGATTGGCTCAACTAAAGATGCGCTCAAGAAATATATTTATGCATTTTTAACGACACTGGCATTACTGGGTGGGGTCGTTTTGATGACTGTACGGGTCAATAAAATATTAAGAAATGAAGTGGATAAAAGAACAAGAGAAATCGAACAATCTAACCTATTTAAGGAACACATCATAAATAGTATTTCAGTGGGACTAATTACATTTGACACAATAGGAATTGTGACATCCGTCAATAAAAATGTATCTGATATTTGTCAGATAGAAGCCAGTATTTCAGTTGGTATGCCACTAACGGGAACACCGTTTATCGATTTTATTGATCAAGCTCTATTTAACGATGCTTTAAAGTCGGGAAATCACTATGTCAATAACGAATCGACAGTTTCCATTGGTGGTCATGAAAGAATCATGGAGTATAATATTTTTCCTATCAAAGATTCACTTGACCAAATTCAGGGTGTTACAATAACCTTTGAGGATATTACTGTGAGGCGTCAAAACAATGAACAAATCAAACGTCGGGATAAATTTGAGTCCATCGGTAGACTAACAGCCAATATTGCCCATGAAATAAGAAATCCATTGACAGCGATTAAGACATACATTGAATTGATCCCTAAAAAAATGGATAATCAGGCATTCCAGGAGCAAATTGTCAAAGATGTTCCTATGGTCATCGAACGTCTAAACAGCTTGATCACGGAATTACTTGAGTATGCAAAGCCTCGGGAAGCGCATATGTCCATATCGACATTGGATCGTCCAATTGTGGAAGTTATGAGTTTGGTCGAGGGAGAGCTTAAGAAAAACGGTATTCAATTAGAAACTCAGTTGTTGCCAATGTGCTACGTAAAAATGGATAGCCAGCAGTTTAAGCAAATTTTGATTAACTTGGTTATAAATAGTATTGAAGCAGTGAAATCGACTTCTGATCCGACCGTTAAGATAAAGACAGTCAATGGCGAGCAAGGGTATTATGTTGAAGTTATTGATAATGGCATCGGCATTCACAAAGAGGATTTGGCAATAATCTTTGAACCTTTTTTCACCAAGAAATCAAGTGGAACAGGTTTGGGATTATCAATTGCCCAGCAGCTTGCCGAAGAGAATGATGGCTATTTGACTGTAGACAGCAAGGTAGGAGAAGGGACGACAATGCGACTCTACTTACCGAAACCAGATGATATGACAGCGGAGGTAATGTAATGAAAAAGATATTGATAATAGATGATGAACGTACAATATGCACATCTCTTCAATTTGCTTTTGAAGATGATTATGAGGTCCACACAGCTAATAACCTTTATGAACTTGAGCATATTCTTGAGGAAGAAGTGTTCGATGTTGTGTTACTGGATCTAAAATTAGGTAATATAAGTGGATTGGATTTAATAGGGCCAATTAAGCAAAAAAATAAACACACAGCCGTAATCATGATGACTGCTTATGCCAGTGTTGAATCTTCAATAGAGGCAATGAAGCGAGGCGTTTACGATTATATCATTAAGCCGATAGATATAACGAAGTTGACGTTTTTGATACAAAAGGCCATTGATTTTAAATCTCTTAATGATAAAGTGAGTCTTCTTGAAAAGGAAGTAGAACAGCGTTACCAGAATCCGCAGATTATTGGCACATCGAAAAAAATGCAAAATATCTATCATATCATTGATAAGGTCAAAGATATCGAAATGAATGTTCTCATAGAAGGTCAAAGTGGTACAGGTAAAGAGCTGGTGGCACGAGAAATTCACTATAGGGGCAAGCGAGGAGATCAGCCTTTTGAAGTGGTTAACTGTGGTGCGATACCGAGTACCTTGATAGAAAGTGAATTATTTGGTTATGAAAAAGGCGCTTTTACAGGTGCTGCCGCGAAACGTAAGGGACTATTTGAACTCGCAAATAATGGGACCTTGTTTTTAGATGAAATTGGTGAAATGGATTTACATGCTCAGGTAAAACTCTTACGTGTTTTACAGACCATGGAGATATTTCCCCTTGGTTCTGAAAAAAGCAAAAAAATTGATGTTCGAATTGTTGCAGCTACAAATAAGGATCTAAAGGAAGAAGTTAAGAAGGGCAATTTCAGAGAGGACCTTTACTTTAGATTAAACGTTGTTTCTGTAACGATGCCACCACTGCATCAGCGTATTGAAGATTTACCCTTATTGATAGAACATTTTATCAGTAAAACCTCTGAAACCTTTAATATTCCAATAAAGAGTATTAGTCGGGAAGCCTACAATGCTTTAGAACAATATGAATTTCCTGGGAATGTAAGAGAACTTCAAAATATTATAGAGAGATCAGTCGTATTTGCCAGCAATGCAGTCATAGAACTTGGGGATTTGCCTGAACTTATAAGTGGCGATGCTGCGACGACAATGAAAAAATCATCAAAAATAGTCCCTGTACCATTAGGGGCCACGCTGGCGGAAGTTGAACGTATGATGATCGAGCAAACCTTAGCGTATAATAATGGCAATAGACGAAAAACATCGGAACAATTAGGCATTAGTGAGCGAAATCTACGATACAAAATCAAACAATATGCTGAAGACAATTAGGCAATAATTGCCCACCCTGCAAAATTTGCAGGGTGGGCTTGTTTTATTTAACGAGTGAAAAGAACAGCGTAAGACTCAAACATGTTGAAAAATAGACATTCTTGAATTTTTAATACAGTTGGCACGGAAATTGCTTTAATATAGAGTGTTATAACATGATATGTGTTAACGTTATCGAACCCTAAAACATAAGTTCTACTTCAATCTCCCTAGAACATGATAACGTGGCATCAGTATAACATCGCTTCCCCGAGCGATGACGAAGGCAAGTCTCCCCGGACTTGTCTTCGTTTACGTGATAAGCAAAAATAGCAGACTAAAAAGGACAGGCCCAAAGGCGAGAGTGCGCTCTCGCCTATGGGCCTGTCCTTTTTAGTCTATTAGGCTCGCAACGCGAGCCAGAGAACCGCAGGTTCTCGGCTACTTTTGCTTAGTCGCAAGAAATCCTATATTACAATAGGATTTCATTTATCAATAGTGGGTGCATATTTTCTCAGGACTTGGATATAAATAGAATGTTAAGGGGGTAGTTATGAGGAAGCTGTTGATGATACTAATGTGTATAGGCCTATGTGCTGGTGTCAATTTTGCAACTGATGGTTTTGTATATGTGACCGTGGGTGAAGGTGAATCAACTTATGTCGTTAATCAACATGGTCACCGTGTAGACTTCGAAACTAAAAAGGATGTATTGGAAGGCTCATTCTATTACGAGAATACAATTTTTGCAGAATTGATAATGCGCCAAAAGGAAATGAACGGTCAAGTTGTCAATGTACCAACTTTTTTATATGGGATTAAAAACTACAAAAATGAATTAATAGAACCGCCAGTCTATGACAGAATAACCGAGATGAACAGTGGTTATCAGTTAGTCAATGGAGCCGGTTTACGCAAGATTGATTCTGACGGTGGACTGATATCAGTTGTACCGTTTGATTTGCCAGAAAGTAGTCGGATTGTTGATGAAAAGTTTGGCTCTTATATATATGAAATTCCAGGTGGTGCTCAAGGTCGAATAGATGCTGATGGAACAATTGTAGAAACTGCACATGCTGCACGGCTGACATACTTATCTGAATCCGTTATACATTATCATGTGAATGCAGGATTATTGGATTCTGAAATGGCAGGGATTTATGGTGTGCAAATAAAAGATGTAACCAATGGACAGACATTGTTAGAGTATAGTCCCGGTACAATGGGGCATAAAGTTGGACAGAATTTATACGCCGTTAGGAATTCCATTGGTCAATGGACGCTGATAGATTACGATGGTTTCACCTTATCGCAGAGATCGGTTTCTAAAACACCTTATGTGAATATTGGTATAGAGTCAGAGGGATTAATTAGCTTTGCTGTACGTAGTGAAACTGGTAGTTACCTATGGGGATACATGGATCGCACTGAAAAGGTGGTTATTCCTCCAAAGTTTTCACATGGCATGCCATTTAATAAAAGTTTTGCAGTTGTAAGTATTGGTGACAAAAAAGGGATGATCAATAGGGTTGGGACATTTGTTATTTCACCGGAAGTGGATGGTATTAATCATATTACGAAAAAAGGGATAGATTACTATGTAATTTCACTAGGTGATTATACTGGGCTTATGAGTTCGGATTTTCATTGGCTTATAAAACCAACGAAATATACTTATGTAAATGTGATGAGTGATGGTATATACGTTGTTCAAAAAACGGGAAGTACCTATCAAACAGGACTTTTGGATTTAATGGGTGAAGTTGTATTTCCATGTGCTTATACAAGTATTTCAAGAATAGAGGAGTCTACTTATTTGTTGACGCAAAAAGATAGAAGTACATTGTTAGATAAGGTGTCTGGTCAAGAAAAAGCTCTACCTTATGCCAATGCCAGAGGCGCAGGTTATGGAAAACTTGCGGTTTCAAATGACGGTAGAAAGTGGGCAATAGCCACTTTAGACGGTCAAGTGTTGACTGAGATGAAATATGATCGTATCGGAATGTTCAGAGATTACTCTACAACTAGGGTGAAGTGATGAAAAGAAAGGAGCAAAAGAATGAAAGTTATTCCCTACTTAAATTTTTATGGTAATTGCGAAGAGGCCTTAGAATTTTATAAAAAAATATTTCAAGCAGAGGTCCTGATTCAACGGTATAGTGAAATGCCGCCTTCGGAAGATATGCCAATTCCTGAAGATAAAATGGATAAAGTGATGCATGCCGCGTTTACGTTTAAGGACAATACAATTTATTTTAGTGACAATTTAATGTCACCACCAGTAGAAGATAGTCGAATTACGGTTACTGTTGAATTTGATAGCGAAAAGGATATCGATGCTGCCTATGCTGCACTAGCAGAAGGAGGCACCATTACAATGCCATTAGCAGATCAGTTTTGGGGTGCGAAATTCGGTTCAGTCACAGATAAATTTGGTATCTACTGGGCACTGGATTTTGAAAAAAAGTAAAAAAACAATAAGCCTTCAACAAAAAAAAGATTGACCAGAGTAAAAAATGGGTCTATACTACAAACAATATATTAAATGGATGGTGTTCAACATGATGAGTTTATTAAATCAATTGGTCACAACTGCATACGATTATTTTTATGGTTTTACTTGGGCTAGTTATTATTTTAGCGCAAGTTATTCGTCATACAAAAAATCATATGCAATATCCACTTAAGGGAAAATATAACAAATAGAGAAGTAGACTGTTTAAGAGTATTCCGTTGGGAGTACTCTTTTTTTACGTGATAAACAAGAACAGCGTGTCTGTAGTGTTCATCCAAAACATGAGAATACATTCTCATATTTTGGATGAATGCTACAGACACATTGGCCGCGTAACGCGAGCCAGAGAACTGACAGGTTCTCGGCTGTTCCAGCTTGTTGAAGCAGGAGCCAGAGGACCGACAGGTTCTCAGCTGTTCCAGCTTGCTGAAGCAGGAGCCAGAGAACCGACAGGTTCTCAGCTGTTCCAGCTTAAAAGTGTATGGCTAAGAGAACTGACGAGTTCTCTCTAGCTTAAATTTATTGAAACAAATGTGAAGTTAATAAAAATTAATCTGGTTGATTAAATAGGACAATAGTCGTTGGGGGAAAGGTGAAGGTGAAGAAAATGTTAAAGAAAGTTAGCGAAAAAGCTCCATTGGTTGCAAGAAATGAAAATCTATTAGATACAGTTGTTGAAGTGGGTGGCGTAAAAATTGGTGGTGGTCATATTACAATGATGGCAGGACCTTGTTCTATCGAGTCAAGAGAGCAAATTATGAAAACGGCTGCTAGTGTGAAAGTATCGGGTGCACATATTCTTAGAGGTGGTGCTTTCAAACCAAGAACTTCCCCATATGCTTTTCAGGGGCTAGGTGAAGAGGGTTTAAAACTATTAAGGGAGGCCGGAGATAAGTTCAACATGCCGGTGATCACAGAAGTGATGGAAATTGATACTTTTGATCTAGTTGAAAAATATGCTGATATCCTTCAGATTGGGGCCCGTAACATGTCTAACTTTTCTTTGCTAAAGCGTGCAGGAAAATCAGATAAACCAATTCTTCTAAAACGTGGCATGTCGTCAACAATCGAAGAATTCTTAATGTCAGCTGAATACATTATGGCAAACGGAAATAGTCAAGTGATTTTATGTGAACGTGGCATTCGTACTTTTGAGACAATGATGCGTAACACACTGGATTTGGCATCAATTCCGCTAATCAAGCAATTGACGCATTTGCCGATTATCGTTGATCCTTCACATGGAACAGGCATCAGAGAGTTAGTATCTCCAATGGCAAAAGCAGCAGTAGTCGTTGGAGGTGATGGTCTGATGATTGAAGTACATCATAAACCTGAAGAAGCATTATGTGATGGACCACAAAGTTTGAATCCTGAATTATTCATGGGATTGATGGATGAACTTAATGGGATGACCCATAATGCATTTGGGGGAGGTGAGTTTAATGTCAAACGAGCTATCTAAAATAACGGTTATCGGATTAGGACTAATTGGGGGGTCCATCGTAAAAGCCCTTCATGCCTCGTCTTTTGATGGTGAAATTGTAGGCATAGATGCAGACTTAAGGTCTGTTGCCTATGGATTACAGCATAAACTCATAACAAGTGGTGGTACGGAAATTAACGCCCTCGTCAAAGGATCTGACTTAGTGATCATTGCAACTCATTTAAGATTTTATGAGGAGATCATAGGAAAGTTGTTGACACTTGACTCAAGCCTGCTTATTACAGACGTAGGCAGTGTAAAGAAATGTGATTTTATACATGACTATGTCAAAAATAGTAAACTGAATTTCATCGGAGGCCATCCTCTTGCAGGATCTGAAAAAACTGGATTTGAAAATGGCGTATCGTCGCTTTTTATCGATAAACCATACTACATTATCCCGTTCAATAATAAAGTATCTGACACTGCAAAAGTTTTGGAACTTGTAGGATTAATAGGCGCGAAGGCATCAATAATGGACAGTGAAGAGCACGATACGTTAATGTCTCTAACGAGCCATGTGCCACATCTATTGGCAGCGCTTCAAGTAAATTTGTTGTCAAGTAGTGCCACGGAAGGTGTTTTAGAACATGTTGGTGAAGGCTTTAAGGACGCCACAAGAATAGCCTCAAGTTCTCCAGATTTATGGTCTGATATTGTATTGATGAACAAAAATGAGATATTGACACAGGTCAACAAATTGAAGGATGAAATGAATGTTTTGTCAGACCTATTGGAACAAGAAGATCGAAACGGTGTCTATGACTTCTTCCAAAAGGCTTCTGATATGCGTAGTAGAATCAGTTAGACCTTTTATAATTGTAAATAATTCATTAAGATTACAAAATAAATACCAAATGATACGAATTTTCTGATATAATTAAAAATACGAGTCGTGGTTTACATAACATTGGTTTCTAAGGAGGATTTAATGGATCCAGTTACTCATGGATTGATTGGGCTTGGTCTATCTGCTTTTTCAGGAAATCCTGTAGCATTGACAAACCCTGTATCAATTGGCTGTGCCATAGGCGCAGTTGTACCAGATTTAGATGTAGTGGTAAAACTTACAAAAAATGATTATGAATATATTAGAAAACACAGAGGCGTATCCCATAGTATACCAGCATTGTTGGGATTTGCATTTGTCATTACAATCGGTTTAAGTTATTTCTTTAATGATATGAATGTTTTGCAAGTATTCCTTTGGAGTTTCTTCGGTGGGGTTTCGCATACGGTATTTGATATGATGAATTCTTATGGGGCGCGGCTACTCAGACGAAAAAGGAAGATTAGTCTGCTTACACTTTATGATCCGGTGATATGGTCGTTGACATTGTTTTTAATCTTTAATAGATACAATAATATCGTAAGTAATTCAATCGTTGGTGCAATTTTCTTTGCCTATATCGGTGGACGATATTTATTGAGAGAACGTGCGAGACGCCAAATAATTCATCATTACCATTTGGATGGATTAGAGGACGTAACGGTGCTACCTGGATTGAAACATTTCTATAAATGGGATTATATTGTAAGAACTGGAGAGCATAATATTGTTGGGGATTATAATAATTTGACCCAACGGTTTAAAGAAACAAATCGATTTAAGAAATTAGACCGTGCATTGGAAGAGTTGTTCCATCAATCCAACGTTGGAAAGCACTTCGTTGATTGGTCTAAGAACTATCATATCTTTAAAGTAGAAGAAGACAACAAAATCATATTAAGAGCAGTAGATTTACGTTATTATTTCAATAATGACTTTATGCATAAGGCATCGTTGGAAATAGATAAAACAACTAATTTAATAGAATCTTTCTTCCATCCTTATAAATTGGAAACACGAATTCCTATAGAGGAACCCCTTTTAGTAAGCACACTAGCATAGGGATGGGTAATTTATATTAAGAGAGCCAACTTACGCATTGCGTGGGTTGGTGTTTTTTTTTCGTGAAAAACAAGAATAGCAGAGGCATAACTATAAAGACAGAAACATGAACGCGTTCATGTTTCTGTCTTTATAGTTATGCCTCTATTAGGCTCGCAAAGCGAGCCGATGCATGCACAGCATGCATGGCTATTCTTGTTTGTTACAAGAGATGGGAAGCTATCTCTGCATGGCTATTCTTGTTTGTTACAAGAGATGGGAAGCTATCTCTGCATAGCTATTCTTGTTTGTTACAAGAGATGGGAAGCTATCTCTGCATGGCTATCCTTGTTTGTTACAAGAGATGGGAAGCTATCTCTGCATGGCTATTCTTGTTTGTTACAAGAGATGGGAAGCTATCTCTGCATAGCTATTCTTGTTTGTTACAAGAGATGGGAAGCTATCTCTGCATGGCTATCCTTGTTTGTTACAAGAGATGGGAAGCTATCTCTGCATGGCTATTCTTGTTTGTTACAAGAGATGGGAAGCTATCTCTGCGCGGCTATCCTTGTTTGTAAAAAGAAGCGCAAAAATTTTCATGAAACCATGGAACTTTTCTAAATAACCGTCGTCTAATCTTGTATAACGGCGTTAAAAAAGAAAAGTAGGAGTGAATAAAGTGATAGGAAAAAAGACATTGAGCATCATAGTATGCATTGGTATAGTTGCAACTAGTATAGTAGGGTGCTCTGCATTGACTACAACAAATAGTGATGCACAGGAAGGAACTGGCCAGTTAGCTTGCGAATTGACAGAGGAAGTTTTGGAAGGTGAGCGTCATATTATTAAAGGATTAATTACTGCTGTAGAAAACGGGATTGACGGAAATACATTTACAGTGGAAGCAGATGGAGAAATCTATTCAGTGACAATGAGTGCGGTAACCAGTGAGATTATTGGTGATGCATCATCGTTTGATGTTGGTGCTAGTGCCACATTTACCGGAAGGATATGGATGTTGGGCGAGGAAAAGCAGCTGACTGTTGAATCGGCAGTTCTTGACGCGGAGACAATTTCTTCTGTATGGAACCTCCGAGGTAGAGTTATGTCCATTGTAACTGAAGGACAGTTGTTGACCATTGCTTTTGCAAGTGATTTAGGATCAGAGTATATTGTGTTGGTCAATGAGGATACAGAAGTTCTTCCAGGAAACACAGAAGAAGTATCAGTGGGTGATCGTGTATGGATATCAGGTACATTAGCAGAATCAGATAATTATCGAATTGATAGTTCTGTGCTTCTAATCAATCCAGATGAAGGAAATTATTAAAGAACTTTTACAAAATGGCAACAACTTCTTTTACTTAGAGAAAAATGGTTATAATAAGAATAGTGCTACAGTAAAATATCTATTAAAAATTTATTTGGAAAAGTTATTAATATTAGGGAACTTTTTTAAATGGTTGTCGTCTAATAGATATAATAGAAAAACTTACACCTTTAAATGAAAGGAGTGAACAAAGTTGTCAGACAACGAAGCTTTATTACTCAAGAAGATAAAAGATGGGGATATTGCAAGCTTCGAGTTATTAATTTCAGATTATCAAGTATATGCCTACAACGTCGCTTATCGGATGTTAGGTAACGAGGAAGATGCCAAAGATATTACGCAAGAGGCACTTATAAAGGTATATAAATCAATTCATAAGTTTAAGGAAACCTCGAGTTTCTCTACATGGCTATATAGAATTGTGATGAATACTTGTAAAGATGAATTGAAAAAACGAAAAGAAGCGACAATATCTCTCGATAAAGAGATTCAAACAGACGATGGTAGTATGTCAATGGAAATCGGTGATGAACGATTGAATCCTTCACGAATTGTTGAAAGAAATGAAGTGAGTCACGTGGTTCAGGAAGCAATCAATACACTACCTGATGCCAATAGGATGGTTATCGTTCTACGGGATATTCAAGGCATGTCCTATGAGGAAATCAGTCAAGTGATTAAGGAACCGATAGGGACAGTCAAGTCTAGAATCAATCGTGGACGAGGTCAACTAAAGAAAATATTGACGGAGCAAAAGCACTTGATTCTTTCAGAACAATACTGATAGAAAGGAGGACGAGAGAATGAATTGTGATCGTTATGAAGATCAAATACATTTATATGTTGATCATAGATTAGATAAAAAAGAAACAGAAGAGTTACTGAAACATATGGAAACGTGTACCCATTGTCAGGAAATGTATGAAGAAATGAGTGCCTTAAAGGACTTGTTAGGTGGGATGCAAATGAAGGAATTACCAGATGGTTTTGAAGATGAATTACATGTCAAGTTAATACAAGCATCTGCAGAAAAGAAAGAAACCTGGATAGATAAAATCAAAGAAACATTATGGTCGGGACCAAAGGTTAAAATGGCTGTATCTTTTGGTGGTGTAGCCCTAGCGGCGGTATTGGTCATTGGGAACAGTGGACTTTTACCAAGCATCAATCAACTGAAATCAGCTGATGAAAGTGCTGTTTACGAAGCGTCGGAAGAGTATTATGCTGACGATTATAACGGTGCTGTGACCAGTGAACCAAAAGCAATGGAAATGGCGAAAGATGAAGCGCCTACCATGGCATCAATTCCTGAAAATACCAGAGCAGGTGAGATAAGTGTCACCTTTGACAGTGCAGCAGATATGTTAATAACAAATGATTCAGCGAGTTACACATTGAAGTCGACTGGCAATGCGAATGGAGAAACCTTTGGCGTCAATGAACAAGAAGTTGAGCTGACTGGCTCAGATCAGGGAACGGATTCTGAAGATCAGAAGTTTACAGGCCGATTGATCATCAAGACAGCTAATTTAAGTATGGATATTGACAACTACGATGCGACAAGTACGGAGATTTTCCGCATGGTGGATGAAATGGGTGGTTATATCAGTGATACATCATCGTACTACTATATTTATGATAGATATGATGATACAAAAAACAAGAAAAGCGGCTATATGACGCTACGTATCCCCCATCAATTCTTTGATCAATTTGTCGGTCGATTAGGGGAGCTTGGTAAGATTACAAATTACTCTAGCAATGCCAACGATATAACTAAGCAGTACAGAGACACTACTGCTGAAGTGAAGAACCTTGAAGTAAGAGAGGCAAAATTAAGAGAAATCATGGGTAAAGCGGAAGAAATCAAAGACATAATTGAAGTTGAAAGAGAACTCAGCCGTGTTAGAAGTGAAATTAATCGTTTTCAAAGTGTTCTTGCAGATTGGGAGGATTTAGTGACATTATCGACTGTTACTATTAACATGACAGAAGTAGAAGATTTAAAAATTAACGTGAAACCTGTAGATAAAGATATGTTTACCAAGGCAAAAGAAGGCTTTATTTATACGGTGAATCGTATGGTCGATACAATAGAAGTATTTATTATTTGGCTAGTATCAGCTATTCCAGTACTGTTACCAGTAGGTTTAGTTGGCGGCATCGTATTCAAGAAATTATATAAGAGGTGGAGAAAATGAAAAAAATAGTAATTGGAATTTGTGTATTAACAATGTTGGGATTAACGTTTTTTACAGGTGGTAACATGTTGCCGACTCAATCATATGCAGTTGATGAAGCAATTGAAACGAGATTAGTAACTGTTCAAGGCGTCGGTGAAGTTACAGTGAAACCGGATATGGCTACAATCAACATCGGTGTAGAAACTCAAGACAAAGATGCTGCTCTTGCTCAATCAAGTAATGCACGATTGATGGATGAAGTTAGCAAAGCGATTAAGGCACTTGGCATCACTGAAGACGAATTACAAACATCACAGTACAATATTTATAAAAATAGAAACTATGGCAGCGAAACTCAAGAAGAATACTATGTAGTTTCAAATACATTGACAGTGACTGTAAATGATATAACAAAAATAGGCGCTATTATCGATGCTTCTTCAAAAGCAGGTGCCAATAAAATCAACAGCATCAATTTTGGCATCAAAGATGAGTCGAAATATTATCAAACAGCATTAAAAAATGCTATGAACAGTGCCAAAGGTAAAGCAACTACAATTATGGCGACATTTGATAAAAAACCAAGTATCCCGTTCAGTGTATCTGAAGCAAATTACTATGGTGGTGTTGTAAGAGCTAATTACTCTATGGATATGGGCGTGGCGGAAAAATCGCTTGCGACACCTATTGAAGCAGGTGACTTAACAATCACTGCAAATGTATCAGTACAGTACGATTATTAAAAGAAGAATAAATAGAAACGCCAATGAGCTAAAATGGACCCTATAGACTGGACACTAAAAAAGTGTCTAAGTTTATAGGGTCTTTTTGTATAATTATATTGAGGTGTTAAGAATGAGCAAAAAATTATTTTCAGAAATCGAAATAGCAATCTTGAAGAAAAATCGATATGTAAAAAATATATCTTCCAAAGGAATTACATATACTGATGAGTTTAAAAGTTATGTAATTTCTGAAGTTGAGAAGGGTAACAGTTCAACAGATATATTCGAATCAGCTGGATTCGACGTCACTATGCTCGGCATATGGAGAGTTCGTAGTGCTGTTGCACGTTGGAAGAAGGCGTATCTTGAAAAAGGTGTTATGGGACTTCGTGATACTCGTAGAGATAATTCAGGTCGTCCAATGGAACGAGAAATGACTAAAGACGATATTATTCGTCATCAACAAGCAGAAATTGAATATTTGCGTGAGGAAATAGAACTTGTAAAAAAGCTCGAGCTCGAAGAAAGGAGCGTGATAAAAGCTAGCTTACCAGCTAAATATGTATATCAGATTATCAAGCGGACTGTAGATAAACTTCAATCAAAGGGATTTGTAAGCAGACTCTGTAAGGTCGCTGGAGTTTCCAGGTCTGGCTATTACAATCATCTTAGAAATGAATCAACTAGAATCAAGCGTGAAGATGTGGATCGAAAAGCGTTTGAATTAATTCAACAAGCATATGATTTTGATGGATATTCTAAGGGTTCGCGCAGTATAAGTATGACTCTAAAAGATGAGTTCGATATAATATTTAATCGAAAGAAAGTACAACGTCTGATGCGAAAATTTGGATTAGTTTGCCATATCCGTAAAGCTAATCCCTACCGTCGAATGCTTAAAGCCACTCAAGAACATCGAGTGGTTCCTAATAAATTGAAGCGACAGTTTAAAAGTGGCAATCCCTATGAAATCCTACTAACAGACATCACGTATGTACCTTTCAAAGGAAAATATCTTTACTTATCAGCTGTAAAAGATAGCATCACAAATGAAATCTTAGCTTATCATTTATCCCCCTCGCTTAAAATTGATATAGCTTTGGAAACTTTGAATCTTCTCAAAGAATCATGCCAAAACAAATTTCATTCGAATGCTTATGTACATTCAGATCAAGGTGCACATTACACGAGTCCTAAGTTTCAAGAGAAACTCAAGGAAATCGGACTTAGTCAATCGATGTCTCGTAGAGGTAACTGTTGGGATAATGCTCCCATGGAGTCGTTCTTTGGGCATTTAAAAGATCATATAGACTTTAGCACTTGCCTATATTTTGAAGATGTTGAGAATAAAATACATAAATTTATCGACCACTATAATCATCGTCGTTCTCAATGGAATTTAAAAAAGTTGACCCCTAGTAAATATAGGGATCAACTTTTAGCTGCATAGTTTTTTATAGTGTCCTTGACCTTGGGTCCATTTTA
>PPCM01000268.1_pt1 | contig 62754 bp, 47 predicted proteins | sample 1555541 | NCBI WGS metagenome assembly PPCM01 (sample SAMN05284479, study PRJNA326546) | Marine sediment metagenome, whole genome shotgun sequencing project. | isolation source: marine sediment | place: Germany: Wadden Sea | collected 2012-09-05 | reverse complement strand
ATTGTAACCCCCAGATTATCGAAAATCTCAATCACTACCTCATCCGAAGCACTACAACCATTAGTGTTATCAGTGGCAGTAAAAGTAAAGGTTGTTGTTTCTGTAATGGCCAGGGTTGAAGTGTTTAAGTAAGTCGGGTGAGTTACCAGATCTGTCGGTTCCCACTGAATGGCATAACTTCCGGAATTACCTGTTAAACTACCTGATAGTACAGCCGTAGCCCCCTGACCGATGGTTTGATCAGGCCCTGCATTTACCTGTGGTATGGGTTTTAGTTGCATGTTTACCTTTCCTTCTGAAAAGCATCCGGTATTACTAATTACTTCACAGTCATAAGTTCCAGGTTGTGATACGGTAATGCTTTGATTAGTCGAACCTGTATTCCATAAATATGAATCATATTCCGGACCAGCATCCAATACTATTTGTTCACCATCACAAACTTCCTGGTCAGGACCTAAATCCAAATCTCCATATCTGATATTTACAGAAGTGGATGTTTCCTGGGGGCCAGTTTCATATGTTGCAGTGAGGGCGACCGTGTATATTCCCGGAGCAGAGAAAATATGGGTGGGAGCCATTTCATCCGAACTATTATTCGCACCACTAGCAGGATCACCGAAATCCCATTCTACGGATAGAATTCCCGTTTCATCAGGAATGGAAAAATGGGTTGTCTCTCCGTAGCAAGTGTTTTGGTATAAAATATCTGTAATTTGTAAAAAACTTTGTATAAAAGTAGGGAGTCCCCAAAAGCAGAGTCTTCCCCCCAGATAAATATCGTCATCTATATATCCACAGTTAGCAGCTTCATTATCTGGTTCATGGATTACACTTAAGTTTAGTGAATACAACTGTGAACAATAAATTTTCTGATCAGGACCTATTTGTAGGGCACAATATGTTTTGCTTGATGTAGCAATTGTTGTTTTGGAAGCGTTTATACTAGCCTGGTCATGGACAGAGATATCAAATTGATATAGATCACTATGAGGAGCGGCTAAATCAGTGTTTGTTGCGTATAAATACTGGCCACTAGGAGAAAATTCAACACCATATGCAACAAAATCTGACATGGTTACTGGATCAGATAAAATTCCTGTAGCTGAGTTAAAGTTAAAAAGTTGAAGGTTATTTGTATATCTGTAATTTGCACAAGCAATCTTATTCCCATCAGGTGAAGCTTTCAAATAGCCAATGAAGCTATTGGGGACATTTGGAATAACTATTCCTGTATTGCTTATGACGGGATTAAGTTGTATTCCCTCAGATGTTATTAAATAAGCATAAAATGCATTTGAGCTCAATTCATGAGTTATTACCCATATGTCAACACCATTTTGGTGCAGAACTCCTGTAATCTTTTCACAGGTCGGGTGTACTAATCGATTATTTTTTGTCACAACAGCACCTAAACCATTGTCCATCGTAAGATCAACTTCTGAATAGCAAAGTCCATCGGGTAACCCCCATGCTGTAACGGTAAAAACATAAAATTCAGTTGATGATCCAGGTTTTGGGACAATAACGCCTGACTGCGTGCTTGAAACATCACCTAATAGTCCTGTACCATTTTGCATTATTTGATGGTTTTTATTCCAGACCGACATACCGTCAGTATAAAACAATAGATTTCCATCTTGATCACATAAGGTTGCACAACCTTCCATGGTATTCATTTGTGAATCAAATAATGTTGTTGGAGGAGATGTGCTGAAATCCAGCCCTGCATATTCACCAAAATACCAAATACCTGCCTTGCTTCCACCATTTGGTGGGTTGGATGCAATTGTTATTTCAACAGTATCTCTCGAATGACATCCACTACTACTTTCAACCTCACACCAATAACTACCGGCTTCAGAAACATTAATACTTGAGCTTGTCGCCCCCGTACTCCATAAATAGGATGAATACCCTGTGCCGGCATCCAAGGTAGTTTGATCGCCCTGGTTGATTTCCTGATCAGGGCCCAGGTCTAAATCATTGTTGGGAACTAAGGTTATTGTTTTAGTGACCTCATGAGGACCATCGGGGTAGGTGAGTGTTAGCGTAACTTCGTAGGTGCCGGGTTGGGTATAGTAATGGCTTGGCTCAAAAACAGTGGAGGTATTATTTTCTCCACTGGCGGGATCGCCAAAATCCCAGCTTAAAGATAAAATATCTGAAGGATCATCCAAATGAAAAGTCGTTTCCTCTCCAAAGCAGGTATTGGTAAAGGAAAAAGCAGGTTGGTAGCTTTGTAGAAAGGTTGGGAAGAATGGTCCACAGTAAGTACCACCTAAATACACATAATTTTCAGTGTAGTTGCATGCTTCACCTAGTTCATTAGGATTAAGGATGGCATCAATGTAAGTATCAAAATTACATGCTACATACATAATACCGTCAGGTCCTAATTGTAATCCAGTTTTAATGGATGGTATGATATTGGACGTAAATATATCTATTTTGGAATCAATGATTTGTTGCGTACTTCCTGCCATAAGATTGAATTGAGAAACACCATAGCCATCAATTGATGGTACGTGACAAGTTACATAGAGCTTTGTGTTGTCAGGAGAAAATTCGACTGATCTGGGTTGGTGTTGGGATTGATCCAATGCAATAGCATTGCTTATTTGCCCGGTGCTATTATCAAAGTCAAATAATTCCAGGCATGGATCTGTTATTTGACCATAGACTGAAATAGCTAGTTTATTACCATTTGGTGAAAATTTAAGGGAGCCGTTATAATTGAAATTTGGTGTATTGTATTCATGTCCGACACTGGAAAGAATAGGTTCGTTAATGCCATTGCTTGTAAGTAGATAAGAATAAAAAGTGTTGGAATTCAAAGCATGTCCTACAATCCAAATATCGGTTTTATTGCTGTGCATCACTGCTCCAAGCAAAATGGTGGATGGAGTGATTAATATGTTGTTTTTTTCAGTTACAGCTCCCAGCCCTCCTTCAAGATTCATATCGATCGTAGAATAACTGAGTTTTGGTGTGTTGTTATTTAGTGTGTTACAGTTGGAGATGAACAGGTGGTATATGGATTGAGATTGCGGTTGTTTTACAGTTAAACTGCTGCACCAATAGAGTTCACCTAAAAGTCCTGTGCCATTTTCCATTACCTCATGATTTTTATTCCAAACCTGTACTCCGTTGGAATAGAACAGTAATTCACCCTGAGAGTTATTTATAGTTGATGCACCTTCAGATAATGGTATTTGTCCGTCGGTAAGGGCAACGGGAGAACCGGAGTTATAATCAAGGCCGGCATACTTACTGAAATACCATATTTTATTTTCGCCCTGGGCGAAAGTAAGTGTTGTTAAGAGTAAGAAAAACAGGGTTGTTGAGAATAGCTTTTGCATTAAAAATCGATTAAAATGGTTGATGTAATATTCTATAGACATAAAAATGTGATAAAAGATGTTGTAAAAATACAATTAAAATATAATAGAAGAATTGAATGGGCAATAAAAAGATGGTTAAAAAGCTGTTCAATATTTGTGTTCTGAATCAAGAAAGTATGGCAGTGTGTTGTAGATGTTAAAATATTTTTCTTTAAATCTTCTTTTCCATGATGAATAGAAGCACCTGCAACGCAAGCACACACAGAAATAAATAAGCAGTGTGAGTAAAAATCTAGACTGATTATTCTTTCCTAAGATGCTCTAACTGCTCTTATAGCTCGGTCCGCGATACGAATAAGTCGTCTCATTTAACAAATCTTATGGGTAGATGCTTCAAAGACCATTACTCTCAGTCAAGCTGTTGGCAAGCCCGGTACTTCATTTCAAACCACTTACCCAATTTTTCGTAAGAGCTTCTAAGGAAACAATAACAGGTCGGTACCTAAACTCCAAGCGTATCAAAATTCTATACTATAATTTGAGTGAAAAGATTGATCTAAAGGTAACCGTTCATAGCCCCAGTTATCTATAATGATGTGTATAAAGAGTCGCCTGGTGAAAGGCAAAAACAGGCTATAATAGTATTCCGAAATTGGTGAAGTATGAAGAAACAGGTTAATATCAACCATACATAATATTTCATACTTATTCGATAAGCTTGAAGGCAGAGCATTGGAGGTATCTCAACTTTTCCTATTTTTGCACAAAACAGGGACTATGCAATTGTTTTACACACCGGATGTTCAATCAAGTGTTTATACCTTAAATAGGGAAGAGTCACGACACATTTCGAAAGTAATGCGTTTAAAGGTTGGTGATATAATTCATTTAACTGATGGAAGGGGGCGTATGATGGAATGCAGTCTTCTGGATAACGATCCTAAAGGTGTAAGTGTGCAGATTGTTAAAGGGCTAGAAGACTATGGTAAACGAGATTTGCATATCCATATGGTGGTAGCTCCTACCAAGAATATTGATCGTTTTGAATGGTTTTTGGAAAAAGCTACGGAGATAGGGATTGAGGAGATTACTCCCATTCTATGTGAACATTCCGAGCGAAAGGTAATCAGGCATGATCGTTTGGAGCGGGTGATTACTGCAGCAATGAAACAATCATTAAAGGCTTATCATCCGGTATTAAATGAATTGACTCCTTTAAAGCAGTTTTTAAATGAAGATATTTCTGGTAGAAAGTTTATAGCTCACCTTGATGAAAAAGATCCAAAGGATATAAAGCATCTATACCAAAAGGAAGAAAAGGTGACCATTATGATTGGGCCTGAAGGTGATTTTAGTTCCGAAGAGGTTCAAAAGGCTGTTGATACAGGTTTCGAAATGGCTGCACTTGGCACGAGTCGATTGCGTACCGAAACTGCTGCAGTTGCGGCCTGTCATGCCATTAATTTGTTATATGATCTATAAGCTTGTTATGATGAAGAGATATTTTCTGATAGCAATTCTTGCATGTGTTCTTAGCAACGTGTTCCCGCAGGCTAACACTCAAATTGCTTTGTTAAAATACAGTGGGGGAGGAGACTGGTATGCCAATCCTACTTCTTTGCCCAACCTGATTGCCTTTTGCAATGAAAATCTGAATACGAATATCAATCCCGAACCTGCTACAGTGGAAATTGGGGATCCCGGGATATTTAATTATCCTTTCCTGCATATGACCGGACATGGTAATGTGGTGTTTTCGGAACATGATGTTGAAAACCTACGAACGTATTTATTGGCCGGTGGATTCTTACATATTGATGATAACTACGGTCTGGACCAATACATCCGTCTTCAAATGAAGCGGGTATTTCCGGAGTTGGATTTTATTGAGCTACCATTTGCTCATCCCATCTATCATCAGGAATTTGAGCTGACGGAGGGACTACCAAAGGTTCATGCTCATGATAAAAAGCCTCCACAGGGTTTTGGATTAATCTGGGAAGGTCGTCTGATATGTTTTTATTCCTATGAGAGTGATCTTGGAGATGGCTGGGAAGATATCAATGTTCATAACGATCCACAGACGGTCAGAGAACAAGCTTTAAAAATGGGAGCGAATCTGATTCAATATGTGTTTACAGGAGAGTAAATTACCTGTTCATTAAGAAGGTAGCGGTATCACCAAAGTATTTTAAAAGGAATTCCTTGCCCTGCTCAGGCATGGCATTCTTTTCAATCGCAGCAGTCATATTTTGAATCCAGGCATCACGGGCTTCTTTATTAATAGGAAAACGTACATGTCGCATGCGCAAACGTGGATGACCACGTTGCTCACTATATATTCCGGGGCCACCCAAATACTGCATCATAAATAAGAAAAGACGTTCCTGGGCTGGTTCCAATGCATTAGGATACATAGGAAGTAAGAGTTCATCGGTCTTAATTCCTTCATAAAAATCGGCGATTAGCTGCCATAAATTATCTTCTCCAATCAGTTCGAAATATGTCTTTGCCATTTGCGTTGTGCATTTTGGTATCTAACAAGTTTTTTTGGAAAGTGTTTTGTTGGAGGTAGATGTTTTTATATAGAGATTCTATCTTTTATTTTTGTTTTTAAGGATTAGCCACGAAGCCTCAAAGGCTCGAAGAATTCACTAGGTGAAGTCTGAACTATTCGATAAACAAATTTCGTCCTCCCGACGTAGGAGGGAACTCAAGTAGAAGTACCTGGTCTCAGGATTTATTAGGAGATTAACTACAAGGTCAATATATTTCCGCAGATGTTAATTGCTGGTTTCTCAGTCGACATTTAATGCCTATATTGAGTCTTTCGAATATTTGGCTTATATAAAATTGCAAAAAATCAGCATCATTAAGTTCAGGGATCAGGTTAAGGATTACCCGGTTCAAAGTATGAATAAGTTACTTATCATAAGTGTTTTGATCAAAACATAATTGTATTCCATAAAGACGCCTTTATTTAATATAAGGCCTGCAGTAAGTGGACCATTCGATTCTACCACCGAACATTTTAAGAATAGTAAACATAAGGTTAGGCTTAATTTTTCGGGTGGCACCCGAATAAAAAAAATGGAGAAAGGGCTGAAGGCTTCGCGTACTAAATCCCGCTTAAATGTTCCCGCAATTAATGGCGTTTATGATTATTCCACTAAACTTTACAATCAACAATTGACATCTGGAAATATGGGGCGTATCACCGGTCGCTATTTAAAGTTTGATCCGGAGGATTTGCAACAGGGAATCTTTTTAACTAATGAACAGGAAGAGGAAATCAGAATTGAACAAATTGCTGATAACCTGCCTTCAAGATTGACTTTTATCTGGCCTTCGCAACTACCCAATGGGACTTTTCGCGTGCAAGTCAGGGTGCGGAAGAATGATGATACTATTTTGAATAGTGTATCAGTTCCGCTTCAAGTTTTGGAAGATAATGATGTTTAATGTTGGTTGAAGGTGGATTTTTTAACTCGGTTATTGTTATGGACTAAAGTCCACTTGATCCCGTTTGGATTTCTGCCTCCAGGTTGAAACCTGGGGTTAGTGATACGGTATAGGATAACCATCATAGGGTAAATAAAAGACTTTTATATTCAATAACTCCAGCATTTATGCTGGGGGATAGTCTGGCAATTCAAAAGTGGACTTTAGTCCATTACCTTAATTGTGGTTGAGTTAATAAGATGTTGAAGGTTATAAAGAAATATATAGAGGTGTTTTAGCATTGTTGATGGTAGTGTATTTGTATTATATTTGAGGCTTGATTCCCAACCAGAACCTTTAGAGGGGTCAATATCTGGTACATCCTTTATAAAAACTAACTATGAACGTATTAACTAAATTGTCTTATTTATTATTTCTGGGTTTCGTAATTATTTCCTGCAAAAACTCCAATCAAATTCCAAATTCAGATCCACAGAAAGTTATTATTTGTGGGGAAATCATGAATCAGGATGCAATGTCCCATATTCGGTCGGTTGGTCTTATTGTCCCTGATGCGGCATTGGCTACTCAACTGAACTATACTTCTGATATAGATAAGTTAGGCAACTTCAGGTTTGAGATTGAACGATATTTGCCGCAGGATATGATGCTGGAGTATGTATGCCTGCACAGCATTTATGCCCATCCCGGCGATAGTATTTATATTACTATTGATGCTGCAAAATTTGAAGAAGAATGCCGGTTTTCAACACTTACATTCTCTGGTGACAGGTCTAAAGCAAATGCTGATATTAATGAAGTAATGAACCGGATTCTGAAACATCAGGACCAAAACCATGGTTACCTTGAAGAAGCCAGAGATTTGTCATTTAATAAATACAAAGCCTGCTGTGATAGTCTACGTTCAGCCTATCATGATGTTCTTCAGAAATGGATTTCAGAGACAGAACCTGTTGATGAAATTCAGGATTGGGCTTTTATAATGATCGAATCGGGATATTATTATGAACAACTTTGTTTGTATCCTATGGCATATAGCATATTTAACCGGATTCCACAGTCAAAAGTAATCCTTCCTGATGATTGTGATCGCTTTATAAATGAAATCCCTGAATACAAAGGGAACTATTTGTCGAATACCACTTTTACAACAAGTCTGCCGAACTTTTTACGAGCTTTTTATGGGACTGTAACTTCCCGAGTATTGACTTCCCGAAAGGTAAAGTTTGATCGTGATATCCTTGATGCAAAAACCTTGAAATATATCAGGAATCTGGATGATCCAATCCTCGTTCAATTGTTCGTAGCCCAGATTCTTGCCACATATCTTGAACAGGGGAATCTGGATGCTTACGCTAAATATTATTCTGAACATAATGAGCTGTTAACTGCCCGCTTTTTGAAGGAACCTTTAGCAAAAAAGTATGCAGAGTTAAGACGAAAAGTTGAACAACCTGATCAATTAGCGGAGTTTGCAAAGGAACTTAATGGAACACCTGCCACAGCAATTATGGATAGTATTATCAATAAACATAAGAATAAAGTCGTTTATCTGGATTTTTGGTCAACTTCATGTGCGCCCTGTCGTGAATTGATGCCACATTCAAAGAAATTGAAAGAGAAATTGAATTCGGACGAAGTAGCCTTTGTATACGTGTGTATGGGGGCTTCAGAAAAAGCATGGAGAACTCTTATCTCAGGTTCGGATTACTCGGGTTATCATTATTATGCCAATAAAGATCAGGAGAATTATTTGAGAAGTGCTTTCGGGATTAGTGTGATTCCTCATTATGTACTTTATGATAAGAAAGGAAAACTTGTAAACAAGGGGAATCATTTAAGTCCTGATCATTCAAAAACAAAGGAAGAAATCGAAAAGTTGTTATAGTCAAAAAAAAATCTACTTTCGTTCGAAAAGGAAAAAGGCCGGTTGATATCCGACCTTTTTCAAAATTCACAAAAGTTTAGAAACAACATCAACTCTGTTTCTCTTTACCTACTCTTTATACACATCATTATAGATGACTGGGATATGAACGGTTACCATTAAATCAATCTTTTCACTCAAAATGTAGTAAAGAATTCTGATACGCTTGAAGTTTAGGTACCGACCTATTATTGTTTCCTTAGAAGCTCTTACGAGAAATTGGGTAAATGGTTTGAAATGAAGGCCCGGGCTTGCCAACAACTTGACTGAGAGTGATGGTCTTTGAATCATCTACCCATAAGATTTGTTAAATGAGACGACTTATTCGTATCGCGGGCCGACCCACAACAGTAGTTAGAGCATCTTAGGAAAGAATAATCAGTCTAGATTTTTTGTTACTTTTTTATCATGAAAAAAGTAAAAGCAAAAAGAAAAAAATGAATATCATAAGATTAATTTACCCATTAGCTATGGGATTCAATTACTTCATTTTTTATTCAGGTAATAGCTATGCAGCTTAACCTTTGATTCATAATATTGATAACAAAAAGCCCTCCTCTACAAAGCTCTTATATTTGTGTATATAGAGTAGCTCTCTTGACAAGGGGAGGTGTATTTTTTTATTCAGAATCCTGTTTGCGGATCTTACTTTCTTTGTCCTTATTCTTATGTTTTAGCACCTTTGCCTCGATGTAGAAGATTAATTCTTCCGCAATATTTTTAGCCAGATCACCAATTCGCTCCAGCTTCTTGATAACAGAGAATACGTAGAGTAATTGTTTGATCTTATCCGGATTCTCCTTAATCAGTTGTTCAATGATATCAGCCGATTGGGCATGGATTTCGTTAATGATCAAATCGCGCTTGAAAATCTTGCGTGCCAGCTTGGTATCTTCTTCTTTGTATGCTTCAATGGCATCATCAAACATTTCCAATGCTGTTTCGAACATCTTATCAAACTGCAGCTGTGATTTCATTTCATCGCTTAAAGGATTGTCGAAATGAAGGATGTAGCGGGCTATACTTTCAGCATTATCTCCGATACGTTCAAGAGTTGAATTTATGTTATAGCTGGCCATAATAAAACGCAGGTCGATGGCCACCGGACTATATAATGCCAGGTTGTTTTCGCAGTCGCGATCTATTTTTAGTTCAAGGGCATTTACCCGTTTTTCATTTGCAATAATCTCATAGGCAAGGTCACCATCAAAGGACTTAATGGCATTTTGCCCTTTTTCTATCTGAGATTTTACCAGGTCCATCATTTCTATAAGATTGGCCCGTAGTTTTGGCAGTTCCGTATCTAAGTGGGTCATAATAAAGTAAAAAGTTTAATGTTTAAAGTAAAAAGTTTATAGTAGTGGATCATTAATCACTACTTACTATCCGAATCGACCTGTGATGTAGTTTTGTGTGCGTTCTTCTTTTGGGTTTGTGAACAGATTTTTTGTTTTATCGTATTCAATCAGGTTACCCATATAGAAGAAAGCGGTATTATCACTTACACGACCTGCTTGTTGCATGTTGTGCGTCACAATCACAATGGTATAGTTTTGCTTCAACTCAAAAATAAGGTCTTCAAGTTTTGAAGATGCAATTGGGTCGAGTGCTGAAGTAGGTTCGTCCATCAATATTATTGAAGGTTCTACTGCAATGGTTCGTGCAATACACAAACGTTGCTGCTGTCCACCTGATAGTGCTAATGCATTCTTCTTCAGATCGTCTTTAACTTCATCCCAAAGAGCGGATTGTTTTAGTGAGCGTTCTACAGTTTCATCCAACAGGTTCTTATCCTTTATTCCCTGAATTCTTAAACCGTAGATTACGTTTTCGTATATTGATTTTGGAAAAGGATTCGGTTTCTGGAATACCATTCCCACATTCTTTCTCAATTCTTCTACTTCGATCTTCTTATTGTAGATCTCCGTTCCGTCGATAATTACATCTCCTTTTTTATTGAATACATCAATGTAATCGTTCATGCGGTTGAATATTCGAAGGTAGGTCGACTTACCACAACCTGAAGGCCCGATCAGGGCGGTTACAGCATTGGCTTTGATTCGCAAGTTTACATCTTTCAATGCGTGAAAATCGCCATAAAAAACATCTAGGTTTTTAGTCTCCAGTTTAACGTTTTTATCTTTTATCATCGGATTACCAATTCATTTTCTTTTGCCATCTGTTACGTAGGTAGATCGCAATACCATTCATTATAAAAGTAATAACCAAGAGTACAATAATCGCTGCTGCTGCATTGATTAGGAACTCGTGCTGCGGACGGCTGGTCCAGTTAAAGATTTGCATGGGCAGTACAGTGAATTCATCCATCGGTCCCGAAGGAATAAATGGTACATAGGCCAGTGCTCCAATTACAATTAGTGGGGCTGTTTCTCCTACCGCTCTCGAAAGAGCCAGGATTGTACCTGTTAAAATACCTCCAGAAGATGCCGGTAGTACTTGTGTCCAGATGGTTTGCCATTTTGTGGCTCCCAGTCCGTATGCGGCCTCTTTCAAGGATCCTGGAACAGCCTTTATGGCTTCCCGTGTTGCAACAATAATAATGGGTAGGATAAGTAGTGCTAGTGTGAATGCACCGGTTATCAGACTTCCTCCAAGGGAAAACATGCGAACAAAGATTTCGAGTCCCAGGATACCGTAAATAATAGAAGGGACACCTGCCAGGTTAGCAATGTTAACTTCAAGGAAGTTATTCCAACGGTTTTTCTTTGCATATTCTTCAAAGTAGATACCGGCAGCAACACCCAATGGAATGGAAACAATTGCTGTTAATCCTAATATCCATACTGAACCAACCCAGGCGGGAAGAATACCTGCCTTTTCAGCCTTACGTGAAGGCAGGTTGTTTAAGAAGTCCCAATCGATTCTACCCACTCCATCCACAAAAATGTCAAACAGGAAGTAAGCAAGCAGAACCAAACCAATGAATGTGGAAAAGATCCCAACCACTTTGAAGCTTCTGTCTATAATTTTATTCCGTATTCTGTAATTCATATTTATGCTATTTATCGTTCCACCTATTCGTAATGTTCCTGGAAACGCTTTTTAATTCGGAAACTCAGCGTGTTCAGAATAAAGGTGAATGCAAACAGGAGTAAACCTGTAGCGAAGATTGTTTGATATTCAATTGATCCATGTTCAACATCCCCCAAACTCACCTGTACAATATAGGTTGTGATGGTTTCGATGGCCACTGTTGGATCAAATGTCAGACGCGGTTGCTGCCCCGCTGCGATAGCTACAATCATGGTTTCACCAATAGCACGTGAGATGGCTAGTATCACCGAGATTACAATTCCTGAATAGGCAGCAGGTATAATCACCTTCTTTGCAGTCTGGAAGCGTGTTGCCCCCATGCCATAGGAAGCTTCCCGCAGTGCTTTAGGAACAGCACGCATTGCATCTTCACTCAAAGAAGAGATTAATGGGATAATCATAATCCCCATTACGATCCCTGCTGATAGGGAATTAAAACCACCCAGGTCAGGGACCAGCATCTTTAATGCCGGCGTAACGGTCATCAGTGCGAAGAAACCATATACAACGGTAGGAATGGCAGCCAGCATTTCGAGCATGGGTTTAATAGCTCTGCGAAACCCCGGACGTGCATATTCCGATAAATAGATTGCAATGATTAATCCCAGAGGTAGAGCAACAGCAATAGCGATAACTGTTGTTAAAAGTGTTCCTGTTATAAGTGGCAGAACCCCAAATTCCTTACTCGCAAATAAGGGAGTCCATTTGGTTCCTGTAAGGAAATCGAAAACGGAAACTTCTTTAAAGAAAGGAATGGATTCCGATATTAAAACCCACAATATGCCGAGTGTAGTAAGAACGGTTAAAATGGCACTGAACTGTAAGCTTTTTTCAATTATATTTTCTTTTACTTTTCTGTTCATTCCCAAGATGTCAATCAAGATGTGATGTTTCTTTTGCTTTGTGATATAAGGCTGATTCTTCAGCCGCAACCGCTGGTTTTCATCACCTGTTTACCCCTAGCCCTAAAGGGAGCAGGTGATGAAAACCAACTATGAAAACCTAAAGTTTATGCTTTGCTACGAAGTCTGTAAATTCATTCTTTTCAGCAGCGTACTTATCAGTTGGAAGTGGAATGTATCCAACATCCTGTACAAGGTTAGCAGCGTTATCCATATAGAAGTTAATGAACTCAACTACTTCCGCACGCATTACAGCTTTACTGTTGGGATAGATGAAGATTGGGCGGCTTAGAGGAGCATATGTCTTGCTTGATACTGTTTCCATGGTTGGGATTACAGGACCATTACCATTATCAACAGCAACCAGTTTTAGTTTATCCTGGTTTTCTTCATAGTATGCTAGTCCGAAGAAACCTAGCGCATACTTATCTGAAGAGATACCTTGGACCAGTACGTTGTCATCAGAGCTGTTCAAATAGTCACCACGGCTACCTTGTTTCTTACCAACGATCGCTTCAACGAAGTAATCGTAAGTACCCGAAGCAGCGTCAGGACCGTAAAGATTGATTTTTTCATTTGGCCATCCATTGCGGATGTCAGACCACTTCATTATAACTCCTTCTGCAGCAGGTTCCCATAGTTTCTTTAATTCTTCAACTGTGAAAAAATCCACCCAGTCATTTTCAGGATTGATCAAAACAGCCAATCCATCATAGGCAACGGTTAATTCAACATAGTCGATACCGTTTTCAGTACAAGCTTTAGCTTCTTTTGATTTGATTGGACGGGAGGCATCACTGATGTCCGTTTCACCTCGACCAAATTTTTTGAAACCACCACCGGTACCTGAAATACCTACAGTAACTTTTACTTTTGGTGCTACCGTACGGAATTCCTCTGCTACTGCTTCAGTAACCGGATATACTGTACTTGAACCGTCGATTTTAATTGTACCTGTTAATTCTTTTTTACCTTCTTTGTTTTCAGAAGTCTGGTTTCCGCAAGAAGCAAGTAAACCAACGAGTGCGATTGCAAATAGTATTTTTTTCATGAGATAATAATTTTAAACTTTTGTCTGATGGAACTCACCACTTCAAATAAGGACTTGTTATTTAATCGGTCTGATAGTGGCTCGTTTCACTTTTTGTTTTATTTAAAAACTTTTATTTCGATCCTAAAATCATGAGTTGTTTATCCTCCGATTTCAATTACAAAGTAAGTTGCGTGTTCTTACTTCATTATTAAGCTCGGATTATCTAAATGTTAAATAGAATGCGTTAATGTTAAGAGGAGGTTAATGGGTGAATTAAACCTTTTCTTGTCTCCACGGCCGAAGGCCGCGTTTAGGCGCCGCAATTTCTGAAATGTTGCACTGCCTAAATGGGTAATGAGGTTAAAGGTTTATGACCGACCTATTATTGTGTTCCTAGAAGTTCTTACGGGAAATTATGTAAACGGTTAGCGGTGAAGGCCTGCGCATGCCAATAGCAATGCAAAATAGTTAAAGCCTAGAGTCATCTACCCATGAGTATATTTGATCAAGATGAGTTAAACGTATCGCGGGCCGACCCAAAACAGTAGTTAGAGCTTCTTGGAATACAATAATCAGTCTAGATTTTCACTCACACATTGCTTATTTATTTGTGTTCGTGCTTGCGTTGCAGGTGCTTCTTTTCATCATGGAAAAGAAGATTTAAAGAAAAAAAACAAAAATGAATGATACCTTCAATAACGATGCGAGTTCCAATAGCAAATAAAAACAGGAAAGAAGGAAAAAAAAAGCCCGGCATCACTGCCGGGCTTGAAACTATCTGTTTATATCTGTTTAGTCTATATCATTATGAATGGTAAAGTCACGTTGAGCCTTAACCATATTGTTTACGTGCAAAATCAGGTTCTTACTTTCGTTCAGAATATTCAGATAAAGCATGGTGTTTTTAGTTCCTGCTTCATTTTTCTTAACACGTTTGATCTGTTCCTTCCGGGCACTTGCCAGAGCTTTAATACATGCATTGGTTTCATCAAGATGAGCATCAAGATTATCAAAGTTTCCACTCTTAATGATGGCACTACTGTCTTTCAATACTTTCTTAACTTTAAGAATAATATTGCTCAACTCCATCACCTGTACTTCCAATAATTCTTTGTGATTGTTGTCCACATGGTCATGAGCAGGGGTAACAATAAAGGTCATGTTGTGAGCAACTTCACGCATGTAATCCAGCACCTGAACATAATAATGGCCCTTTTCAACCGAATCCGGATCCAGTTTTTGAAGAATGCTTGAAATGTTGTCTTTCAAATTTTTAATACGTTGATTCAGTTCTTTAACATCTTTCTTGGTTTGTTTCAACTCCTTCAAACCTTTTAGTCCTTCACTTGAAAGTGCTATCAGTGTTCTTTCATATAACTTAGCAACTAGGATTAGAGTAGAAGCAACGTTATTGGTACATGTATCAACAATGTTCTCATCTGTAATCTGATCACTAGCAAGCTCGACAGTCAGGTTAGTCTTTTTCTTATGAATTGCATGTGTACGAAACATAAAGAAACTTGCTAAAGCAACAAGAGCAACAATTGCATAGATCTGTCCCCAGTAGATGATTAACGCCATAATAAATGCCACTGTAAAAGCCGCAAAAGCCGTGAAGAACCATCCACCAATTACTGAGAAAACACCTGTAATACGGTAAACTGCACTTTCACGTCCCCAAGCTTTATCAGCTAGAGAAGTACCCATTGCAACCATAAATGTCACGTAAGTTGTAGAAAGAGGGAGTTTTAATGAAGTTGCAAATGAGATCAGAATCGAAGCAACAATCAGGTTGACTGCAGCTCTAAGCATATCAAATGCAGGCGCTTCAGTCCCCAATTCTTCAACTTTCTTATTAAATGCTGTTTGATCGAAACGTTTTTTGATTTTAGTTTTAAGTGTTAGCGGAACAACACCTTGCATGGCAACTTCCATATTGCGAACACCATGAACGATTGAACGTGCAAACATGGATGAACCAAAACGTTCTTCACCTTCATCCTGACGACTCAAATCGATAGAAGTCTTTACCACTGCGCGTGCTTTCTTGGAAGTATATAGAGTCATAACCATGATAGCACCTGCACCAATCAGGAACAGGGTAGGTGTGGCAACTTTTCCTGCAAGGTCTGTCATGATTAAAGTTGCAGGATCAGCACCATTAGCTCCACTGAATATTTCGTAAGCCTGGAAACCAGCAATAGGCACACCAATAAAGTTCACAAGGTCGTTACCGGCAAAGGCCATAGCTAATGAGAAAGTCCCAATAAATACGATGAATTTCAGGATGTTGATATTTGCTATCCAGTTAAGAATCTGGAGGATGATAGTCCAGGAAATAAAACTGATTCCTATAATCAATAGGGTGTTATCTTTAATATAAGTCTTAAGGTCAGCACTCATAAAAGCAGCTCCTTTGGCACCCTTAATAAGGATGAAGTAGGTGATTGCTGTAATAGCAATACCTCCAAAAATACTACCATAGCGTTTGATGCCTTTATCGAAATCGAAAGTAAAAATAATTCGGGTGATGTACTGGACCAGTGCCCCTATCGAAAATGCTACCACTACCGATAGCAAAATACCACCTATAATCTGCATGGCTTTGGCCGAGTTTATCAGGTCGGCAATCTGGGCCAGCCTTTCTGTGCCGTCTTCCAGGGTAATCATATGATCATTCAGAGTCATGATATATGATACCGCTACAGAGGCACCTAAAAGTTCGAATACAATTGAAACCGTTGTGGAAGTTGGGAAACCAAAGGTGTTAAAGGTATCCAACAGAATCACATCGGTGATCATTACGGCCAGAAAGATGACCATTACACCCCAAAATGTAAAGTGCTGAGGATTCATAATCCCCTTTCGAGCGACTTCCATCATACCACTTGAGAAAACTGCACCAACCAAAACCCCGATGGCAGCAATAAACATGATAAACTTAAATGAAGCCGCTTTTGAACCAATAGCTGAGTTCAAAAAGTTTACCGCATCATTACTTACCCCCACCACGAGGTCGGAAATAGCAAGGAGGAATAATATCCCAACGATTACAAGAAATAGTGTTTCCATTATTTAAACTTTTGTGAAAAATTCGCTGCAAACATAGATAAATGATTTATGCGATCATTCGATCCTATGTTAAGTTAACGTTAAGTCATTTTTAAACTAAAGTTATAGATTTAAATATAGGGATTTTCCATCAGGTATAATGCTATTTTTGCAGTGTTATTTAATCAGGTTGAAATATTAAGGGCTTGTAGTAAAGAAGATTATATTATAAAACAAATAAAAAATGACAGCTAAATTAATCAAAGGAATCGCATTCATTGTACTGTGTTTAGTAGCATTTACTTCTAATGCGCAGGAAAAAAACACAGGAAAAGTCTCAGCAAAAGTATTCGCTAATTATCATCAACAACTGGCTGAAGACAACTCACAATTTGAACTTAAAAGAGCTTATTTTGGATATAGTAAAGATCTTGGAAGTGGATTCTCAGGTTTTGTGAAGTTGGATGTTGGATACCCTGATGGTGAAAATCAGTATGCTTATTTTAAGAATGCAGGTGTTAAATACAAGAAAAAGAATCTGGAAGTTCAGTTTGGTTTAATTGATGGAAATACATTTAAAGTACAGGAGAAATTCTGGGGACATCGTTACATCTATAAATCATTTATGGATCAGAATAAATTCAGCTCCAGTGCTGATTTAGGTACTAAAGTTGCTTATAAATTCACCGACTGGCTATCTGCTGATGCAATGTTATTGAATGGTGAAGGTTATAAGAAGCCTCAGAATGACAGCCGTTATAAAGGAACCATTGGTATTACATTGAATCCTGTTAAAGCGCTAACTTTCCGTTTATATACCGACTATGTGAAATCTGTTTATTCTCAAAATACCTATGCAGCTTTTGTCGGATATAAATACAATAAACTTTTCCAGTTTGGCGCTGAGTATAACATGCAGGCAAATAACAAGTACACGATGGATATGAATATGGGAGGTGTCTCAGCTTATGCTCTTGTTAATGTTACTCCAAAACTTGAAATTTTTGCCCGTTACGATCAGTTAAGATCAAATAACATAGACGTGATTACGGAAGATGCTGAAGGCACTGTAACAGTGGTTAACCAAGCATGGAATCTTGCAAAGGATGGTTCTCAAATCATTGGTGGTGTTCAGTATAAAGTTCATAAGAACGTGAAACTTGCTTTGGATTACCAGGGATGGACTCCGGCTGATGGAAGTGAAACAGAATCTTTCGTATTCCTGAATACGGAGATTAAGTTCTAGATTATTATCACTTAATCAATACTTTCAAAAGGCTGTTTCGATTGGTTTCGAGGTAGCCTTTTTTTATATCCAATATCCATTGTAAATTGTAGCAGTTTAAAACCTCTTATAGTAGAACATCACTTCTACATTAAATATTCTTCAATGGATATTTTACAATTAGCATTTTCTTACCAATTCCCAATAGTTATCCAAATTCATTTTTTGTAACTTTATGTATAACCTAACTGATTAAGAACCAATTTTTACTACTATGAAAAGGATTAATACAATTTTTCTCAGCCTGATTTTGATTTTCCCGTTTTTTGCGATAGCACAATTAACCGTCCCAGAGGCTCTGGGTGTTTACGGTGGACGCATTAATGCTATTACCGGTATTTCAATTCATAGTGATACTTCACGAATCTTTATAAGCACTGAAAGTGCCAACACAGCCTTTTGGGCAGATGTTTACACAGGAGTTTCTCCTTCATTTGGGGATTTTACTGTTATTCCCGGAATGGATGGTTCTGCTGGTTATGGAAGTTGGATTCATTCGATAGGAGCTCATGAAACTTCCGGGAAATTCTTCTTTATCCATGAGGGAACCGGCATAAATAGTATTGAGCATGATGGGATTTCTGCAACAAATGTTGTTTTGGGTAATCCACAGACTTTTTTAATTCAGGATGATTATCTTTTGTATTTGGAAGGGAATGATCTTCACTTTGGCCTTTTGGATGCGTCTGGGAATTATACTGCTGGAACAGGTTCACCGGTAGGATTAGGAACGGTAAATGATATGGCTACGATTGCAATTTCTCCGGCAAGTGATAGTGTTTATGTTTTTGTGGCAGGAATTACTCCTGTAATCTATAAACTGTCTGATCAATACACAGCTCTTTCAGGCTCCACTACCTACAGCAATATCTCCCCTGGAGGATTAAGTACCTCAGTTTTCTGGCAAGCCTTTGGAGTTGGATTCGATGGTCGTTTGTGTATTGGCGGCTCTACAGATACTGAAAAGTGGTTTGCATGGTCGGATGATGAAATCAACTGGACCGAGTATGATACCGGACTGGGAGGTGTTTCAGGGCCGAATCTGGCTTTTTCTGGAAATACCACATCTTATTATGTGTATTTTGCAAATGGATATAACAACAATAATGGTACTTCGGCAAACGATTGGTCCGGGTTTGGTGTAATTGGAGGGGATGAAACACATCCGAACGATGGTGCTGTTTTTGCTGATCCCAATAATAATGCGATTTGTTATATGACCACCGATATGGGAATTGGAGCTTCTGAAGACAATGGTGTGACCATTTTTGAAATTAATGATGGAGTAGAGGCTGTTCAGGTTGAAGATGTTGATATGGACGATACAAAGAATGTAGCCTGGGTGGCATCTAAATCTGGCGTGCGTAAGGTTTCAAATTATCAAACTTCGCCTGTGTGGACCGTTCCTATGTATCCATTTGATGATGGTTCACCCTATTTTTCCGCAGATATGAATCCGGCTGATACCAATTCGGCCTATGTTGGGAACGTGAGGATTTATAAAACAGAAGATGGCGGTGCGAGTTGGGTACAGTCTTTTACACCTGAAGATCCGCCATATAGTTTTTCTCAGATTGGAACAAATGCAACTGCCATTGAAGTGTTTCGGGGAGATACCAATATTGTATTCGCGGGATTCAGCCAATGGAATTCTGATAAAGGTGGTTTGTTCTATTCCATGGATGCTGGTATTACTTGGGATCAATTACTAATTGAGGTTAGTTCCATAGGGCAGGATGTGGATGTGGATGATATCGTTTTTAATATTGAAGGAACAGATACGGTAGCTTATATTGGTGTGGAGTATGATGTTACAACGCTACAGGGAAGAAGTATATACCGGATTACCAAAAGTGGTAGTACATGGTCTGTTGCCCAGGACATGGATGCCGGAGGAACAAGTGTTGGTTATGCCATTACAGCAACTATCCGTGATCTTGAGGTGAGTATTACTGGTGATACGATATTTTCATGTGGGACGGATGCTGGAAATAATCATCCGGTGGCCTATTATAAACCTATCAGTGCAACAAATCTATGGACTCCGTTTTCTACATCTGGTTTCCCATTTGTAGCTGGTAAGCAAGGAAGAGCAATTACTATTGGAGTGGATACAGTGTACTGTGCGGTTGATAACGAGATCTATATCTATCCAACTGTAGGGACAAGTTGGTCCACTGGATATTCATATCCAGCAGGGATGGAAATAAATGTTTTATACTGGGATGAATTGTTTGTTGGGACTTCAACAGGGCTTTATGGGCATTATGGTGATGGAACCAGTGGGGTGAAGGAAAATGAAAATGAAAAATCAGATTTCGTTAAAGTCTATCCTAATCCGGCCAAGGATCTGACCATTCTTGAATTCAAGTTAACAGAGCCGGAAACTATTAATATACATGTTGTCGATTTGCTTGGTAAAGCAAGGTATTTCAAACAAGAATATCTACGCAACGGCATTCATAAAATCTCTTTGGATTTATCGAAGTTTGAGAATGGTATTTATTTACTGCAAGTACGAAATGATGAGCAAAAGCAGATCATTCGTTTAATTGTTTTGTAGCAATTGATTTTTAATTCAGGTTAAAGAAATAAGTCCACCTCAAATCATATTATCGATTTGAGGTGGACTTTTGCATTAAAGATATTGTAAATATTGGCTTTACTTGCTGATATTTTGGCTTTCCCCACCTTTTTCCTCATATTTGTGATCCATTTTAACCAAATCCTTAAAACCGAAACCCCATTATGAAGAAATTCTTCATTGTACTAACTGTACTATTTACTTTAAGTGTCCATGTGTTTGGACAAGATTCCCCAAATAATTCAGATCAGGAGATAAAACCTCCGAAAACTGAAATCCCGGAAAACGCTAAATTCAGTGATAAAATCAATGACTTCTTTGTACCTATAGTGGATGCTATGGCCAGTGTACTATTCTGGGATCCTTTTGAAGCAATAGGAATCTACGATGGCACCGTTTATGATGATAATGGTGATGCGGTTTTGGATGCAGATGGTAATCCTCAAAAATCTAGTATCAAATTGGTTGTGGCATGGTTGATTCTTGGTGCATTATTTTTCACCTTCTATATGGGCTTTGTGAATGTCAGGGCTTTTAAACATGCTATTGATCTGGTACGAGGAAAGTTCTCTAATCCGGATCATAAGGGTGAGGTTTCCCATTTCCAGGCATTGGCTACGGCGCTTTCTGCAACTGTTGGGTTGGGGAATATTGCCAGTGTAGCAATTGCAATTTCCATTGGTGGGCCTGGTGCGACTTTTTGGATGATACTGGCTGGTTTGTTGGGGATGTCCTCAAAATTTACCGAATGTACGTTGGGCGTGAAATACCGTAAGATTGATGAAAATGGTGTCGTTTCGGGTGGACCTATGTATTATCTCAGCCAAGCTTTAGCCAAGAGAAATATGAAATATTTGGGTCAGATTTTGGCTGTGATTTTTTCTGTCCTTGTTATTGGAGGATCACTTGGTGGTGGTAACATGTTTCAGGCCAATCAATCGTTGAGTCAGTTTATTACAATTGTTCCGGGAATGGAAGCTTATAAACTGGAATACGGAATTGTGGTTGCTCTTTTAGTTGGTGTTGTAATTATTGGAGGAATTAAAAGTATTGCCAGGGTTACAGGAAAGATTGTTCCTTTTATGGCAGTGCTTTATGTCGCTTCAGCATTACTGATAATCTTTTTGAATATTGAAAAAACCGGAGATGCATTTATGCTAATCATTAATGGTGCATTTGATCCGGGAGCAATGAAAGGTGGACTGGTTGGTGTTCTTGTTGTGGGCTTTCAGCGTGCAGCATTTTCCAATGAAGCGGGTGTGGGATCGGCTTCAATTGCTCATAGCGCTGTTAAAACTAATGAACCGGTTACAGAAGGTGTGGTGGCTCTTTTGGAGCCTTTTATTGATACCGTTGTGATTTGTACCATGACAGCACTTGTGCTTATCTTTACTGGATTCCATGATAATTCTACAGGACTGGAAGGTGCTCAGCTTACCTCTGCAGCATTTGAAAGTGTCTTTTCCTGGTTCCCATATATTTTAGTTGTAGCCATCTTCCTGTTTGCATTTTCAACCATGATCTCCTGGTCTTATTATGGGCTAAAAGGGTTTGACTACCTGTTTGGACGCTTTTTCGAAAAAGTTTTCGGTCATAAAAAATATATGAAACTTACTTACCAGTTTATATTCCTGGCTTGTATTGTAATTGGGGCTTCATCCGAATTGGGAGCGGTATTGGATTTTTCAGACATGATGATTCTATCAATGGCTTTCCCAAATATCCTTGGACTAATTATTCTTGCACCTGAAGTGAAGCAGGACTTGAAAGAATATTTGTTTAAAGTGAAAACAGGAGTAATAAAGAAATATAAATAACGAAAAAGAATATAAGATAGAATATCATCATGTTAAATTAATTGGTTGTTGCTGTCAATAAATAATTAATTGTAGATTGTGAATGTGTGGTTGGATATTGTTATTATTGTAGTTGTTAAATGTTAAAAATCAGAGCTATGGATTCACAACCTAAAAACTATCACATTCCATATGAGGAAGCCCATAAAGAGGCAGAATTATGGAGAACAGAGACTTCAAAACTCAGAACATCCTTTGAGCTAAAAAGTGCTCATGTTTTTGATATTGAGTCAATCAAACAATTACTTGAAAGCTTATCAAACCATCAAGGGGATCAATTCAAAGGAATAAACATGACACATGTTCGATTCTATCATGGTATTCGTGTGGTGGATGGAAAAAAAATGCAATCGATTTTTGCTGTTGGAGCGTATGAAGACCCTGCTACGGGAAAAATTGAAGATATTATCTTAAGCAAGACCCATAATCAAAGTGGGATTATGAATGTTTCACGGCCTTGCCCACCTTGGTGTTCAAGTGCCAGAGACTTGTAACCAATGATAAACTTGGGGAGGTCAAAAAGTATATTTGATTATATTACATAGAATTAAATCAAAATGGAAGATTACAATCTATTATATAGAATATTGACTTACTGCCCTCCTCCAGTTTTATTTCCGGTGGTTGTCAGTTTTTTCGTTTATAATAAACTACCTTTTTATTTCCGGGTTTTTTGCTTGTTTTTATATATATCATTGGGATTTGAGTTTGTGGGGTATTATCTAGCTTCCAATGGTATTAATAATCTGTTTCTTATGCATGCATTCGTGTTGTTGGAGTTTTCATTTGTATCATATTTCTATTCCAATTTACTCGAATCATATATTCACAAGCGTACAATGCTAATAATAATATTGGTATTTAATCTGTTTTCGTTGATTAACTCGATTTTCATTCAAAAATATGTCGATTTGAATACCTATGCCCGTATAGTTGAGATGCTAATTCTTTTCATTTTCAGCTTGATGTATGCCTATAAATCTTTCCGGTCATTAGTTAGTGATCGTTCTGAAGAATCTGTTTTTTGGGTTAATATGGGGTATTTGATTTATACAATGACGGCTACAGTTATTTTAATTCTGGGTGATTATGTGATTAAAAATAGTCAGGAGCGTATTGATACCTGGTTGATAAACTTTATTTTTCTATTTGTTCTGAATATATTCGTGTCTATAGGTCTGCTTCGTGTGCTAAAATTTCCGATGATTAACGAGAGAGTTAATTGATTTAAACAAAAAAGAGCCATCAGAATATCTGATGGCTCTTTTATATTTGGAGTAATTCTTAGTCTTCCAAAGTGTGAATAACAAGACCAGAACGAAGTTTAGGTTCGAACCAGGTTGTTTTTGGAGGCATGATGTTACCAGTGTCAGCAATATCAATCAATTGCTGCATAGATACTGGATAAAGAGCAAAAGCTACTTCCATAGATCCATTATCAACACGCTTCTTTAATTCACCTAAGCCACGGATACCACCAACAAAGTCAGCACGCTTTGTACGACGTAAGTCTTCGATACCAAGTAAGTTATTCAAAACATGATCTGAAAGAATGGTTACATCTAGAACGCCAATTGGGTCATTATCATCATAAGTACCAGCTTTAGCATTCATCTTGTACCATTTTCCATCGATGTACATAGAGAATTCGTGTAGTTTGCCTGGCTTGTAAATATCTTCACCCATGCATTCTACTTCAAAAACTTCATCAAGCTTTGTTAAGAATTCTTCTTTTGATAAACCATTCAAATCCTTTACTACACGGTTGTAGTCGATGATAGCTAATTGATCATCTGGGAAGTGAACAGACATAAAGAAGTTGTATTCTTCGTTACCTGTGTGGTTAGGGTTTTGCTCTTTTTTCTCAAGTCCAATACGTGCAGCAGCAGCAGTACGGTGGTGACCGTCGGCTACGTATGTATATGGTACTTTAGTCTCGAAAAGCTCTTCCAAACGCTTGTTAGTATCAGCATCGTTGATAGCCCAGAAATGGTGTCCGAAACCATCTTCTGCAGTAAAATCATAATCAGCTTCCTGACCTTTAACGATATTGTTTACAATCTCGTCAATCTCAGGTACGGCTTTGTATGAAAAGAATACGGGCTCGATGTTAGCATTTGTATAGCGAGTTAAGATCATTCGGTCTTCTTCTTTGTCCGGACGAGTCAACTCATGCTTTTTGATGATACCCTGGTTGTAATCTTCACATGCAGCACAACCAACGATACCATACTGAGTACGGCCATCCATAGTTTGAGCATAAATGTAGAATTTAGCCTCAGTATCTAATGCTAACCAACCTTTGTCGCGGAACATTTTCAAATTATCAACTGATTTATTATAAACAGTTTCTGAATGAACATCTGTTCCCGCAGGACAGTCAATTTCCGCTCGTGTAATATGAAGTAAAGAGCAATCTTTACCTTCTGCCATCTGTGCAGCTTCCTCGCTGTTCATAACATCGTAAGGAAGGCAAGCCAGATCCTTTGCAATCTCTTTTGGAGGACGTAATCCTTTAAAAGGTTTTACAATAGCCATATTATTTTATTTTTAACAATTAAACTATAATGAATTATTTATTTACTTTATAAGTGATGTCACCATTGTTGATGAAACCAACAATCTGATTTGCTGAAGCAACACCAGCATTGATATTTGCTTCTGCAGTTTGAGCACCCATTTTCTTAGGAGTGAAGTAGAAACGACCTGCAAATTTCTCAGCAATTTCCTCAGCATTGTTAGGTGCAATGTCAGAAATATAAGTAAAATCAGCGCGTTCGTTGAATAATTTAATCAAACCTTCTTCACAAACCACCTCTTTTCGTGCTGTATTAACAAGAGTAGCACCTTTAGGCATTGTATTCAGAAGATCAAAATTGATCGAGTTTTTCGTTTGTTCAGTTGCAGGAATGTGAAGAGAAATGTACTGACATGTGCTATACAATTCTTCAACACTATTTAATGGAGTAACTCCGTCAGCCTGGATTTGCTCAGCAGAAATGAAAGGATCGAAAGCGAAAACTTCCATGCCGAAACCTTTAGCAATACGAGCAACACCACGACCTACGTTTCCGTATGCATGGATACCGATCTTTTTACCTAAAAGTTCAACACCAGCTTTACCATTAAATTGGTTACGAGCCTGGAAAACCATCATACCAATTGCCAATTCAGCAACAGCATTTGAGTTCTGGCCAGGTGTGTTCATTGCAACTACATTGTTAGCAGTACAAGCAGCAAGGTCAAGGTTATCATAACCAGCTCCTGCACGAACAACAATTTTTAGGTTTTTAGCAGCTTCAACAACTTCAGCAGTAACTTTGTCACTACGAACAATCAAAGCATCAACATCAGCAACAGCTTCAAGTAGCTGAGCTTTTTCAGTATATTTTTCTAGTAAAGCAAGTTCGAAACCTGCTTTTTCTACGATTTCACGAATTTGACTTACGGCAGCCGGTGCAAATGGCTTCTCAGTAGCAATAAGAACTTTACTCATGGTTGTATTTTTTTCGTATTAATACTAATTCTTAAATAAGGCAATGGAGAAACCTGTTAAGATTTCTCCTTTGCAACTATATTATCTTCAAATAATTAGTCTTATTTTACATGCTTTGCTTCAAAATCCTGCATAGCCTGTACTAATGCTTCAACGCTCTCTTTTGAAAGTGCGTTGTAAGTAGAAGCACGGAAACCACCTACAGAACGGTGACCTTTAAGACCAGACATGCCACGTTCAGCAGTTAATGCAAAGAATTCTTTTTCTAATTCTTGGTATCCTTCAGCCATAACGAAGCAGATGTTCATCAATGAGCGGTCTGCAGGGTCAACAACTGTACCTTTGAACATTGGGTTACGGTCAATTTCGTTATAAAGGATGTCCGCTTTTTCAATGTTACGACGTTCCATTTCTTTAATTCCACCTTCTGCTTTGATCCACTTTAACGTTTGCAGAGCAGCAAAAACTGGTAGAACCGGAGGTGTGTTGAACATAGAACCGCCATCAATATGAGTTTCGTACTTCAACATTGTAGGAATCGTGCGCTCCACTTTTCCAAGAATATCCTTACGAATGATAACAAAAGTAACACCTGCAGGAGCAAGGTTCTTCTGAGCACCACCATAAATCATTGCATACTTAGAAACATCTACAGGACGGCTGAAGATATCAGAAGACATATCCGCTACCAATGGTACGTTGATGTCCATATCTTCCTTGATTTCTGTACCGTAAATGGTATTGTTCGTTGTGATATGAAAATAATCCGCATCAGCAGGGATTTCATATCCTTTAGGAATGAAATTGTAAATAGCTTCTTTTGAAGAAGCAACTTCAACAACTTCACCAAAAAGTTTAGCTTCTTTTTGAGCTTTGTTTGCCCATGTACCTGTGTTTAGGTATGCAGCTTTCTTATTCAATAGGTTGTAAGGAATCATGCAAAACTGAGTGCTTGCTCCACCACCTAAAAATAATACTTCGTAACCTTCAGGAATGTCTAATAATTCCTTGAATAAAGCTTGTGCTTCATCCATAACAGCGACAAATTCTTTACCACGGTGTGATACTTCCATTACTGATAAACCAGTACCAGCAAAATCTTTTACTGCTTTTGCTGTTTCTTCAATTGTAAATTGAGGCAAAACTGAAGGGCCAGCGGAAAAATTATGCTTTTTCATTCTATCTGAAATTTAGATCGTTATACTATTGTTTTTAATATTTTTCTTTGTGCTAAAAGCAAGACAAAGGTAGAATAAATCGGGAATAATGAAAGCGAAATGCGTGGAATTTTAGGAAAATTCAGTAATAAAAAACGACTCTAAAATAGGATTTAGAGTCGTTCATAATATTTTGATAAACAGATGTTCTACTGAATAATGATTTTTTTGTGCCGGATGCCTGTTCGGCTTTCAACACTTAGGAAATATATTCCGGGTAAATAATCTGCTAGAGAAATACTCTCCGTATGCTTTCCCGCTGAGATGTTACTCTTAATTACTTTCGAGATGCCATGAGCTGAGGTTAATCTCAGATCACAGGCAGAGCGTGATTCATAAGAGACAATCAAATTATCGTTAACTTGAATAGGATTCGGGAAAATGTTTAATCCTTTAATTTCATGTTTCGAAACATTTACAGAAGTTGAGTCGTACTTAACAGTTAATTTGTCAAAAAGCACAACCGGGATGTTTTCTGTGTTTTCAGTGAATCCTGGGTTTAGGAATACAACCAGAGTGTCGCTTGGACTGATGTTTATAGGGTTGTAACAAGTGATGCCCATCCACCGGTTTTCACTAACATTCCTACTACATAACGTAGTCCAGTCTCCATTCTTTCTAAGGATAGCCAATCCTATAGATGGGTCACCTGAAAGGTAAGCATTGTTCTCCTGAACTTTGATACATCCCCAAACAAAAACGTGACTCCCATTTGGAAGGCCTGTGATTGGTTGGTATGCTGCATTAAGTTCTAAGGAATAGTTTTCTGCACGTGCTGAGTTACATTTGAAACTCCATGTACCTCCATCTTCTGGGACATCTGCAAAAAATTGATTGCTGCCACTAAAGCGCCAGCCATCAAAAGATGGATTGCCGAAGTTATCTTCGAAGCTGGGGCTCTTAATATTCACATCATATAATTGACTATAACCTGAATATAAGGTGCCACAGGTAAACAGCGCACTAATTGCTAGTGCTAAGAGTGTTGGTTTTTTTCTAGGGGATCTCATCTACCTTCCATTTTTATATGGCGGGGTAAAGTTATGTAAATATTTTATTTATTAAAATTATTATTTGAATAATATCGAAAAATAATTACACGTGTAACTACTATTCGTTTTGGTCTGATTTTATATAGTCTCTGTAATCAATAAAAAGAGTTTCCAATTTAAGCATATTATTAAACAGGAATTCAAACATTTTTGGCCAATCGTTTTTATCAAACATGTTAACGTTATCGAGTTTATAATAGATTCGACTCATCTCTCTGCCTTCTTCAGTTTCATGAATCAACTCCCAGACCACACCACCTTCAAATTCACTATTTATTATTGTGCTGAGACTAGAGAGTTTTTCATATAGCTTAAGTCTCGAGTCTTCATCTTTGGTGCTAATTTCGAGTGAAACAAGTGCAAAGCGTTTAGTTGCTTCAAACTTCAGAGACATGGGTTTTATTCCTGTCTTGTGGAGAGTCCACTGTTTAGGCAGGCCTAAACCATTCCTTTTTTTAGTACTTAAGCTGCCAAATGTCTCCCAAAATTCAAGTTTTAATGCTCTTACTTCCTCTTTACTATACATACTTTAAAATTATTGGGCAAAAATACAATTTATGATGGAAAGAAATTGAATGATTTATAAAGTTTTTGAAGTTGACATTCATTTGATTAAGAATGATTTTAATGTTGCTATTTGATATTTTAATTAGTTATAACGCCTTGAAATTATTGTTAGATGTATGTATCTTTATATAAGGTGTAAAAAGCAAAATCATAGGTAAAGGTATTGTAACTCAAAATTAATGTATCATGGCAAAGTCAATTAAGAAAAAAAACTCTCCAGTTGATTTGAGATTCCATATTAACGAAGTTGTTGCTGGTAATCGGAAATTCGAGAATATTTATCAAGGATTGTCTCGGATGATTCTGGGCGATCGTAACCGTATTAGAAAAGTAATGGTGAATGGTCGTAATACTTATGATTTTCAAATATTCAGAGAAGGGAAGAAACATATTATTGGAATGTATGATGAGATTAACAGCTTTGTTTCTTATGTAAAGGATGCTGCTGAAGGTGGTTCTTCTGCAGAGATGGCATTTGTTTTAATCGGAGAACCTGGGAATGGTAAGACTTTCTTTGTTGACTTTGTTAGTAAAAAATACAGAGAGTTTCTTGCTATAGAAGAGAATAGAAAATATACATACCGAATAAAAGGACTTGAACAGCTTGGGGGATATGGGAAGATTAAAAACATTGAATCACAAACCTATGAAGATCCTATGATTCTTGCTATGAATCTGTTTGATGATAAGGAAGAATCGAAGAAATTTATTGCTAAACAAGGAGCTAGTGATGAACTAATTGAAATAATATATCGCAATTATCGACCATTAGGAGCTTGCAGTGATTATGTGATTTCTCAATTGAAAGAATATTGCGATTCTGATATAGAAAAACTTCTTGCTATGATAGAAGTTATACCAGTGCCAATTAGTGAATCCAGGGGGACTATTACCGGTAAGTATGCCGCGAAAGATAAAATCACCTCTTCAGCAGTTGATTTGATTGGAGAGGAATCAATAACCAGATTGTTGCATATAGCAGATACTGATAACCCCTATCGATTTGATTTGAGAAGAGGAGCTTTAGCCAGAGTTGCTGGTGGTGGTATTCATTTTGCTGATGAAATCTTTAAAAATAAAAGAGATTTAGTTCAGGTTTATTTGGGAGTTATTCAAAATCGGGTTATTGAAATAGAGGGATTTAAGTGGCCTTTGGATACTCTGGTTGTCGCAACGAGTAATAACAGTGAGTTTGCTCGTTTCCTCGAAGAAAAAGAACAGGCTCCAATTGTAGATCGTTGCCGGATTGCATATATGTCACACAATACCAATTATCGTTTACAGCAAGAGCTAACTGAATATGCTGTAGGAAGTCATGAGAAAACAACATTTACTTCCGATGAATTGCATATTGACCCCAACTTGAATTACGCCATTTCAATGGCTGTCACATTAAGTAGAATGCCATCTGCAGAAAAACTAACTTCTGTTGAAATGATGAAATTGGCCTCGGGTGAAGTTGCCGGAGAGAAGAGTGTTAAGACTCTAATTGAAGTGATTAATGATTTAAATAATGATCCGGATATTACCAAGCGTTTTGGGCAAAAAGGATTGGGACACCGAAACTTGGGAAGAGCTCTGCAGGTTCTTCTTGAAAGAAGTGAAACCCAGGAAGGAAAATGTATGTATGCAGGTGATGTTTTTGATGCAATAGAGAAAATCATACTGGATTATATTCAGGATTCCAATGATCGAACGAAATATCTTAATGATATTAAAATTGCTAAAGGATTACATCGTAAGAATATTATGACTACAATTTTCAATGCCTATATGGATGAACCTGATGCCATAGAGAAGGACGTTTTGAATTATGTTAATATGGTAATAGGCATGGATGCAAGAAATCTTGGTTCGGATAAGATTTGGACTTATCGTGATCCTCAAACCAATAAGCTCGTCGCTCTAAAAATTGATGAGACCTTTGTTGATAGTGTTGAATCAAGACTTGGACTGAAAACAAAAGAGCAGAAAGAGTCATATCGTACTACCATTGCCAAAATTTATGGACAGAAAATGGTACAAGATCCTTTATATAATTTCATGGATAATAACGATTTGGTTAAAGCTGTTACAGATGTGCGGCTTAAATCGGATGTTGCCGGTGCTGGTAGCCTGGTAGGGGCGCTGTCAAACCGAACCAATGAAGAAAATCAGAAATTGTATAATCGGATGATAAAAACGATGGTAGAAAAACTTTCGTATTGCCAAACCTGTGCTTTGAAAACAATCGAATATTTCTGTACACAGGATGATGCAAATTAGTTGAGCATTTTATTTTTGAAAACAACCTGAAATGAATAATGAAGTGCCACATACTGTTTTTAAAAGTCACAATCAGGAATTAAATTCTGGTTACAGGCATGTTATTCCAGTTTACAAGGGGGCTGATAAGAACCAGACTGGCTTTTATGATTGGAGCGATGGTGTTCGTATTTCTGGCTTTTCACTTAAACCTTTTGATCCTACACTTGCATTTGAAACCTTAGATGAATTACTGAAACGTGATGAACAGCGGGAGATAGATGGCTTTCCCAGAAGAATTCGATTAGGTAAAATCTTTCGTTCTGTAGATAAAACCAAGGGTAAAGTTATTGTTGTTCCCACCACAACCGAACCCAAGTTTTATCATGATGATTCATTTACAATGGAAGATGGAGATGAAGGTGAATCCGGTGGAACCGGAGAAGGAGATGATGGTCAGGTTGTAGGAGAAAAACCTGTAGATCAGGAGGGGCAAACCGGACAAGGTGCAGGCCAGGGAGAAGGGGGTGAACATGAAACCGGAACAGAGGCTTTTGATCTGGGTAAAGTCCTGACAGAACAATTTAAACTCCCCAACCTGGAAGAGAAAGGTACCAAGCGTTCTTTTACTAATTATGTGTATGATCTAACCGATAAAAACAGAAGATTTGGACAACTTCTCGATAAAAAATCGACTCTGCGTAAATTGATAGAAACCAATATTCTTCTGGGACGCATTAAGCCTGATGAACCATTTGATAGCAAAGATCTGTTAATAAGTCCTGATGATCATATTTACAGAATTCTTTCCAAAGAAAAAGCCTTTGAAGCCCAGGCAATGGTTTTTTTTCTTCGTGATTATTCTAGTTCAATGAATGGTAATCCGACGGAAGTAGTAACCTCTCAACATTTGTTGATTTATTCCTGGTTAATGTATCAGTACAAAAATAGAGTTGAAACTCGCTTTATTGTTCATGATACACAGGCTAAAGAGGTAGTAGATTTCTATACTTATTATAGGGTTTCAGTTGCAGGAGGTACCCAGGTGTACACTGCATTTGATTTGGTTAATGAAATTGTAGAAAATGAATCCATTGCTCGTGACTATAACATCTATGTCTTTTATGGAACTGATGGGGATGATTGGGATACCAGTGGGAATAAAACAATAGAGGCTATTCGGAAGATGCTTTCATACTGCAATCGAATAGGGATTACTATTGCAAAGAATGATTGGGCTAAAACAGCTGGCTATACAGTTGTGGAAGACTATATTCATCGCTCGGGTTTATTAAAAAAACATAGTGATAAGTTTAAGATGGATGCAATGATTTCTAAAACTGCATCCGAGAAACGAATTATTGAAGGAATTAAAAAATTGCTGGAATAAATGCAATTGATCGAACAACATATAAAAAGTATTATGGAAGAATGCAAACGCAGAGCTTCCAAATCAGGATTGAATTTTGATAATGAATCCCTGGAATATATTGTTACAAACAAAGATTTATTACAATTGAGTCCGAAGTTGATGATTCCAACGATATATGATTATTGGGTGCATGATGTTGAGTTATTAAAAGGGGAGGGGATTTATAAAGTTTATCCGTATAATCCTTTTGAAACAGTTATTAATAGCCGTCCTGCAATTTCATTTTATAATGATAATAATCCAGATTGGCTCAATGTAATGATCTTTTATCATGTGTTGGGGCATATTGATTTTTTCCAGAATAATATATTTTTTCAACATACCTGGAGTGACGATTTTGTAGGGCAGGCTTTAGCTGATAAACGATTAATTACGACCTTGAGAAGTACTCATGGCCGCTGGTTGGATTACGTAATTGAATTTGCACGCTGTATTGATAATTTAACAGGTTATTATTCTACTATTTCCAAATCCTTTATAAAAGAGCTTCATCCGGTCGTTTCTAAAGAACAATATTACTTTGAAGTTTTTCTTCAAGAGGAGCAAAAAGCATCTGTTAATAAGATTCAGCGGGAAGTTGAAGAATTTAACGAATTATTAGAGAAAGATTATCGGTTAGCTTCTGCAATGTTTTTCTCAGAAGTAAAGAAGAATTACCCTGAGTTTGAAGCAATGTACCAAAAGTATATCAGGGAGGATCGCGATCGGGATCGCAAATGTGATGTGATGGAGTATATTCGTGATCACTCTAAGTTTTTAAGAGAAGAGAAAAATATCTGGATGAAAGGTGTGATCGATATTGTCAGAAATACGTCCTTGTATTTTGCTCCCCAAATTAGAACGAAAATCATCAATGAGGGTTGGGCCAGTTATTGGCATGATTATCTTTTTAGAAATGATGATAGGATTCAGGGAAATGAGATTGCTTATTCAAGAGTAAATGCTGAAGTTACATCATTGAATCGCTTGGGTTTAAATCCATATGCAATTGGCTTGCGATTGCTTCAATATGTGGAAGAACTTGCTGATAAAGGTAAATTGCAGCATCAATTCCAGAAGCTTCTACTTAGAGATGAAAGAAAATTGTTCAACCAAAAGACCGGAAAAGGTAAAGAAGTCCTGTTCAATATAAGAACCTATTTTTCTGATCACACACTAATATCAACTTTTGTGGATCAGGATTTTGTTGATCAACATCAGCTGTTTGTTTCCGGAAAAAGACTTAACAAGGATAAAGGTGTTTATGAGTATTATGTAAAAAGCAGGAAGGCTGAGGATTATAAGCAGATGCTCTTGGATTCTTTATATCATCCACCACATATCGTTTTAAATTTAGAAAAATCCTCAGATGATATTATTTACCTGAATCACTTCTATGAAGGAAAACAACTTGTTCAGGAGTATATTCCTGATGTAATGATGGCCATAGAGTATTTGTGGGGGGGAGAAGTGAAACTTGAAACTTCCTTGATACATATGCGTGAGGTTAAAGAGAATAAAACGTTTACAAAAAGTGTTCAGAGAGTTGTGTATACTCAAAAGGATAGGAAATTGACTAAAAAGGTGTTATGAGTAGTGCATCACAAAGCGAACTGCAAAAATTGATACGGGAGCTGGAAGAAACCGGTGAGCGCCTTGAAGCTTTGATTAATCTTAGCAATAAAATCAAGGATGAAGAAACGCGTATCACCTTGTCGTACAATGAATTTTTGAATTATTCAGCCCGACGTCCGGAACACATCTTCCGGGATATTTTTCAGATCTTTCATGATATGGTTAATCATTACGTGCCAGAAGGGATTGATGAATATCCTAAATCAGAGGATACTATTGGATTTAAACATTTTGATACCAGTGATTTGTTTGAAAAGGATTGTGATAACCCTTTTTATGCAGACCGTCTTTTGGTGAATAGGTTTATCAAGTTAGTTAATAGTTTTACTACCGGAACATTAAGAAATCGAATTATTTTATTTGAAGGCCCTCCGGGAAGTGGGAAAAGTACTTTTTTGAATAATTTGTTGAACAAGTTTGAACAATATACCAATACCTCAGAAGGAGCCGTATATCAGACATTCTGGTGTCTGGATCTGGATAAATTGGGTAGTTTTGAAGAGGTGCATTTTCGACTCGGGCAACAATTGTCAATGGCGAAAGATTTGTTTGCTGACAAGGATTTTAGGGATAAGAAAAAGTTTTTGTCTTTTCCTTGTCCAAACCATGATCACCCTATTTTACAGATACCAAAAGTATATCGAAAAAGATTTTTGGATGAACTAATTATCGACTCCAAATTTAAAGCACAGCTTTTCAGAGATAGCGAGTACGAGTGGGTTTTTAAAGACACTCCTTGCAGTATATGTAGTTCTTTCCATTCGGCATTGTTGGACATGCTTGGAGATCCATTGGAAGTTTATAAGATGATTAAAATCCGTAGGATGGCTTTTAATCGTCAGACAGGATTGGGAATATCAGTTTTTAATCCTTCCGATCCAATCTCAAAAAAACCCATTGAAACACCAAGGTTGCAGGAGTCGCTGGATCAGGTTTTTAAACATGAGCCAATTCGCTACCTCTATTCATTCTTAGCAAAAACTAATAACGGGATTCTTTCCTTGATGGATATAAAGGAAAATAATGCAGAGCGTTTGACCAGTATGCATAGTATAATTAGTGATGGTTTTCATAAAGTGGAATACATTGAAGAGCGCATAAAGACCTTGTTTTTGGGGATTATAAATCCAGATGACAGGAAGCATTATGAAGCAATCCCTTCATTTAAGGATCGTGTTGTAACAGTAAATATTCCTTATATCCTTGATTATAATACAGAGGTAGCTATTTATGAAGGAAAGTTTGGGAAATGCTCAACAGCAAGGTTTATGCCTGGGGTGCTTGAAAATTTTGCGAAAATTATTATCTCTTCCCGCATGAAAACCAAATCTTCTTCTATCGAAGCCTGGTTGAAGCATCCCGATAAATATGATAAATACGTCGACAAATATTTTCTTTTATTAAAGATGGATTTGTATACTGGTAAAATCCCTTCATGGTTGAGTGAGGAGGATGTACGTGCATTGGATTATAAAACCAGAAAATCAATATTAAAAGCCTCTATTGAAGAAGGTGGAAAAGGATTCTCCGGCAGGCAGTCAATCTTTCTGTTTAATGCTTTGGTTGGTAGGTATCTCGCTGCAGGTGATGCTATGATTTCTATGGAAATGGTGGAGCGATTCTTCACCGAAGATAAGGAGTTATTGGCTCAAATTCCGGTTGGTTTTATTAAATCGGTTAAAGATATGTACAACTATACCGTACTACAACAAGTTAAAGAGGCTAGCTATTCTTATAATAATGAACAAATAACAAGGGAGATACTCAATTACCTGTTTGCCATAAATTATGAACCTGAGGTGACAAAGAAATCCACATATACAGGTGATCAGATTCAAATTACTGAAGATTATTTTAAACTATTTGAGTTAACTGTTTTAGGATCTGGAGTTACAGACGATCAGCGAAGTGCATTTCGCAAGGACATGCAAAGTATTTATATTAGTAGAACCTTGTCTCAGGAAATTCGAGTGGAAGGGAAGCAGTTGAATCAAACTGATCAATTTGCGGATTTATTTAAAAAATACACCAAAATGTTGAAACAGAATGCGCTGTCTCCATATCTTGAAAACGAGAATTTCAGAAGAGCGATTGTAGCACATGGGACCGAAAATTATAAAACATTTGATAAGCGCCTTCAACGGGAAGTTGATATGTTATTGGCAAATCTGAAAGGGAAGTTTAAGTACAATAAGCGAAATGCAAAACAAGTGAGTTTATATGTGCTGGATAATAAACTATCGGAAAAATATGGATAAAACAGTAGGCCAACCTTTAAAAGGTTGGCCTATCAAACAGAAGCAATTTATTTATTACAGATAATTGATTCCCCAACTATCTTCTCTTTGTTTCGCCTTTTCCTTCCATTCAGGATATAGGTTTTCTTTGAATTCCTGCTTTTCCTTCTTCAGTTTTTCAACCGGCAATCCGATAAATTCATGGGCTTTATCCTTTGTTGTAATATCAGGATAAGGTACTTCACCTTCAAATCCTAATGTTAATAACAGTCGAGCTAATTTGATACGACCTTCTTGAGCTACGGTGATGCCTGTACTGATAACACGTCCAATTTCAATCGGAGCATGGAATGATCCACCATGACTGGCAGCAGCATAATCCCAACGCCATTGTGCATGACGAATATCCATCAGGATGTCTTTCATTTGCTCTTCAGATGCACCTAAATCCCAAGCCTTCTTAGCTTCAACATGAGCTCTGACAATTAACTCTTCTAATTTATCACGGTTCTCAATGATTTTATCCTGACGTTCATAAACGTCTTCGATCAGCTGCGTAGTATTCTCTCGGTGGCAAACCTGACAAGAATTTTCAACATTGTTCAAAGGACTTTGAATATGGTGATCAGTAAATTTTTGACCACCTTCTGATTTATATGGCATATGACAATCTGCACAAGAAACACCGCGTTCTGCATGAACACCTGTTAAATATACTTCATATCCAGGATGCTGAGCTTTTAGCATCGGAGCTTTACTGAGTTTATGTGTCCAATCTTTGAAGCCTAATTCATCGTAATATTCTTCCATCGCTTCAACACTCATACCTTTATCCCATGGGAAAGTTAAGTATGGAACACCTTCTACAGGAGTTTTTTTGTTGAAGTAATATTCTACGTGACACTGAGCACATACCAATGAACGCATTTCATTATGAGATACTTCGTTGATGTCTTTGCCCATTCTGTCGAAAGCTTCTATTAGAGCCGGACGTGTTATTTTCAGGTCCATCGTTTTTGAATCGTGACAATCGGCACAGCCTATCGCATTAACGATTTCTTCACCTTTTGAAGCCCATTTCCCGCTATAGAATGCTTCAGGGCTACCCAATTCGTCCATCAGGCGAGGTACATCAGGGCTCTTACAAGTCCAACATGTGCTTGGCATTGGGCCTGAGTTCTCATCTTTTGGACCACCAGTTCTTAATGAGTTTACAAGATCATCAATAGCATAGTAGTGTCCACGTCCCTGGTTATAATCTTTTGCAAACCCATAACCAGCCCAAAGAACAACTAATCGTGGATCAACCTCAAGCATGTCGATCATTGCACCACCATTGTATTTACTTTTGAAATCACTTTCAGCTGTATTATAATAGGATTCGAATTCTTTAGGAAAGTTTTTGCCCCACAGTTCATTTCGGGGTTCAACATCCTTAATTTCAACTTTTGGTTTGTATACAAATTCGCTTTCAGCTCTTCTTTGTGTAATTGAAGATGCTAATAGTCCCAAGATAAATACAACGACTACTGTAGCTATAAAAAGAGACCAATTTACCCATGGTTTACGTTTTGTTTGATTTTCCATGATTTTAAGCTTTTATTTTATTCTTTTAAATTCAGTTAGTTTAGTCTTTCATCATTTTTTTTAACCAGGCAGGTACCGGATCATCCAATTTTGGAACCCTTGCATGGGGTACAGATGATAAACTGTTTACCCTACCATGAGGCACTTCACGGTGACATTCCCAGCACAAGCGGTTTTCATCGTGCTGAACAATTGTTTGCGATTCAACTGCCATCTGTTTGTCATCAAATAATTTTTCATGACAACGAATGCAGTTATTTTGAACTACCTCTATTCCTTCCTCCTTAATCATGATTACCTGTGGTTCTGCTCGCATAGTGAACATCGATGCATGTCGCATTCCGTCTTTTGCTTTAAAGTAATACTTATTCACCACATTGTTGTGTGGGACATGGCAATCGTTACAGTTTGCGTTTTCACGATGTGAACTGTGAAACCAGGTAGCATATTGAGGATTCATCACATGGCAGTTTACACAGGTTTCAGGATCGTCCGATAAATAGGATGATGCATTAGATACGCGGAATGTATAGATAAACAATCCGACAAATACACCCAATACAATGATCACTGGTATGCGCCAGGATGGAGGTGGAATTAACACTTTTAATAAATTACTCATCCCTTAGTTTTTAATTATTAACAGGTGTTGATTGATTCCTAATCCTTATTGTTTTGCTTTTTTTGTCTTAAAAAATGTAGGTTTGAAACTTAACATTACCCAAAGCCAGTTACTTGTCTCATCAGCGTTACCGCCTTTAAGTATTTCCATTGATTCTGTACCAAACATATGAGAGTATCCAATGCTGATTGCGGAAATCTTGGAAAGTTTATAACCACAACTCAGGTCGATTTCTGTACCTAAATTTGCATCCACCACATTTGTTTCAGCATCTTGTAAATCCGCTGCTGTTGCGAAGAAATGGATTGTTCCTTTTGTGTTGAATTTATTTTTAGAATATTTCAAGAAACCATAAGTGTCTTTTAAGCCTACTCCATTTGCATGGTTACCCACATAGAAATAATCCATGTGCCCATTAAATTTATGGTTGGTTCCATACAGAGGCATAAACGAGGTGTTGTCATATCCTTCAACTGCTTTATCTGCAGAAGCTGTTCCTGAAAGATATTCGTAACCAAGGCCAGCCGTAAACTGCTTATTGATAGCCAAAGAAGCATCCAGGGCAAAATAGTTTGCATTTATGTCATGATTTGCGCCATCTTCGCCCATTTGATGATAAAAAGCTGCATTTGCTTTTAACCCACCAAATTTTGAAGTAACACGTCCACCTATGGTTTGGCTGTATTGAGTTTTAAACACATTATTTTTTACGTCTGGATTAACTGGAGTATCAGTCGGATAAACATCTTTACCGTTATTTAAAAATAAAAGGCTTACAGCAAAGTGTTCAATCTTCTGATTTAACCAGATATACTGAAGGGTTTTGTAATTGGCCAATTCATAAACGGATGCATATAAACGTTCCTTGTTTTGGTTGTATGCCGCACCAATATGCAATTTTGAAGATTTCCCTTCATATTTTAAAATTGCGGCATCATGGCTACGAGCCTGCTGGGCCCAGCCTACGCTACCAAAGATACGGTGATCGTCATAAACTAGTTCTTGACGCCCTGTTTTCAATGAAATTCGCTTTGTAAAGATAACTTCACCCCATGCCTGATGAATCGAGGATAAACCATCATTTCTGTTCAGCTGAGGTGCTTCTCCCCAAACTCTTACATCCTGAAGGGAAAGTCCGACTTTTACTTTGCTTGACATATAGTCAAGGTTTAATCGACTACGTTGTGAAATAAAGAATGCAGGGTCGGTATCTGCTCCATTTAGTGTTTTGTATCCGTTTCGATATTCAGACCGGGGTCGGATTTCTCCACTCAATTTAAAGCTTTGTGCAAGAACGCTGCCTACTGGTAATAGTCCTATTATCAGTAAGGTTAATAGTGTTTTCTTCATGGTTAAGTAGTTTTGATAGTATTAAAGGTAATTAAATACTCAATAATATGCAATAATAATAAAAACGGTAAACAAAACCTTAAATACCAAATAAAAAACACTAATTTAAAGAGGTTGTAAATAGGTGCGATTTAACTATTTAATCTTGTTGTACTTCAGGTAGAGAAGAAGTCCAGACACCAATACAATCAGCAGAAATATTCCTGATAATGGAACCATTAGAATATAAAAATCACCGATTAGATTTTTAAAAATTCGGCCTGTGTGAATTTCTAAGCACAAATTCCAGAGAGACATTGGGCTTTTATTGAGTATTTCAGTAGGAATCTCTGGTAATGAGTTGTTTGGTTCTGGATTTATGACTCCGTTATTATAGTCAAAAATGAAAGCGTTGTCTTTCTGATCAACCAGAAATCCAGATATTATATGCTTACCAACGGGTCTTCCTCCTGTGTTTTCAACAGGTTTTCCTTCGATGAAATCCTCAAGAAACCCTGTTGTTGGATTCCAAATAAATAAACCACTGAAGGATCCAACCATATACAAGTTTGTACTTATTTTTTCAAAAACATTGATACCCATAACACTGACAGGTGGTTGGTTAATGAATCTTTTGAGAGGTGTTGATAACAGGTCTTCGCTGTAGTACATTCCATCAGTTGTTGAAATAATCAAGCGTTCCGCCTCCTTGTCATAAGCAATCATTCTAAACTTGTCAAACCATGGGTTTTCATTGGCTAGGTGGGTGAACGGAATTTTATTGACTTTAATATCGGCGATAGCAATAAGCAAAGGTGGGCGCAGGAACATCCCAGTTATTGTAAGTATTATCAGGAAAACTATTGGATAGTAACCGAGTTTATTATGCCACTTCAAAATAGATCGGTTGTTCTTGTTTAAACGATGTATCTCCTTTCCCTTTTTTTTCTTACGCTTGCGTACATATGGAATGCTGAATCGTATTATGCCTGTAATACTGATGGCGATAAAAATGCCTCCCATGAAATCAGTAAATAATTTGCCAGGTAATCCGAAAATCTCACCACTATGTATAAACCAAAGCGTTTTGAAAAGTGATACCTGATTTTGAGAATTTATTGATATGGGAATGATTAATCTTTCGGGTGAGATTGTTTTGGACGATAGTCGGGCTGCGTATATATTTGAGCGGGTCATAATAAAAAGAGTCTGATCGACCTCTTCCAGACTAACTATTCGTTCGTCTTTTTCTGGTAGAATTATTTTCTCCCATAATCCAGATGTGCGATGGTATAATCCGGAAAATGTTCCAGCGAAAATATCACCATTTTTTGTTTGTATTATATCATATGCTTTTCTGTTGTCAATGCCTTCTGGTAATCCATAATTATAATCAACGAACGTTTTATAATTGTCTGATGTAGACCAAATCCCTACGTTGCCATATACTAATGAAGAGCCATCTGCCAGGTTGAGACTCCCTTTTATCGAAGCCAGATTCCAATTTTGGTATTTATAATCATTGGGTAAATAATTTCTGTTCACTGCAATTTTTGAAAAAAAGGACCGGTGATTCATAATGATTCCTGAAAATGAGAATAGCAGAATTAGAATTGCCATTGCCATACCAGGCCAGCGGTGGTACTTTCGGTAGATCTTGATAAATCGATTCTTCTTTTTTGTCATAAAGTAGTAGAAGCGGTAATTGAATACTTAAATATACTGCGAATATAGAAAAATACCTGATGTGAGTTCCTGATTATAAATTTCACTTTCAAAAATCTTGTTTAATGCTTAACTTTAAGGAGGTAGGTATTTGATCGAATTCATTAAAATGATAATATTATGGTCAAGAAGGTAAAAGGGACTATCGGGATTCTGACTGGTGGTGGAGATGTTCCTGGGTTAAATCCGGCAATCAGGGCTATAACCATTCGTGCCTTGAGAGAAGGTTATCGTGTTATTGGTGTCAGAAGAGGATGGGCTGGATTAATTCATGTCAGACGGGAAAAGAAAGCAGATAACTCTACTTGTTTTATTGAATTGACCGAGGATATTGTAAATAAATCAGGGCGTACCGGCGGAACATTTCTACATACCTCCAGAACCCGGCCAAGTAGTGTGGAAAAAGATGATGTGCCTTTGCACCTTAGAGATAAACACCATAAGGCTCTAAATGATCTCACCGATGAGGTCCTCGAAAATCTGAATTTTATCGGAATTGATTTCTTGATTCCTATTGGTGGTGATGATACACTGAGTTATGCTGTTCGACTTTATAGGGAAGGCGTAAAAGTTGTTGCTATACCTAAAACGATGGATAATGATGTGCCAGGTACCGATTATTGTATTGGGTTTAGTACCTGCATCACTCGCACAATTCAAATGGTAAATAGTCTTCGTACCAGTGCCGGTTCACATGAAAGGATTATGATCGTTGAGGTTTTTGGTCGTTATGCTGGATATACAGCGCTTATTCCTACTATGGCTGGAGCAGCAAATCGATGTGTAATTCCTGAGTATAGTTTTAATATCGATCATTTGACCGAATTATTAGTAGAAGATCGCTATAAAAATCCGAGTCGTTATTCGATAGTTCTGGTTTCTGAGGGAGCCATGATACAAGGGCAGGAAAATATGATATACCAAAGTAAAGAACGTGATGCCTATGGGCATGCAAAACTGGGAGGTATTGGAGATATTATTTCAGCAGAAATTAAGAAACGGTCGGTCAATTTTGGTGAAAAACATTTAATTAATGTGATTAATCAAAAGCTTGGGTATATGGTGCGATGTGGAGATCCGGATGCCATTGATTCAATTGTACCCATGGCTTTTGGTAATCTGGCTTTGGATCTTATCCTGAAGGGAATTCATGGTCGGTTGGTGATGCTACATGATGGACGTTATGATAACGCTCCTTTGGATGTCATTGTTTCTTCTCAAAAGGTTGTTGATATCGATAAATTCTACAGTACCGATCGATTACGACCGGTTTATGAAAGTTTTGAGTTTAAACCATTGTTCATTATGACAAGCAGTTTTTAAAAGATATCCGTTTATAACCTGACGTCACGAATTTATTATTCGTGGCGTTTTTTGACATAATGATGATCCTATCTGAATCTGCTAGTCGAAGATTTTGACCACAAGAATTTCTAATGGATTCAAGTGTTTATTCTCCCAGCCTCTTAATTCTTCTTTTGTAACATAGATGGAATGATTCTTCTCCACGTGGAAATCTTTTTCAGGAGTTGTTAATGTACCTTTTCCTGAAACAACGAAGAATAGTACATCAAATGGATTATTATGCTGATCCATCTTTTCACCCTGCTTGAGGGTTAGCAGGATTGTTTCAATTCTATCAGATTTGTGGAAAATCTTACCGTCAATTTTGAACGGAACCTGGATAGCTGTTTCTTTGTTTGTGAATGTAATCATATGAATATGGTTTTAAATGGGGCAAGATGAAAAAAAGCGCCGGGTTGTTCACCCGGCGTTTAAGATATTATTTCATAAACATTTCAATATCGGATTCGACTTCACCAATTCCGGCGATACCAAAGTTCTCGACAAGAACATTTGCTACGTTTGGAGAAAGGAAAGCAGGAAGGGTTGGTCCTAAATGGATGTTCTTTACGCCCAGGTGTAGAAGAGCTAATAATACGATAACCGCTTTTTGCTCATACCATGCAATGTTGTATGCAATTGGTAATTCATTGATATCATTTAACTCAAATACTTCTTTAAGCTTTAGAGCGATAACTGCCAATGAGTAGGAGTCGTTACACTGACCAGCATCCAATACTCTAGGGATACCACCAATATCACCTAATGGAAGTTTGTTGTAACGGTACTTGGCGCAACCTGCGGTTAAAATCACGGTATCTTTTGGTAGTTGTTCTGCGAACTGAGTGTAGTAATCACGGTCTTTCATACGGCCATCACAACCTGCCATCACAAAGAATTTCTTAATAGCACCTGATTTTACCGCATCAACAACTTTATCGGCAAGAGCGATAACCTGATTGTGTGCAAATCCACCTACAATTTCACCTGTTTCTATCTCGGTTGGAGAACTACATGTTTTGGCCTGAGCTATGATTTCAGAAAAGTCTTTCATGCCACCATTTTCACGGCTGCCGATGTGTGGATACCCTGGGAAACCTGCAGCTCCTGTTGTGTAAACTTTATCAGCGTAACCAGCATCTTTCTTTGGTGGTACAAGACAGTTTGTAGTGAATAGGATAGGACCGTTGAATGTTTCAAATTCTTTAGCCTGATTCCACCAAGCACTACCATAGTTTCCGGCAAAGTGCTCATATTTCTTAAATGCAGGATAATAGTGTGCAGGAAGCATTTCGCTATGGGTGTATACATCAACACCCGTTCCTTCAGTTTGCTTTAGCAATTCTTCCATATCCTTTAAATCGTGACCACTGATCAGGATACCAGGATTGTTTCTAACACCGATGTTAACTGCTGTAATTTCAGGGTGGCCATAATTTGTAGTGTGAGCTTCATCAAGCATCGCCATTACATTTACACCATATTTACCAGTTTCAAGAACCAGAGCAACCAATTCTTCAACTGTAAGATCATTTCTTGTTGTTTGTTCCAATGCTAATTGCATGAAAGAGAAAATATCTTCATTGTCAGCTCCTAGGTTGTGTGCATGCTCAGCATATGCAGCCATACCTTTAAGACCATAGATCGTAAGTTCTTTTAATGAACGAACATCTTCGTTTGGTTCAACTTCAAGAAGGTTAAGTAGTATTGCTTTACTATCAAATTCTGCTTCTGTAGAACCTGTCCAATATACACTTTCGTGAAGATCTTCTGGTAGTTTTTCTCCCTTAGCTTCAATTGCAGCTTTTAATTCCTCTCTTAAAGCTAGACCTTCATTAACTCTATTAATGAAAGCTGCCTTGTCAAAGTTTGCATTCGTGATTGTAGCAAATAGACCTTCAGTAATGAACATGTCTACTTTTTCATTCTTGATACCGAGCTCTAAAGCTTTTCGGTTTACGATAGAAATCCCTTTTACAAGAAATACCATCAAATCCTGAATATTGGCTACATCTTCATTTTTACCACACACACCTTTTATTGTACATCCGGTGCCTTTTGCGGCTTCCTGGCATTGAAAACAGAACATACTCATAATACTTTTTTATTTGAAGTTTGACATTGTTATTCTTTTCACATTGCAAATATAGACAAAGAAGTAATTCAATACTGAAAATATTAAATAAATTTTGGTGTATATAAAGTTAATCGATTGAAAATGAATTTTCAATCGATTTAATATAGATGCGTTATAAATAAGGTTACTTGAATTTGTAGTGGAATCCCAACTGGAATTCTAACCAGTTAATCGAATTTGAACGATTAGCTAATTCTGGAGCGTCATTAATAAAGGAGGTGACTTCCGGGTGTAATTGTACAAATAGTTCAAGGCAATCGTGTAAGAAATTCTTATAACACAATTGAGTGTTGATTGCGGCTCCGGGTAGCCTTTTCTTCTGAATCTCTGTGTTTGAACTGCTAGTATATGATCTGGATTGATTATCACCAAGGTTTTGTGTCTGTTGTGAAATAAGATATGAGTTTAGGCTTATTTCCGGACCTATATATAATCCGATGCTCTTTGTATTAATAAGGGTGTACATATACCCCAGTCTTGTAGAGAATCTTAATGCTGATGAATGAATGTGGATTTGTGAATCCGATTCCATGGAATTCTGATAATCATTTTTTGCCCAACTGTGAAGTACGCTCAAACCAATTTTGGATTTATCCGAAAGGATAAAGTGATAACCCAAGTTGGTGCCTATTGCATTGTCGAATGAAATGCTATTACTTTCGGCAAAGGATGTGCTTACAGATACTTCTTGTGCATTCGCAAAATAGGAAGACAAGATTACTATAAGAGCTAATACAAATTTCCCCATTCAGTTCCCTGATATTGTTGGTTGATTTTGCAAATGTATGTATAAAATGTGAAAAATCAATATTATACAGGATTTACAGAGCGTGCTTATTGCCCCATGATCCGTTGACGAACTGCTTCAAATACTACCACTGCTGCGCTAACGGATACGTTTAAAGAGTCATTCACACCCTGCATAGGAATAATAATATTCTGGTCGGAATTGTCTAGCCAAATATTTGTTAGCCCAGTAGCTTCTGTACCCATTACAATAGCAGAAGCTTTTTTGTAGTTAATTTCGTGATAGGGTTTTGATGCCGTAAGTGCCGTGCAAAGGATTTGAATATCATTGGATTTTAACCAATCAATAACCTCTTGACTCGTACCTGTAATAATGTTTTGAGAAAACATACATCCTACACTGCTTCGGATTACATTGGGATTGTATACGTCTGATTTGGGATCACAGACAATAACGGCATCAACCTTTGATGCATCTGCTGTACGTAATAAGGCTCCCAGATTGCCTGGTTTTTCCATCGCTTCAGTGATTAGAATCAATGGATTGTTTGGTAATTTTACTTGAGACAGAGATTGTCTTTTCTGTTCAGCTATAGCCATAATTCCTCCGGTGCTTTCGCGGTAAGCTATTTTTGAAAAAACATGTTTGTCTACAGAATATTTGGGGATGGAGGTGCAGAGTTGATTGTCAATATCCTCAAAAGACTCTCCTTTAATAATGCCTGGACAGAAATACAACTCCCTGATTGTATATCCAGCATCCAGGGCCATCAGGATTTCTTTTGGCCCCTCAATAACAAAAAGCCCGCTCTTCTTTCGTTCGCGGGACTTATTCTGTAATTCTGAAATATATTTAATGCGCTTATTCTGTGTGCTGCTAATATGTGTTTCCACAATCAATCCTCCAATATCAAAAATTAATCTAAGAAACTTTCTACAGTACTGCTCTCAAGATAATCCCTGAAACTTTTTGTCATTTTACCAATAACTCCACCCATCAGGCATTTATCGAATGGACAAATATCATTGTCAACCGGACATGGAGTAATTTCAATTTTACCTTCAATTGCTTCATAAATCTGAAGCAGGTTGATTTCCTTTGCATCCTTTTTCAAAGTAAAACCTCCACTAGGACCCCGGTTAGAGTTTAAGTAACCATCCTTTACCAGTCGTTGTAATACCTTTGCAACGTGATGCTTTGATGATCCTGTAGCGTCTGCAATCTGTAAAACATTAACCAACTGGTCTGATTTTGCTATCAGAACCATACTATGTATAGCGATTGATGCAGCTTCTGATAATGAAAATATTCTTGCCATTTATTAAGTAATTATGTACTAAAATCACCGCAAATATATATAAAATTAGATACAATCAACAGATTTATTCTTTATATAGAAACATTAAATGAAACTAAACAAACTTATTTTGCTACTGTTACATAATAAAGATTAATTTTGCACGGTTTTTCAGAAAGCTTTAATAATATAAATATATGCAGGAAATCAGGAATATAGCGATTATTGCACACGTTGACCATGGTAAAACCACATTGGTTGATAAGATTTTGCATCAGGTAAGACTGTTTCGCGATAACCAGGAAGTGCCGGATTTGATTCTGGACAATAATGACTTAGAACGCGAAAGAGGAATTACTATCCTTGCAAAAAATGTTGCTGTTCGCTATAAGGGCGTGAAGATTAATATAATTGACACTCCCGGTCACTCCGATTTTGGAGGAGAAGTTGAGCGTGTGCTTAATATGGCCGATGGTGTGATTTTATTGGTGGATGCTTTTGAAGGGCCTATGCCACAAACTCGTTTTGTGTTGCAGAAAGCTCTGGAAATTGGACTAAAACCAATTGTTGTTGTAAATAAAGTAGATAAACCTAACTGTGATCCGGAAGGAACTCTTGAAAAGGTTTTTGATTTGATGTTTAGTCTTGACGCGACTGAAGAGCAATTGGATTTCCCTGTTGTTTATGGTAGTTCTAAGAATGGTTGGATGGGACCTGACTGGCAGAAAGAAGAAAAGGATGTTATTCATCTTCTTGATGTAATCCTGGAAAACATTCCTTCGGCCCCTTTCATTGACGGAACGCCTCAGATGATGATTACCAGTCTTGACTATTCTTCTTATGTAGGACGTATTGCTATTGGTCGTGTAGCTCGTGGTAAATTTAAGGCCGGAATGAAAGTTTCTTTGGTGAAACGTGATGGCTCAATCATGAAATCAACGATTAAAGAGCTATATGTATTTGAAGGTTTGGGCAAAGAAAAAACGAAAGAGGAAGTACAAGCTGGTGATATTGTAGCCATGATGGGCTTCGAATCTTTTGATATTGGTGATACCGTTGCCGATTTTGAGAATCCGGAAGCACTTCAATCGATAACTGTTGATGAGCCTACTATGAGTATGCTGTTCACAATCAACAATTCCCCATTCTTCGGTAAAGAAGGAAAATATGTGACATCGCGTCATTTACGTGACCGTTTGTTCAAAGAAACTGAAAAAAACCTGGCTCTTCGGGTTGAGGAAACGGATTCTGCTGATTCCTATTCAGTTTTTGGACGTGGTATTCTGCATTTGTCGGTATTGGTTGAAACCATGCGCCGGGAAGGTTACGAATTACAATTAGGACAGCCACAGGTCTTGATAAAAGAAATTGATGGTGTTAAATGTGAACCTTTCGAATATCTTACTATTCACGTACCTGAGGAGTTTACAGGTCGTGTGATTGAATACGTTACTCAGCGTAAAGGTGAAATGACGAACCTTGAAACAAAAGGTGATAGAAATGCATTAGAATTTGTAATTCCTTCACGAGGTCTGATCGGTTTACGTAATAATCTGTTAACAGCAACCGAAGGTGAAGCTGTAATGGCTCACCGTTTAAAAGGTTTTGAACCTTATAAGGGATCTCTTAGTGTGCATCGAAACGGTGCTCTTATTTCTGGTGAAACAGGAGCCGCTATTCCTTATTCGATTAATAAACTCGAAGACAGAGGTACGTTTTTTGTAGAGCCAAACCAGGAAATATACGAAGGACAGATTTTGGGTGAGCACATTCGTCAGACGGATTTGGTTATTAACCTAACAAAAACGAAAAAGCTATCTAACGTTCGTGCATCTGGTTCTGATGATAAGGTTATGATTACTCCTGCAAGGAAATTTTCTTTGGAAGAGTATATGGAATATATGCGAGATAATGAATATCTGGAGGTGACTCCATCGTCTTTGCGATTAAGAAAGATATTATTGAATGAACTTGATCGTAAAAGATTGAGAAAAACTGATTAATCTTTATTATCTTTATAATCAGTGATTTTACTGATTAGATGATGAAGGTAATCAGAGATAGATTTCGATTAGCATTATTAGCTAGAATCGGCGGAGCATTTAGCACACTGTTTTATTTAATATTCATTATTGATGGCAGTTTGAAGCAGATGCTCCGCTTGGTTTCTGCTGATTTGTGGGTGTTTTATCCCCGAATGGGAATCGGAATGTTGGGCTATGCTATCAGTTGGTACCATGCTAAAATGGGGGGCGTTTTGATGTTAGGCTCTGCACTGTTGATGGGTAGTTATTGGATTCATTATGGACCGACAGTGAGTTTTTGGTGGGCACTTTTATTTTTTCTTTCGTATTTTATTCCCGGTGTTTTAATACTAATTAGAGACTTCAACAAGAATAAACAAAAGCAAGATGATGATTAAAGTAAAAAAGGTATTTGTAATTCTACTATTAAGTGTTCTTTTTTCTGGTTGTGAGATCCTTCAACAAGTTCAACAAATTCAGTCTTTTACAAAATGTGAGTTTAAAATGGATAAGGTTCATAATGTTGAATTGGCAGGGATTAATTTCGATCGTGTTTCAAGTTGGTCAGATTTGAATTTTATGCAGTTAGCAAACATTACTACAGCTCTGGCAAAGCCAACTTTTCCCTTAGAATTGACCATTGATGTTGTCAGTAGAAATCCCAACCCTATTGATGCCTCTATGCAAAAAATGCAATGGATTTTATTGGTAGAAAATGAAGAAATCACCCGAGGAAGTGTGAACCAGAAAGTGTATGTAGGTGCCAATGGTGGAAGTGCTGTTGTTCCTGTTAATGTTCAGGTGGATCTGAAGAAAGCCCTATCGGGGAAATCAGGTGATGCCATCTTGAAATTTGCACAAAGTATGGCTGGTGTAACGAACGATCCGGGTAAAATTACCTTAAAAGTCAAGCCTTCTATAGATATCCGTGGATTTGTACTGGACTATCCCGGGTATATAAGTCTTAATAAGGAATTTAAAAGACAATAAGTGATGAATGATCAAGGCCACGAATACACAAATTATCCATTCGTGTATTCGTGACTTTTATTATTTAGAATATCCCACCGTTTTGATAGATTTCCATCTGAACATCTGAAAATTTATCGCCGAAAATGGATTTCCCTTTAGTGACATTGGTAATTTCCCCGGTTTCAAAATTTGCTTTGATTATAGCCCCATCTTCTAATTCCAGAGAACGGATATCAGCATAAGTCATAATTGGAAATGCTGCATTAATCGCATTCCGCTCATAAATGGCTCCGTAAGATTCAGCAATGATCATTTGCACCCCCAAAGCCTTGAAGCAATCAACGGCCTGCTGACGGGAACTACCACTGCCGAAGTTCTTTTGTACAACGACAATGTCTCCAGTCTGTACTCTTTTTGCGAAATCCTCATAACCTTCCAGGTTATCAAAGGCGTATTGTCCCATTTCATTGATGTCAGTTATTGCCAGATAGCGGTTGTGGAAAATCATATCGGTATCAATATTATCTTCCTTTATATACCATACCCGTCCTTCAACAGTAGTAGGTTGTGAAGTTCTTTCTTTTTTCTCTTTAACCTTTTCTGAAACTTCTGTGTCAATTCTGGCCGAATCGAATGTAGCTGGTTCCTGTGGGATATCATCTGATGTGGTAATATATCCTGCCAGGGCAGAGGCAGCGACAGTAGCAGGAGATGCAAGATATACCTCACCTTTACCTTGTTTGCCTGGGAAGTTCCTGTTTCCTGTACTGATCGTGATTTCTCCAGGGCCATTTTGTCCAACCTGACCAGCAGCACAGCCAGCACAACCAGCATTAGACACTAAGGCTCCTGCATTTTTAAAGGTTTTAATGATGCCTCGATCCAAACATTCCTGCCAGATTTCGTCGGTTGCAGGCACAATTTTGAGAACCACTCCTGGTGCAACTTTACGACCATTTAATATTTCTGCTGTGACCAACAGGTCTTCCATACGACCATTGGTGCAACTGCCAATAAAAGCTGAATCTATCTTTACTTTTTTTACATTGTTTACATCTGTCGAATCATGTGGAGCTCCGGGGCGAGAGACCATCGGGATAAATTCATCAATAATAATATCAAATTCCTGATCATATTGAGCGTTAGGATCTGCCGCTATTTTTTCCAGTTTTTTACCTGTTTGCTTTTCACAATACGCCATAATCTCATCATTAGGAGGGAAGAGCAAAATAATGGCTCCCATCTCCGTACCCATTGAGGCTATTGTAATGCGTTCATCCAGACTTAATGTGTCAATGGCCGAGCCATAAAGTTCAACTGAGTAGCCTAGTAGAGAGTTCGCTCCAAAACGATTTAACATATTCAGAACAATGTCTTTCGCTGAAACATTCGCAGGGCGAATTCCATGGAAATTAAGTTTAACACTTTTTGGAACCTTAAACCATACACGTCCTTTATGGAAAGCCGCGGCAATGTCTTGATCGCCCATGCCTTGTCCGAAAGCTCCTACTGCTCCAAGGATATTCGCATGTGAGTCGGTAGTAACAGCTGTAGACCCAGGATAGGAAAGACCTTCTGAAATCATGGTATGTGTACCAATCCCACTGTTTATATCATAAATTTTAATACCATGTTTACGAGCAAATATTCTTACTTTCTGTTGATTAATGGCATACTTCTGGTCCGAGCCGGTTGGATTGGTGTCGAATGTGAAGATTGTTTTGCTGGGATCTTCAACTGAGAGGTTGTGGTCTTCCAACGTTTTTACAACATTGGGCCCACCAAAATCCCGTGCAGCACGGGCATCAATTTCGATGTCTACAATGTCTCCGGGTTTAACTAAATCGTACTTGGAATGGTTTGAAATAATTTTTTCGATCAGGTTCATGTTAGTTATGGTTTGGCGTTATACATTGATATTTTGATAAGTAAATATAAAAAAAACAAGATGTGATGCTCGTTCGTTTGCTAATTAAAAATTATTCTAAATATAAATAACAGGATGAAACCCCTTATAGGATATGGTGCTTGGTCAAATCATAATTATTATTAAATTTGAACTGTTACACCAGTGAAGCTAAACAAGATTTATAAATAACAGGTACTTTTTCTTTTAAAGCAGACCGAATATTCTTATTTTTAAGGATAGGGTATGTAATTCGTTATAACCTGTTTTGGGAGGTATTGAATGGGGCAGGACTTTTTCTATATGTGGGATGATAATGATCCAATGAAATCAGGGCAATTGTATAAAACTCTCTTCGAAAATGCAGGAGATGGGATCTTCATTATGTCAGCTGAAAAATTTCTTGAATGCAATCCTATGACCCTGAAAATATATGGGTGTTCGACCAAAGAGGATATCATTGGTCGCACACCAATGGAGTTTTCTCCTGAATTTCAACCGGATGGGCAAGCTTCCCTCACGAAAGCGATGATCTACATAAATGAAGCGATTTGCGGAAATCCTCAAAAATTCTATTGGAGGCACATCAGAAAAGATGGAACACCGTTCGATGCTGAAGTTGGTTTGAATTCCCTTCAAATTGGTAATGAAACATTTTTACAAGCTATTGTACGAGATATCACCGAATTGAGAGAAGCAAACAGGCGGATTCAGAAGAGTGAAACGTTATTTCGTACGGCTTTTGATGTGGCTGCAACAGGAAAAGCGATGTTAAATCTTGATGATGGTTTTATTCGGGTTAATGAATCTTTTTCCAGGATATATGGTTACAGCAGTAATGATATTCAATCACTCAGGTGGACTGAACTTACTCATCCTGAAGATAAAGCTCTTGAAAAGCAAAAACTCAAATACCTATTGTCTGGTGAGATTCCGTACATAAATTTGTTGAGTCGCAAAAGGACAAAAGCTGGACATTATTTGCATGTTAATTTAAATGCAATCGTGGTTTGGGATAATGACGAAAAACCGGTTTATTTATTAATTGATACGATCGATTTAACTCAGATTGTTCAATCGCAAAGAATGATCGCAGAAAGTGAAAGAAGATATCGAGTTCTTTTTGAAGGTGCTCCTGTTTCTATTGGGATCATTGATATGGATCAGCATATTGTAGCCTTTAATCCTGAGGCTATTAAAATGTTTGGTTATGCTGATTACGAGTTAGCTCAGCTTAAAGTTGATAAATTGATCTCTTCAGCAGACGATTTGGATATAATAATCAAGGAGCTTGATCAGGAAAAGCATTTGAGTAATAGAGTGTTATTGGTAAGGAGTAAAGATGGACGGGAGTTTTTTGTGAATGCCAGTTTCACTAAGTTTCAACGTGAAGGGGAATCAAATGTGATGGTTGTTGCTCTTGATATCGATGATGCTCAAAAGAAAGAACAGAAACTCAAGGCTAGTGAACAACGCTTTCGAAAAATGGCTACCAATATTCAGGATGGGATGTTGATTGTTGAGGATAATGTAGCCATATTTTGTAATCACCGAATGAGTGAGATTACCGGGTATAATCTTGAAGAGTTTAGTGAATTGGATGAATTGAAATTGGCTACTCCGGAAGAAAGAAATAGAATTGAAGGTATACGTGACCATGCTCTAAAAACAGGGTTACTTCCTCGTGAATTAGAATATTGGATGCTATCAAAGAACGGTAGAAGAAAATATATACGCAACCGTTATTCATATCTGGATCAGACTATTCCTCCACGAAGCTATTTCATTTTTATGTCCGATATCACTGAAAATAAGCGTGCTGAACTTATTCAAAGTTTTGTTCAGAATATGACAAATGCCATTTTGCAGACCGAGAGTACTGAAGCCTTCTACAAAGTGATTCAAGTAGAAATTAATGAAATTTTACCTGCTCAGAATATTTCGATCGGATTGTTGGATGAACAAGAGAATATACTTGAGTTTGTCTATTCCGAGGGAGATCCTATCGGTAAAAGGGTTTCCATTAGTGGTACTTTAAGTGAGATGGTGATTCATAATAGAAAACCACTATTATTGGATCAGGTTGAGATGAATACGCTTGAAAAGCAAGGGAAGGCGAATTTGAGAGGTAAAGCAGCTCAGTCTTGGCTGGGTGTCCCTTTGTTTTATTTGGATAAAATTATTGGGCTTATCGTAATTCAGGACTTCGAAAAGAAAGATGCCTATGGAGTTGATGAATTGAAGATCATGGAGATTCTTGGAAATTCTATTGCTTTATCAATTATTAAAAAGAAAAATCAGGATGAACTGGATAAACTTTCCCGTTCAGTGGATCATAGCCCGGTTAATGTTGTGATAACGAATGTTAACGGTGAAATAGAGTATGTAAATAAGAAGTTTGAGGAAATAACAGGATATACTGCACAGGAAGTCGTAGGGCAGAATCCCAGGTTACTCCAGTCAGGTTTAACTCCTGAGGAAACCTATGAGGAAATGTGGTCTACTTTAAAGGATGGTAAAGACTGGAAAGGGATCTTGGTTAATAAGAAGAAAGATGGTGAAACATACTGGGAGGAAGCACACATTAGCCCGTTTTTCGATAGGGATGGTAGAGTTACACATTTTGTAGCCGTTAAAGAGGATGTTACGAGTAAGAGGGAGGCGCAGCAGGAACTAGTAAAAGCCAAAGAAAAAGCCGAAGAATCAGATAAACTTAAGTCCACTTTTATGGCTACAATGTCCCATGAACTGCGTACACCTTTGAATGCTGTTCTGGGATTTTCTGAGTTATTAAGAGAGGTTGATAATATTGAAGATGTTAAAGAGTTTTCAAAAACAATTCATAATTCGGGTTTAAATCTACTCGAAATAATTGAAGACATTTTTGAAATTACCTCTCTGGAAACCGGGCAAACTTTGGTTGAGAAGCGCGACTTCCGCTTATCGGATTTATATAGTGATTTATATGAATTTACTCTGCGCCGGTTGGATGCTGAACTTAAGGAATTAGATGTGGAATTAAATTTCCCGGATCAATTGAATAGTCACAATGTATTGTGTGATTATCAGAAGGTGAAAAAGATATTTGAATATTTGATTGGCAATGCCGTGAAATTTACAATGCAGGGAAAAATCCAGATAGGGTGTTTCATTGATGAGAATAATAGAATCGTTCATTATGTAAAAGATACAGGAGTTGGTATATCCAGGGATAAGCAGGAAATTATTTTTGAATCATTCCGTCAAGCTGATGATACTCATACGCGTAAGTTTGGAGGGACTGGCTTGGGCCTTGCAATTACTAAGAAATTTATAGAATTGATGGGAGGAGAAATCTGGTTGGAATCAAAGCTTGATTTTGGAACCAGTTTCTATTTCTGCATTCATGATATCGGTTTTAGCAATGAACAAGAGAAAAAGGTTGTTAAAAATGCCGATTCTGTTGATTTATCTGGATTCACTATTCTGGTAACAGAAGATGAAGAATCAAATTATTTGTACCTGGAAACAGTATTGGAAAAGTTGAAGGCCAGAATTCTCTGGGCTGAAAATGGTAGACAGGCTATTGAAATGTGTAGTAAGGAAAAAGTTGACATTATTCTGATGGATATGAAAATGCCTGTTATGAATGGTTTTGATGCTACAAGGGAGATAAAGGCGAAACACCCAAACCTTCCAATTATTGCACAAACGGCTCTGGCTATGCCTGGAGACGAGCAAAGAGTGAAAGATGCAGGATGCGATAGTTATATTACAAAACCAATTAGGAAAAGTGCTTTATATAGTCTGTTAGTAGAGTTTTTGAATAAATAAATTATACCAGATACTTATTGAAATCATTCAATAACCTCAAATGATTTTGCTCTACTTCCTCGATTTCGGAACGTAGATTTTCATGATCCAAATAGTGTTGATGTTTTTTATTGATGGGATAGTCGAATTTATAATAAACCATTTCACGTTCAGATACCAGGATGCGGTTATGAATCTTTTGAACACGGTCTGCTTGTTTTAGGAAGCGGTCTTTCAAGTTATTCAGTTTTCCGGTTTCATTAGGGAGTCGATCGGTACTTTTTATTTCCTCAATACGGTTGGTGTGAATCAGGTTTTCTTCCTTGATGAATTCTGTTCTGTTTTTCCAAACTTTGTATTCAAAATCCAAGTCTGGCATATAAATCGTTCTGTCACTCATAGGATTTAGATTTTTAGGTTTGACTCTTCTAAATATACAAAATGCAGGGTGCTTTTACAAGGAAGATTTTTCTTAATATTACAAGGTAAAATACATGCATTATGAACAAGTACTCCGGTAAGGATATCACTGAAATTATTTTAGCTCAAGATGAATTCTATAAAACACATTCCACCAAAAGTATAGCCTATCGGAAGAGTGCTTTGATAAAGTTGAAAAAAGCTATTCAAAATCACGAAAAGGAAATTCTGGATGCGTTATATAAAGACTTGAGGAAACAGGATTTTGAATCTTTTAGCAATGAAGTTGGAATTGTACTTGAAGAAATTAGTTTACATGTACGGAAGATGGGGCGTTGGGGGCGTCGTAAATGGGTTGGAACCAATCAACTGGTTCATTTCTTTTCACGCAGTTTCATACAACCCGAACCCTTTGGGCAGGTTCTGATTATTGCTCCCTGGAATTATCCTTTTCAATTATTAATGGCGCCACTGGTTGGCGCATTGTCTGCCGGAAATACTGTTGTGTTAAAACCCTCTGAATTTACTGAACATACAGCTGCCATTATTACTAAATTGATTGAGAAAACTTTTGCTCCAGAATATGTGAAGGTGGTGCAAGGAGGAGTTGAAACTTCTCAACACTTGCTTAAGCAGAAATGGGATTATATTTTCTTTACTGGTAGTCCGAAAGTAGGAAAGATTGTTATGAAAGCCGCAGCAGAGCATTTGACCCCGGTTACTTTGGAATTGGGAGGGAAAAGCCCGGCCATTGTGCATAAGGATGCCTATTTGAAACAGGCCGCTCGTCGCTTGATGTGGGGCAAACTATTAAATGCCGGTCAAACATGTATTGCTCCTGATTATGCATATGTACACCATGATGTCAAAGAAGATTTTATTCAGTATTGTCAGGATGCCATCCAACAGTTTTTTGGTGAAGATCCTAAAGAGAGTGATTTTCCCCGTATCAGTACTGAGGCAAATGTGGAGCGACTCCAGACTCTGATGCAGGGAACTAATATTGTTTGTGGTGGACAGATTGACAAAAAAACAAGATTTGTGGCACCTACAATTATCAGTGGTGTAAATCCCGACGATGCCATTATGCAGCAGGAAATTTTTGGACCCATACTTCCGGTTATGACTTATAAGGATCTGGATGATGTTATCGAGTTTATAAATGATCGCCCCAAACCACTGGCCTTGTATTATTTTGGTTATCGAATGAAAGAAAAGGAGCGTATTGTAAAAGAAACTTCATCGGGAGGTGTTTTGGTGAATGATTCCCTGATGCAGTTTGTACATCCTCGTTTACCTTTTGGAGGTGTCGGAAATTCGGGGATGGGTAAATATCATGGGCGAAAGTCTTTTGAAACATTCACCCACTATAAGCCCTTAATCCGAAAAAGTACCAAAGTGGATGTTCCCATCCGTTATGCGCCTTATAAGTCCTGGAAACTCAAACTTGTTAAATTGATTATGAGATAATTTGTTTATCCAAATATGAAGGGGCTGACAATTTAGGCTTGGTTCATATTGGTTTTCCCTTCTTTAAGCGGTGTTGTATTTATTTGTTAGGTAGGAGTTTTACGGACAGATTATGGAAAAAAACGCCTGCATATGAATCTGATTTTAATTTGAATCAAAAATGTGTGTCCGGTTTATTGATTTGATATTGTCTGGTATACCTGACGGGGTTGAAGTTATCAATTATCACACAGACTGTAGTATAGCCAGGATAATTTTTCCCAATTGATCTTTTCACAGGTGGTTTGTGTCTTTAATCATATCGTATTTTTTTCCGAATCAGGGAATAAATAGTCTGTTTTTTTATGAAATAATCATAACATGTTATGGGGGTATTAATCTAAACTATTGAAACTATAGTTGTTTTCTTTAAATTGCAGTCTATTTATAGCCTTGAAAATTTCTAAAGAATGAAATGCAGCAATTAATCACGATTGCTTTTGATAGTATCGATTATAAGTTGAAAACAGATATATAAATAAGCATAAATTAATAATGTTGAACATCTGGTATTAATACTGTCTGAGGGAGCATTTTTGTTTCCATTGAAAGGTATTCCGGGTGGTTTATATGGTAACTAATTAAAATTATTGTCTGATGAAAAATGCTTTAGTGATTTTTGCATGTGTTATTTTGTCTTTGAATATGAATGCCCAGGTTGAATTGCTTCATTCCTTTGATCAATCGGTAGGATATGTCAACATTGGAAATGAAATTGGATTTTACAGTTATGATTATACCAGTGATGAGTTAACAATTTTTAATCCCGATTATACAGAATACAAATCTGTTATATTGAATATTTCAGAAGGTTATGAAGTTTATGCCATTCTGCATATGAGTGACAAGCTTTTTAAGCTGGATGAAGCAATTGAGTTTGTTTTAGTAATCTGGGATGGGATCGATGATTATTCCATGAAATTATATAACGAGAATCAAGAAGTGCTCTTTGATTTTGGAAACAGATATTATTCCTGGATTATCTGGTCTAATGGGAAATACTGCTTACAGGTTCGTGAGGTGACTCACGACGAAACTATGCAAACATACTATTATCGAGATGATATGTATTCTTTACCGGGAAGTCTTCCTATGCAAATCAACAATTCAAAAAATGTTGATTTAGGAAATCCTTATCCAAATCCAACCAACCAAATGATTAATATCCCTTATAAACTGGAAGTCGGGCAATCAACAAATTTGGTAATATTCAATGCGAATGGTCAATTGATTGAAAAGAGGCACATTGATGGGAATCATGATCGGCTAAGACTTGATGTAGGAGCCTATCCAGGGGGAGTTTATCTGTATGAATACAATGGGATTTCTAATAGGTTTATGGTGAAGTGATAATTTTAGATTCAGTTATTTCACAAATGAGAAAAAGTTGTTTGTTCATGTATTTGTTGTGTCTTATTATCAATTATTTGAGGTCTGCTTGAACAAGCAGGCCTTTACTTTGTATTTATTGTTGAAATCATTTAATTTCAGACAAAAATTGCAGAGGATAATATGAGCAGACATCATAACGCTACCGGAAAAGATTTCAGGGAAACGCCCAAGCAAAAGATAACACTAGGAGGACTGAAACGCTTTCTGCGACTTTATAAATTCATCAAACCTAAAAGAGGAACTTTTCTTCTTGGTTTGATTTTCTTGATACTTTCCAGTTTAACAAATCTGGTTTTCCCTACTCTGATGGGTGATTTGCTCGATGCTTCCAAAGGATCGATGATGGGAGATGTGAATGATATTGGATTAACATTGATGGCGGTTTTTGCAGCAAATGCAATTTTTTCCTACTTCCGAATTTATTTATTTGCCATTGTTACACAGCATACGTTGGCTTTATTAAGGCAGACTACCTATAATCACTTAATAAGACTTCCCATGAACTTTTTCAGTTCGCGAAGAGTGGGGGAGTTGAATAGTCGTATTTCATCAGATATTTCTTTGCTTCAGGAAACTTTTACAAGTACACTTGCACAGTTTATTCGCCAGTTGGTTATTATTACCGGGGGGATTGCAATACTGGCTTATATTTCCATCGATCTGACTATTTTTATGCTTTTGCTTGTACCTGTTTTAGCTGTTGGTGCTGTTGTTTTTGGTCGATTTATCCGGAAATTATCCAAGCAAACACAAAAGGAAGTTGCCGAATCTGGAACCATCGTTGAAGAAACATTAACTGCAATCGTTAATGTTAAAGCCTTTGCCAATGAAGCTTTCGAAAGTCTTCGATATAAAAAAGCAACCGATAAGGTTATTGATGTGGCGCTTAAGGCTGCCAAATGGCGGGGAGCTTTTGCCTCCTTTATCATTTTTTCTATGTTTGGTGCAATCTCTGCTGTTATCTGGTATGGCGTTTATTTGGTGAACGAAGGTGCTGGTTTGTCTTCCGGAGATTTGTTGAAATTTATTCTATATTCTCTTTTTGTTGGAGGTTCTATAGGTGGGTTAGCTGATTTATTTGCTCAAATTCAGAAAGCACTTGGTGCTACCGAAAATTTGTTGGAGATACTTGATGAAAATTCTGAAGAATTGAGAGAAGGAGATGATAAGTTAGCCCGATTTGAGGGTGTCGTGCATTTTGAGAATGTGGGATTTGTTTATCCTTCACGTAAAGATATGCAGATCCTGGAAGCCTTAAGTTTTGATGTGAAGCCTGGTGAGCAGATTGCACTTGTTGGTGCTTCAGGAGCTGGTAAAACTACTATTACCTCGCTATTATTAAGATTCTATGATCCGGTCACTGGTCGTATCAAAGTAGATAACAGAAATATTAAGGAATACCCGCTAAATGCCTACAGAAACCAATTGGCAATTGTTCCACAGGAAGTTTTGCTATTTGGTGGAACCATTAAGGAGAATATTGCTTATGGAAAACCGGGTGCTACCGATCAAGAGATTAAACTGGCAGCTGAGCAAGCCAATGCGCTTGAATTTATTGATAATTTCCCTGAAGGTTTTGAAACCCTGGTAGGGGAGCGGGGTGTGCAATTATCGGGTGGACAACGTCAGCGTGTGGCTATTGCCCGTGCGATCCTTAAAGATCCGGCAATACTTATCCTCGACGAAGCCACCAGTGCCCTGGATGCCGCTTCCGAACAATTGGTTCAGCAAGCTTTGGAAAAGCTGATGCTAAACCGGACTACGTTTATTGTTGCTCATCGTCTTTCAACCATTCGCAAAGCGGATAATATCCTTGTTCTGGAAAGGGGCAAAATAGCTGAAATGGGAACACACAATTCACTTATGGCTAATCCAGCTTCGATTTATCGTCGTATGAATGAAATGCAGGTGTTTGAGAGGGAAGTGGCAGGGATTTAGTTCTGTTCTTCCTTCTCAAATTCACCATTTCTTAAAAAACAAACCACATGCTCAATCACTTCTTCATCGAACACCAGAAAAATATGCGATCGTTCAATAAATACAATATCCTTTTCAATGCCCATTTTTGCACTTTCGGTAAGAACAACACCATCATTTTGACCATTTAGAGGAATTGTTTTCATCCACTTTTCCCGATCAGTAACTCCAATTATAAGCCCAAGCTCACAAGTGGGAATGGGGTATTTGGGTGCGCCAGTTAGAGAATCAGTGGTGAGATTGGTAATATTCGGCCCTACCAGAAACCGGATAAAATCATATTGTTGTAAGGAATCAGCCACAGGTGAACCACTATTTGGTGGAGCGATCATTACGACCCGATGAATAAATGGGAAATCCTTTCTTTCTTGTATATGTTTATAGAGTGTACGTACAACAATTCCTCCCATCGAATGGGTTACAAAGGATACCGAATCATAATCATCTTTCCGGATTTTCTTGAATAACCGAATCCCAACCGAATCCACATCCTCATGAAGACTGGCATATCTGAATATCTCCGTTTCAAAATTCTCAGCCTCTAAAGCCAGTTGGATTTTTCCTAGCTCATAACCTGTCCCTCCATAGCCATGTATGATATAGACTTTGTGACTGGCATAGGTGCCTAGGTTGAATATTACGATGAAAATCAATAGGGAAGGGATAAGTTTATTCATTATAGTATTTGTTTTTTGATTAATAAAAGTAATGATATAAAGGTATGTTTTATTAGTTGTCCAATCCTTCCACCAGAAGTGTATCACAATCAGCAGCCTTTAAGCGATGTTTTAAAATGCGTTGGTACTCCTCGGAATAATACCAGGCATCAAAATCAGCTTTAGTGGGGAATTTTATAAGAACTGTGCGTGTATAATTCCATGAACCTTCAAGGACTCTTGGATTTTTATCAACCGCCAGATATTCACCATTATATTTTTCAAATATTCTACCGGCGTCTTTTATGTATAACTGGTATTCTTCGAAATCATTAATTTGTATTTGAGCAGTAAAGTAATAACTCATGGTCTTCAATTTGGGTTATTCTATAATTGGATTAATGAATAGTAAATATAATGATTGACACTTGGAAAGGGGCATGTTTTAACTTAATTTAATATTTGACTCAAATCCTTTCAATTATTAGTATTGATCACTATTTCAATTGTGTTGTAAGTTGGTGGCAATGTTCCGCGGGTGTGGTGTCATGACGCTTTTTTCGCAGATTTTTATCAAGTTGTTCTATCGTTATTATTCTCACTTCTGTATCCAGTCGAGCCGAACTGCGGTATACGTTATACCCCGCTGTTGTAGGTTGTTTCTTTTTCAGGTCCGTTAAATCCCTTTTCATATTCTCCAATCAGCTTAGAGTCCGATGGAAAAAAATTGAATTCAATATTATTGTTCCAGTCCTTAATCCACCTTACAAACTCTATAAATTCATTATTTGAAACTACATTCGTTATTTTTAGCTTCCTTAAATCCGATGTTCCAGAGTAGTTTTTCCAGCTTCAAGTACTCTTGTTTGCGGTGCTTTTGTTTTACTATTTCCTGTTCAATAATCTCTTTGTTGTCGCCATCACCGTCTGATAATTCTTTTTCATATTCATTCAGCTTAT